>Ga0102953_1000277_pt1 | contig 37029 bp, 28 predicted proteins | sample SalPon2A_C_D2_MG_FD_78509 | JGI IMG/M metagenome (GOLD analysis project Ga0102953, IMG submission 78509) | Soil microbial communities from South San Francisco under conditions of wetland restoration - Salt Pond MetaG R2A_C_D2_MG | ecosystem: Environmental > Terrestrial > Soil > Wetlands | place... | reverse complement strand
TTCGCAGAAGTGGCTTCCGATGCAGGGATAGGCCAGGGCGGCTCCCTGGCACGCTTCAGGATAGTGGGGGACTACCTCTACGCAGTAGATAGCCATACCATTAATATATTCAATATAGGCGAGCTCGAAAACCCTCAGGAATTACCCGACCTGAACGCGGGGTTTGATATTGAAACGGTTTTCAGCCAGGGCGACTACCTCTTCCTGGGCAGCATGCGTGGGATGTATATATATGGTATCACCGATCCCGCCCACCCGGAATTCATTTCGGAGTTCCAGCACGGCACTGCCTGCGACCCGGTGGTTGTGGACGGATCCCACGCCTTCGTCACCCTTAGGGGGGGCAACGCCTGCGGTGCCACGGAAAGTGGACTGTTTGTCATAGACATTTCCAACCTCACCCAACCCGTACTCCAGGCAAGCTATCCCATGGACGAACCTTATGGATTGGGGGTAAGGGACAATAAACTCTTTGTATGTGACGGCCAATCGGGCCTTAAGGTCTTTGACAAGTCCGAGGTGGAGCAATTGCGGCCCCTCAATCAGTTTACAGACCTCACTGCTTATGATGTGATCCCCCTGCAACAATGCCTCCTGGTGGTGGGCGATGGAAACCTTTATCAATATAGCTACCTAGAGGACGACCTGAAGTGGATCAGTACCTTTAGCCTCTGAAACCCCCTCGCACAAAAGACCTTAGGCATCCGTACCCTCGGATGCCTTTTTTGTGCCCTGCCGGAATATTAAAATCCCAAATAAAAAAATTGACATACTTTTGTGACTTCAAAAACCATTGAATGGCAAAGAATTTAGTCATCGTAGAGTCGCCTGCCAAGGCAAGGACCATAGAGAAATTCCTGGGGAAGGATTACAAGGTGGAATCCAGCTTTGGTCACATAGCCGACCTGCCTTCCAAGGAATTGGGAGTGGATGTGGCAAATAACTTTACCCCGAAATATATTGTTGACAAGGAGAAAAAGAGCATTGTCAGGAAACTGAAAGACCTGGCAAAAAAAGCCGATATCATCTGGCTGGCCAGCGATGAAGACCGGGAGGGGGAAGCCATTTCGTGGCACCTGGCGGAAACCCTGGCCCTTGAAAAAAATAAAACCCGCCGGATCGTTTTCAATTCCATCACTAAAAACGCCATCCAGCACGCCATCGCAAATCCGCGCGATATCAATTACGATTTGGTGAATGCCCAGCAGGCCCGCCGGGTGCTGGACCGCCTGGTGGGGTATGAGCTTTCGCCGGTTCTCTGGAAAAAAGTGAAACCGGGGCTTTCGGCGGGAAGGGTGCAATCTGTGGCCGTCCGCCTGATCGTGGAACGGGAACGAGAAATAGATGCCTTCGAAACAGTGGCATCCTTCCGTATACAGGCGGAGTTCAAGACCGATTCGGGGGAGGCATTCAACGCGAAACTGAATAAAACATTCGGCAGCAGGCAGGAAGCCGAGGCTTTCCTGAAAAAGAATATCGGGAGTGCCTTTTCGGTGGCGGAACTGGATACAAAACCGGCCAAAAAATCGCCGGCGGCCCCTTTCACTACTTCCACGCTGCAGCAGGAAGCCTCGAGGAAATTGTATTTTTCCGTGGCCAGGACCATGCAGGTGGCACAACGACTATACGAGGCCGGGCTCATCACCTATATGCGAACGGACAGCGTAAACCTGTCTAAGGAAGCCATCATGGCGGCCAAGGACGCCATAATTGAAAATTACGGGGAACGCTATAGCACGGTCCGGAATTTCAAGTCCAAAACCAAAGGGGCCCAGGAAGCCCATGAGGCAATCCGGCCCACGGACATGAGGGACCAGTCGCCCAGGCTGGAGCAAGACCAGGCGCGGCTATATGAATTGATATGGATGCGTACCCTGGCCTCCCAGATGAGCGATGCCGAACTGGAACGTACCCATGCGAAAGTGCAATCTTCCGGTCACGGGGAGTTGTTCAGTGCCAACGGGGAGATGATCCGCTTCGATGGGTTCCTTAAAGTATACATGGAAGGGAAAGACGAGGAAGATCTCGCCGATGAACAGGAAGGGATCCTGCCCACCCTCAGGATTGGGGAGAAACTGGAAAATAGTTATATACAGGCAACCCAGCGGTTCACCAGGCCCCCATACCGGTATACTGAGGCCACCCTGGTAAAGAAACTGGAGGAACTGGGGATCGGAAGGCCATCAACCTATGCCCCTACCATCTCCACCATTCAGAATCGTGGATATGTGGAGAAAGGCAGTATCGACGGAACCGAACGATCCTATCTCCAGTTGAAGCTACAGGATGGAAACCTGAGTTCCAAGGAACTGACCGAGACCGTGGGGTCGGACAAGGGGAAGTTGGTACCCACCGATATCGGGATGGTGGTCAACGACTTTCTGGTCAACCATTTTTCCAATATCATGGACTATAACTTCACGGCCAAAGTAGAAAAAGACTTCGATGAGATCGCCTCCGGGGATGAAGATTGGCAAAAAGTGATGCGCGATTTCTACAAGGATTTCCACCCCAATGTGCAGGACGTGGAGGAAAATGCAGACCGGGCCAGCGGGGAGCGAGTGCTTGGCACTGATCCCAAGACCGGGAGGCAGGTGGCCGTGCGCCTTGGGAAATTTGGCCCGATGGTGCAGATAGGCACGGTGGACGAGGAGGAGAAACCGCTCTTCGCCAGCCTGTTGCCCGACCAGTCCATCGCCACCATTACCTATAAGGAGGCCATGGACCTGTTTAAGCTACCCAGGAAACTGGGCACCTATAAGGGAGAAGAAGTGGAAGCCAATGTGGGCAGGTATGGCCCCTATGTGCGGTACGGGAAGAAATTCGTTTCCCTTGGGAACGGGGAGAGTGCCTTTGATGTCGATATGGACCGGGCCATCGAACTGATCCAGGCAAAGGAACGTGCAGACGCCCCGATTGCTACCTACCAGGGGAAACCGGTTACCAAAGGGAAAGGCCGGTTCGGGCCCTTTATCAAATGGGACAATATGTTTATCAACGTAAGCAAAAAGTATAATTTTGATAAACTATCCGAAGAGGATATTGCCGAACTCATTGAAGCCAAGAAGAAAAAGGAATCCGAAAAGCTGGTCAGGGAATGGGCAAACGAGGGGATCCGCATCGAAAAGGCCCGTTGGGGCAGGCATACCATTATAAAAGGCAGGACCCGCGTGGAAATACCCAAAGAGGTGGATGTTTCCGGGCTGTCCCTGGAGGACGCCCGCGCCTTTATAGAGAATAAGAAACCCAAGAAGAAATCCAGGAAAACAAAAGGCTGATCCCTTGGTATGGCATTTGATTTTTTAGTTCCGGTTAGCAAAAAGGTACTTGCCCATTGCGAGTTGCTCCCTCCCCAGGCACTGGGAAAAAATGTATTTATGCATACCGAACGGGACGGTTTGCCGGTCCTGGCAAATGCCGCTTTCGCCTTCCTGGGCGTCAATGAATCCCGGAACGCCTTTGAGAAGAAGACCGAGCCCCTGGATATTTCGGAAATCCGGATGGCGCTCTACCGGCTTATGATGGGCAACTGGAATGCCACCATTGTAGACCTGGGCGATATTGAGGAAGGAGAAACCGTGGAAGACACCTATTTTGTGGTGAAGGAGGTGGTGGCCGAATTACTGGAGGAAAATATCATTCCAATTATCATCGGGGCCACTCAGGATATTACCTACCCAACCTACCGTGCCTTCGACGGGATCCGTGAGATGGTGAACCTGGTCGCCGTGGACAGCCGCTTTGATTTCGGTGCGGATGAAGAACTGATCTCTTCCCATTCCTATATGAGTAAGATCATCACCGACAAACCCAACAACCTTTTTAACTTTTCCAACCTGGGCTACCAGAGCTATTTCAATGCACAGGAGGAAATAGACCTCATGGAACGGCTCTTCTTCGATGCCTACCGCCTGGGGGAAGTAACTTCAGACATCACCCTGGCGGAACCCCTGCTGAGAAACGCCCACATCATCAGTATCGATGCCCGGGCCGTCAAAGCCGGCGAGATGGGGGGTTCCCCTGCCTTTTCCCCCAATGGGTTCAATGGCCGGGAGATATGTGCCATCGCCCGTTACGCGGGGATCAGCGACGAAGTCTCGGTCTTCGGGATCTACGAAATCGAAAACCATCCACAGGCATTCCAGTTAACAGCCCAGGTCATCTGGTATTTTATGGAAGGGTTCAATTACCGGGTGAAGGAATACCCTTCTGCCCGGAATGACGACTTCAGTAAATTCATAGTCCCGTCCGATACCGAGGAACTGGTCTTCTTCAAGAGCCATCTCACCGAAAGGTGGTGGGTTGAGGTCCCATCCCTCCTTACTTCACATACTAAATCCAAATCACCGGCGTTATTACCATGCACCGAGCAGGACTACCTGGACGCATGCGATCAGATCATTCCTGAAAGGTGGTTTAAAGCCTATAAGAAAGGTTTTAACTGATGGCGGATAATTTTAAAGTGCAGACCGGCAGGTTTGTACAATAAATTATTCAAAATACAGTTTTAGTGAGTAATAAACACCATTTCTGTTTATCGTCTAAATCGAAATTTAACCTAAAGTATGAAGAAGCTATTGTTAACCTCTATAGCGTTTGTTTTTTTGCTCTCAAGCTGTGGCTCAAAAACTAAAGGCGAACTGGTGGGGGTACGGGGTAAAAAGTGGTATCCCGAAAAACCTTACGGCATGGAGCTGATCCCACGGGGCGCATTTATCATGGGGAAAAGTGAAGAGGACATGGCCAATGTCCTGAATGCACCAACCAAAACCGTTACCGTGCGATCTTTTTACATGGACGACACCGAGATCACAAACAGTGAATACCGCCAGTTTGTGGAATGGGTGCGCGATTCCATTGTGAGGACCCGCCTGGCCATCCTTGCGGATGAACTGGGAATGGGACCCGAAGACGGGGGGATCGGGGAATATGCCTTTAAAGACGCAGACACCACCAAAATGACTGTATACGACCGATACATGCTCGACAATTATTCCGGGATGGGGGCAACTGGCTACGAAGGCCGGGCCCTGAATACCGATCAGGACCTGATCTGGGATGTTGCCGATTACCCGGATGAATACTATACCGAGGTCATGGACTCCATGTATATCCCTGAAGAGGAATCCTATAACGGCCGCCGTTCCATCGATGTGACCAAGCTGAAATACAAGTATAGCTGGATGGATATCGAGGCTGCCGCGCGCTCCAGAGAGGGCAGGAGGAAAGACTTCATCAAGCATGAAGAACTGGAGATCTACCCGGATACCACCGTATGGATCCGCGATTTCGAATATTCCTACAACGAACCCATGCACAATGATTACTTCTGGCACGATGCCTATAGTGATTATCCCGTGGTGGGGGTAAACTGGAAGCAGGCCAAGGCATTCTGCAACTGGCGAACCAAATTCAAGAACGATTTCCAGAAAGAACGCGGCAAGCAATTTGTGAACCAGTTCCGCCTCCCTACTGAGGCCGAATGGGAATATGCGGCCCGCGGCGGGATCGAAGGGGGCAGCTACCCCTGGGGTGGTCCTTATGTTATCAGCGACACCGGTTGCTTTATGGCCAATTTCAAACCGCAGCGGGGAGACTATGCTGCAGACACGGCCCTGTATACCGTAGAAGCCAAATCTTACGAACCCAACGACTACAATTTGTATAACATGGCCGGTAACGTATCGGAATGGACGAATTCCAGCTACTACCCCGGCTCTTATGAATACGCCTCCACTATGAACCCGAATGCGGATTCAGGTGACAATGCCCGAAAGGTGATCAGGGGGGGCTCCTGGAAAGATGTGGCCTACTTCCTGCAGGTAAGCACGAGGGACTACGAATACCAGGATTCGGCAAGGAGTTACATCGGATTCAGAACTGTCCAGGATTACATGGGCGAGGAAGATTCCACACGATAATTGTATAACCTGTTCAAACTTTAACCAAATACTTATTTTTATCAATAAACTTAAATCAATGAATTATGGCACAGTCAAGATCAACAAAGAAATTATTTAACATGGCCTACGGGCTGGGAGCGTCGGTGGTGATCATCGGGGCGTTGTTCAAAATCCTTCACTGGGAGTTCGGACCCCTGACAGGAGGCCTCCTCCTCGCGATCGGTCTGATCACAGAAGCACTGATCTTCGCTATTAGCGCTTTTGAACCTGTAGATGACGAATACGATTGGGCTTTGGTTTACCCCGAACTTACCGGGGGGAAAGGCAACGGAAAAAATGATGCCAAGGAGGCCAAGGAAGCCGAAGGCATGTTGTCCAGGAAACTGGATCAGTTGCTGAAAGAAGCCAATATCGATGCCCAGCTGTTCGACAGCCTTGGAAACAGCATCCGCAACTTCGAAGGAGCCGCCAAAGGTATTGCCCCTACAGCAGATGCCATTGAGCACACCAAGAAGTACTCTGAAGAGCTTTCTATGGCAGCCGCCCAAATGGAGTCTTTGAACAGCCTCTATAAGGTGCAGCTTGAAAGCGCAAGCCGTCAGGCCTCCATCAACGAGGAAGTGGTTCAGAATGCCGGTGCCCTGAAAGATCAAATGGAATCCCTGGCTTCCAATCTTTCCTCCCTGAACGGAGTGTACGGTGGCATGTTAACAGCCATGAGCAGCAGAAACTAATTAGTTCCCTGACACTGTTCCCAAATCAACTGAATAATCAATACTAATTAGAAAACATGGCATCAGGAAAACAATCCCCGCGGCAGAAGATGATCAACCTTATGTATTTGATCTTCATCGCTATGCTCGCGCTGAATATGAGTAAAGAAGTTCTGGCGGCCTTCGGTCTTATGAACGAAAAGCTGGAAGCTTCTAACACCAAGATTACCGATAACAATGACGCCTTTTTGGCCAACCTGGAGACGAAAGCCTCTGAAGACGCCGTGAAGTATGCCGATTTATATCAGGATGCGAAACAGATTAAACAGCTTTCGCAGGAGTATTACACCTACCTGGAGAATCTTAAGAAAAGCATGGTGAAGGATGTGGAAGATCCGAAAGACTACCAGGTGATGGATAAATCAGATTACCTCGACCAGAAATTCTGGCAGGGCGATAACCTCGCCCCGGAAGGAAGGGAATTCATGAAAAGGATCCATGAATACCGTGCGAACGTTCTCAATATCCTTGGAGATGACTTCGGTCAGGTCCAGGCCATTGTAAACGAACGATTCAAAACCGGGGACGATAAGGGGAAAGTCCGCCGCAGGGACGGGGTCAATGTAGACTGGCTCCAGTACAATTATGAAGGCTTTCCGCTGATTGCCTCCCTGACCAAGATCACTGCGCTGCAGTCTGATATCAAAGCGACCGAAGAGGCCGCGTTGAAAGCGATGCTGCAAGGCGAGCTGACCAGCCAGGTTTCCCTTACAAACTATTCCACCCTCCTGGAACAGGAAAAGGCGGCTTTTTACGCCGGGGAAAAGTTTAAGGGGAGTATCGTACTCGGGAAGACCGATAAATCGGCCAAGCCGGTGAAAGCGGAATTGACCCTGGACGGCAGGAAACTGGCCGAAGGCAAAGACTATGAACTCCAGGAAGGTGGCGTGCAGATGCTGATCGGCGCTGGCAACCCGGGAGATCACCAAATTGCCGGAACCCTTATCTATATGCAGGACGGAGTAGAAACGGAAGTACCGGTGAAGAACACTTTCTCCACCATTACCAAGCCGAATGCCGCCGTAATTGCTGCGGATAAGATGAACGTGGTTTACCGTGGGGTTTCAAACCCTATGACCATCTCCATCCCGGGAGTTCCTGACAATAAAGTATCGGCTTCTGCCCCCGGCCTTTCACGCCGAAGCGGCAGCCAGTACATCATGAACCCTGGTACAGGACGTACCGTGACCATTGTAGCCTCCGGTGTATTGCCAGACGGGCAACGGATCAGCACCCCAGCTGAATTCAGGATCAAGGATATCCCGAGGCCGGCCGGTTCGGTCCGCGGAGAAGCCGGAAGCGTTTCCATGCCCCGGAAAAACCTGGAGATCTCTACCGTTGGCGCCCTGCTGGAAGACTTTGACTTTGACCTGAACCTTGCGGTAAGCGGTTTCAAGTTCAAAGTGCCCGGGCAACCTACTGTTGAGGTTCGCGGAGACAAACTGGACGATAGGGCAAAATCGGCCCTGCGACGTGCCGGAAGGGGTGATGCGGTGCAGATCTTCGATATCGAAGCCTACATCACCAATAACAAAAGCTATAAGTTGAAGAAGGTATCTCCCGTGGTTGTGGAGATCACAAACTAAGAACATTAAATTGTAATTTTATGAATTGGAAGCATATAATATTGGTTGGAGCCCTCGCTGCGCTGCCAACGGTTACTATGGCTCAGGCAAATATCCTGAATGCCAAAAAGCCGGAGGAAATCGGGAAGAAAACCGAGGCGCAGATCCTGGCCGATAATGACACTCCCCTGGATTACGGGTATGTGGACGACAGGGACATTCTCTGGTCCAAAACCGTCTGGGAGGTCATCGACCTGGACCAAAGGGTGAATTTCCCCCTGTATTATCCGCTCGATACCATCGATATCGGTGCCGACCGGCGATCCCTCTATGATGTACTGATAAAGAACATCAAAAACGGGAAACTGACTGATGTTTATGTGGATTCCTATTTCACGGAAAAACGTAAATTCAGCGACCTGGCCGCTACCCTCAAAAAGGTGGATACCACCGATCTCGGGTACGAGCAATACAATGCAGGCGAACAGATCTCCCCTGAGTATATCAACCAGCGGGAACTGACAGCTGCCGATATTGAAGAATACCGCATCAAAGGGATCTGGTATTTCGACAAGCGGCAGGGGGAACTGAAGTACCGCTTGCTGGGGATTGCCCCGGTGGCGCCCGACGTTAACTTCATTGACGACGAAAGCATGGCCCCTGAAGACGCCCTGGTGGAATTGTTCTGGGTATGGTACCCAAGCGCCCGCCAGATCCTTCACAAGGCCAAGGTGTTTAACCAACGGAATTCAGCGATGCCCATATCCTTCGATATGCTCCTGAATTCACGAAGGTTCAATGCCGTGATCTACAAGGAGGATAACGTCCACGGAGACCGTGAGATCAAGGATTATATTGCAGATAACGCCTTGTTCCAGCTTCTGGAAGCGAATCGGATCAAAGAAGAGATCCGGGACCGCGAACAGGACATGTGGGCGTATTAACGCGGTACAGGGACCGGCCGTGTTGAGTGTGCCATCAGCACTCCCGGCTTGCCTGTTCCCATACATTTAGAATTCCAATTCACAATATATTCGGAAACCCCGGCCATGCTGCCGGGGTTTTTGTTTGAATCCAATATAACTTCCACCTACGGAGGATGTCCGCCCCCATGTCATTCTATGATTGATATTTAATAAAAGACGAAGCTGTTGTTTATTTCTCGGGCAGACATTGTCCACGTCTTGAGCAAGCCGCATCGTTTGTCTACATTTGCGCCATGGTAGACTATCTGGTCATAGGGCTGGGCCTGGCAGGACTTGCATTTTGTGAGACCCTGGAAAGGGAAGGTCGTTCCTTTCGCGTGATAGACGACGGCGGTCCCGCAGCCTCCCGGGTAGCCGGCGGGATCTACAATCCGGTGGTACTCAAAAGGCTTAACAAGGCCTGGAAGGCAGAGCTGCAACTGCCGCTGGTGGCCCCGTTTTACAGCGGGCTCGATGAAAAACTGGGGACCAGTTGCCATCACAGCATCCCCATATTCCGCCGATTCTCATCCGTCGAGGAACAAAACCAATGGGTCACGGCTGCAGACTCCACGGCGTTGGGCGCCTTCCTCTCTGCCGAAATCCACCGGAATAAAAACCCTTCTCTCCTGGCACCTTACGGACTCGGGGAAGTATCCGGAACTGGCAGGGTGGATACCGGATCGCTGCTCTCAGCCTATACAGGCCTCTTAAAGACCAGGGGGCTTTTGATCCCCACCCGTATGGACTTTGGGAAGTTAAAACTTCAGGATGATTCTGTGGACTATGACGGGGTCACCGCCAGGAAAATTGTCTTTACAGAGGGGTTCGGACTTCAGGAGAACCCATACTTCAACTACCTGCCACTGCAGGGAAACAAAGGGGAGTACCTGGAAATCAACTGCCCCGGCCTCAGGGAGGTCCGGATTATCAAGGGCCCTGTCTTCCTTATTCCTTTAGGGGATGATAACTACCTGGCCGGAGCGACCTATGAGTACCGGTATACAGACAGGTCTCCAAGCCGTAAAGCCAGGGAGTACCTGTGCCATAAACTGGACGAACTGCTCACCTGCCCGTATACGGTCTGCGGTCAATCGGCCGGCATCCGGCCGACCGTGCCGGACAGGCGAGCCCTGGTCGGGCGGCACCCGTTACATAAAAACTTGTTTGTAATGAATGGTTTCGGGTCACGGGGGGTGATGCTCGCGCCCTACGCTGCCCGACAGCTATGGCAGGTTGCAGAGGAAGAAGGGGCCGTGGATCCCGAAATAGACATTGCCCGGTATGCATCCCTTCGGCTCACCGGGAATTCGTAGCCCGGGGGTCGTAATGGATAAAAAAGTTGATCCAGATATTGCGGGAGAGGCGGATGATGACGGGCATGAACACAATAAGCGTCCCAACAATGGCCATAAAAGTAGGTACCAGGCTTGCGCCGAAAATAAGGAAGACGATCACAAAGGTGGCCACGGCAAAGGCGATGCCCAACGCGTAACTTACATACATGGCACCGTAAAAAAAGGAGGGCTCTATTTTGTAGCGGGTCCCGCATTGTGAGCATCGCTCGTGCATTTTAAACAGGCTCCCGAGACGGTAAGGGTTCTTTTCAATATACATGGATTCCCCGTGGCATTTCGGGCAACTTCCTGTTAAAATGCTGTAGAGTTTGCTTCCTTTTTTTAACATTTGCACCAAATTTTGACAAAGGTACCTAATTGCATCCTCTCATTTTGTAACCCCGGTCACAATCCATGCTGAACGTCCACAATCTTTCTGTTTCCTTCGCCGGAGATCTCCTTTTCGAGGAGATTGCATTCCGCCTGAATCCGGGAGACCGCGTGGGCCTGATTGGCCGGAACGGGGCCGGCAAATCCACACTCCTGAAGATCCTGGCCGGGGATATGAAACCCGATTCCGGGTCCCTGGCTACAGACAAGGAGGTCAGGATCGGCTTCCTCCGACAGGATATTGATTTTGTCCAGGGACGTACCGTCCGGGAAGAGGCTTACCAGGCATTCGGAGAGCTAAAATCCCTGGAAGGGAAACTGGATAGGGTGAACCAGCAACTGGCCGAAAGGGAGGATTATGAAAGTGAAGGGTACCACCAGCTGATGGTGGACCTGAATGAACTTACCCACCGTTACGACATCCTCGGAGGGTACCGCTACCAGGGCGAAACCGAAAAAATCCTCAAAGGGCTCGGATTTAAACCGGCTGACTTTGAGCGGCAAACGGACACATTTTCCGGCGGCTGGCGGATGCGGCTCGAACTGGCCAAGCTCCTGCTGCAGGAGAATGACATCCTGCTCCTGGATGAACCGACAAACCACCTCGACATAGATTCCATTATCTGGCTGGAGCAATTTTTGCAACAATTTCCAGGGGCCGTAATGATCGTATCCCACGACAAAATGTTTCTGGACAATGTCACAAACCGCACCATTGAGATTTCGCTGGGCCGCATTTACGATTACCAGCAACCCTATTCCCGGTACCTGGGCATACGGGAGGAAATACGGGAACAGCAACAGAACGCACGCAAAAATCAGGAACGGGAGATACAGCAGGCCGAACGGTTGATAGAAAAATTCCGCGCCAAGTCTACCAAGGCTTCCATGGCCCAGTCCCTGATCAAGAAACTGGACCGCATGGAGCGGATCGAAGTGGATGAGGAAGACCATTCGGTGATGAAGGTGCGGTTTAACGTATCGGTTACCCCGGGGAAAGTAGTGGCCGAAATGCGCAACCTTTCAAAGAGTTACGGCCGAAAGGAGGTCCTGGCGGGGATCGACCTTCTCCTGGAGCGTGACAGTAAAATTGCCTTTGTGGGGCAGAACGGGCAGGGGAAGACCACCCTGGCCAGGATCCTGGTGGGCGACCTGGAACATGAGGGGCACCTCAAAATAGGCCACAATGTCCAGATCGGGTATTTTGCCCAGAACCAGGCCGAATTCCTGGACGGGGGAAAAACCGTCCTGGATACCATGACAGATGCGGCCAATGAATCCAACCGGGCCAAAGTCAGGGATATCCTAGGGGCTTTCCTCTTCAGCGGGGATGATGTACACAAGCCGGTAAAAGTACTCTCCGGCGGCGAACGAAACCGGCTGGCCCTGGCCAAACTGCTGCTGCAACCCTTCAACGTCCTGGTCATGGATGAGCCTACCAACCATTTGGACATCCGTTCCAAACAGGTTTTGAAGGAAGCCCTGCAACACTTTAACGGGACCCTGGTCCTGGTGTCGCACGACCGGGATTTCCTGCAGGGGCTTACAGACAAGGTCTATGAATTCAGGGATCATGCTATCAGGGGGTACCTGGGAGATATCAATTATTACCTGGAGGAGCGGCAGGCAGAAGATTTCAGGGCAATCGAAAGGAAGACAACACCCTCTTCGGCGGTCGGCAAAGGGAAACGGCCGGAACAGGATTACCGTCAACAAAAGAAAGTGAAATCCCTGAAGAACCGGTTGAGTGCCCTCGAAGGGGAAATCTCCGCCCTGGAAAAGCACATATCCGAAACGGATCATGAGCTGTTGATGAATTATGACCAGACCATTGCCAGGGAAAATTTTTTCGATGAGTACCAGAAACACAAAAAGGAGCTTGAAAACCGGATGAAAGATTGGGAACGGCTCAGTTTGGAACTGGAAAAACTCACCAGGGAGCCCGGATCCTGACCCATCGGTAAACCTTACACCACATCATTCCCGTGTTTTACAACAAAGACGGGCATTTTGTCGACAAAAAGATTGAAATATCAGACCAAGTAGCTACTTTTGCTGTAAGTAATTTCCGTAGGTAATAATAGAAATTTTTGGAATTACGGGTTTTATATTCTCTTAGCAAAGGTTGTATGAATAAGATATTCCTACTTGTCCTTATAGTTATCGGTTCTTTCAGTGGGGCATATGCCAAAATCCCCGCTGCCGAGAAGCAGGCGCTTATAGACCTTTTTGAAAGCACCAATGGCTACCATTGGGTGAGGAAATGGGATCTCAGCCAACCGGCATCGGAATGGAACGGAATCAGGATTGCCGAAGACCACGTCGTGGAGATCAACCTGTTCAGGAATAACCTCATGGGGCCCCTGCCTGAAAGTTTGGGCGATTTGAAAAACCTGACCGTACTCAACCTGGCCTTCAATAATATCACAGGCGGATTCCCCGCCAGCCTGGTGAAATTGGATAAACTAAAGGTGCTCAAGCTGGAAATGAACCGAATGAAGGGCACCCTCCCTTCCGATATAGGGAAAATGGCCGGCCTGGAGGAACTATCCGCATTCAATAACTTTTTCAGCGGGCGGATCCCTGAAAGCCTGGGAGATATTGCCGGTTTGAAGGTACTCAACCTGTCCAGCAATGAACTTTGGGGAGAAATTCCGGAAAGTATCGGAAAGTTAACCCAATTGGAAAGCCTGGGCCTTTTTGAAAATACACTTTACGGGGAAATACCGGCCGAACTGGGGCAGCTCTCCAGGCTTAAAGAGCTGGTGCTGGCAAACAACAAGCTGGGCGGGGCAATTCCCGAGGCATTCGGACAACTGGCCAGCCTGAAAGTCCTCCAGCTGCAAAACAATGAGTTTGATTCTTTCAAAACCCTGGAATCCATGGACCGGAACCAATTTTTGGTGATCGACTACGATTCGAAAGAAGATCGCGAAAATTTCAAGGATGTGGACTTTTCCAGGACCCGCATGGCCGATACCAAGTTCGAGGACGACCCGGACAATTGAATTCAACAGGTACCACTCAATAGTTAGTTTTAAGGGGATGCGGGTTCGCATCCCTTTTTTTGGGACTTCCGTCCCTGGAAGGGGATAGGACCTTCTCATCACCGGATTTGGTGATTCCAGGAATTAGGTAATTAAACCTACAGGAATAGTCGGCTTTAAGCGAATATTCATTGGTAATCAGCATCTTTTTACCGATCCCTGAGGGTCATTCCCGCTCCTGGAGTAGGTTCGTTTTAAGATTTAATTAACGTATCACGCTTAAACTAATGGATAGTTTTGCAATCTAAGTGAAGATTACTAAACCAACGGATGAATACTAGAAAGATTACCCTTGCCATATTGGGAGTACTATTGATTGTAGCTTCCATATATGGTGCTATTGCCATTGTCAAAAGTAAAACCACCCCCCGTCCCAGGCCGGCGAAGGTGGTAAAGACCGTATTTGTCGACACTGTTCAGAATACCTCGGTGCCGATTGTTGTCCCGGCCAACGGCAACCTGGTGGCCAAGGAACGGGTAGAGCTCTATGCCGAGGTGCAGGGGGTCTTTCGCCACGGGAGCAAGTTATTCAAAGCGGGGCAAAACTACAGGAAAGGGCAAACCCTGATCCGAATAGATGCTGCGGAATACTATGCCAGCGTGCAATCTGCCAAGAGCAGCCTGTATAACCTGATTACCTCTGTAATGCCCGACCTGAGGCTCGATTACCCGGAGATCTCCGGAAAGTGGGAAGATTACCTGAAGGGATTCGACATGAACAAACCTACCCCGCCCCTCCCGGAGATGACCTCCGATAAGGAGCGGTATTTTATTACCGGCCGTGGCATCCTCACCAATTACTATAATGTAAAGAATATGGAGCAACGGTTGTCCAAGTATACGATCAGTGCGCCTTTTGACGGGGTGCTGACGGAGGCGCTGGTTACCGAGGGAACCCTCATCCGTTCCGGGCAGAAGCTTGGAGAATTTATCAATCCGGATGTATACGAGTTACAGGTAGCCATCAGCAAGACCTTTAGCGACCTGCTGAAAGTGGGCAAGCAGGTTGAGCTGGTAAACCTGGACGGCAGCAAGACCTTCAAAGGCACGGTTACCCGGATCAATGCCCGGGTCGACCAGAATTCCCAGACCATAAATGCCTTTATCGAGGTGCATAACCCAAGCTTGAAGGAAGGGATGTACCTGGAAGCAAACCTGAATGCCAGGGAGGAAACAGATGCGATTGAAGTAGACCGGGGCCTGCTGATGGAAAACAACCAGATCTTCGTGGTCCGGGATTCCATCCTGGACCTCATAGATGTGAAACCGGTTTATTTCACGGATAAGAGCGTGGTTCTGAAGGACGTACCCAATGGGATCACCATCCTCTCCAAACCTGTTGTGGGGGCCTACGCGGGCATGCTTGTAAAAGTATATGAAGACAACGGGTCCGCCGGCGGTGAAAGTACGGAAGGCGGGGAAACCGCGGTGAATTAACCTCCAAACCCTGAACAGATGAAGAACGTTATCTCCTATTTCATCAAATACCATGTCGCGGTGGATGTGGTGATCCTCGCGTTCATTGTATTTGGGATCTTTGGCGCCAAATCCCTGAAATCATCCTTTTTTCCGTTAACGGATTCCAGGAATATCCTTATCAGCATCAACTACCCGGGGGCCTCACCGCAGGAAGTGGAGGAGGGGATCACCTTAAAAATTGAAGATAACCTGAAGGGCCTGGAAGGGGTGGAACGGGTGACTTCTAATTCCAGGGAGAACAGCGGGTCCATCAATGTCGAGATCGAGAAAGGACGCGATGTGGATTTTATGTTGCTGGAAGTGAAAAACGCCGTCGATCGCGTACCTACCTTTCCTTCGGGAATGGAACCCCTTGTGGTGTCTAAACTGGAGGCGGTGCGGCCCACCATCAGTTTTGCGATCAGTGGGAAGGATGTCCCGCTTGTAACCCTGAAGCAGATCGGCCGGCAGATCGAAAACGACCTGCGGGCCATTGACGGGATTTCCAAAGTGGAGATGACCGGGTATCCGCAGGAGGAAATTGAAATTGCGGTCAATGAGAACAACTTGCTGGCCTATAATATGACCTTCGATGAGGTGGCCCGGGCCGTTGGGAATGCCAACATCCTGGTCACTGGCGGCAACATCAAAACAAATGCCGAGGAATACCTTATCCGGGCGAACAACCGCTCTTATTACGGGGATGAACTCTCCAATTTGATCATCCGGGCCGACGCTTCCGGACGGACCGTCCGGCTGAAGGATGTGGCCATTATCCGGGACCGCTTTTCCGAAACGCCCAACGCGACTTTTTTCAACGGGCGGCTTGCTGTTAACGCCACCATCACCAGCACCAATACCGAAGACCTGGTCTCGTCGGCCGACAAGGTGAAGGAATACATTGAGGATTTCAACCATAAAAATAATAACGTCCAGCTCACTACGGTGGACGACCGCTCCAAGGTGCTGAAACAGCGTACGGAATTGCTGACAAAGAACGCCATCATGGGGATGCTCCTCGTATTGCTTTTCCTCTCCCTTTTCCTGAATACCCGCCTGGCTTTCTGGGTGGCTTTCGGTCTCCCGATCGCCTTTCTTGGCATGTTTATCTTTGCCCACTTCTTTGATGTGACCATTAATGTGCTCTCCCTTTTCGGGATGATCATCGTGGTGGGGATCCTGGTGGACGACGGAATTGTGATAGCCGAAAATATCTACCAGCATTACGAAAGGGGAAAAAACCCCATACAGGCTGCAGTAGACGGGACACTGGAAGTGTTGCCCCCCATCCTCTCGGCCATCATTACCACCCTGCTGGCCTTTTCTGTAATTTTCTTCTTGGACGGGCGGATCGGCGAATTCTTCAGCGAAGTGTCGGTAATTGTGGTTCTTACCCTGATCATCTCGCTGATCGAAGCCGTGATCATCCTGCCTGCCCACCTGGCACATTCCAAGGCCTTGCAGCCCCAGGATACCAGGCCCAAAAAAGGGCTCGGGCTGGTTTTTGAGAAGATGCGAAGCTTTAACCGGACCGGCGACAAGATCATGGCCTGGATGCGGGATACCCTTTATGCGCCATCCCTGCGATTTGCCCTGGAGCACAAGGTGCTGACCTTTGCCTTTTTTGTGGTCGCCCTGGTACTCACCCTCGGGTGTATCGGAGGGGGGATCATCCGCACGGCATTTTTCCCCAGGGTAGCCAGTGACAGGGTGGACGTGGAATTGCAAATGCCCAATGGCACTAACGAAAGGGTAACCGATTCCATTATCAGTTACATCGAAGACAAGGCAGATATCGTGAACGCCGAACTTACTCAAAAATATCTTGCCGGTACGGATGAAGACTTGTTCGAAAACATGATCCGGGTCATTGGCCCGGGGTCTTCAAAGGCCAGACTGGAAATTAACCTGTTGCCGGGGGAAGAACGCCCCGATGAGATATCTTCCGAGATGGTTACCAACCGGCTGCGCGATCTGGTCGGACCTGTGCTTGGTGTTGAAAGCCTGATTTACGGATCGGGGGGTAATTTTGGAGGAAGCCCGGTATCCGTATCCCTCCTCGGGAACAACATACAGGAATTAAAAGCGGCAAAAAAGGAACTCAAGACCACCCTGGAAAACAATAGTTTATTGAAGGACGTGGCTGATAACGACCCGGCCGGGATCAAGGAGATCCGTCTGCAACTGAAGGAAAAAGCCTATTTGCTCGGGCTCGACCTTCGCACTGTAATGAACCAGGTGAGGGCCGGTTTCTTTGGGACCCAGGCCCAGCGGTTCCAGCGAGGCCAGGACGAGATCCGGGTCTGGGTAAGGTACGACCGCACCAACCGCTCGTCTATAACCGACCTGGATGAAATGCGTATCAATACCCCATCCGGGGACCGTGTTCCCCTTAAAGAAATTGCAGACTATACCATTCAGCGCGGTGATGTGGCGATCAACCACCTCGACGGGCGCCGGGAAATCCAGGTTACGGCTGATATCAAAGACGAAAAAACCACCAGTGCCACCGATATCATGGCCGATATCCGCAACAATATCATGCCCGAGATACATTCGAGGTATCCTACGGTTACCGCCTCATACGAAGGGCAGAACCGGGAGGCCAACAAAATGATTAATTCTCTGAGAGTGGTGGGCTTTACAGTCCTGGTCCTGATCTATATTACCATCGCATTTACATTCAGGAGCTTCAGCCAGCCTTTGATGCTCATCCTGTTGGTGCCCTTCGGCCTTACCGCCGTGGCATGGGGCCACTTCTTCCATGGCTTCCCCATCAACATCCTTTCCATGCTGGGGATTATCGCCCTTATTGGGATCATGGTGAACGACGGGCTGGTGTTGATCAGTAAATTCAATACGAATTTGCGTAACGGGATGAAGTTTGACGATGCTATTTACGAAGCCGGCCGGTCTCGTTTCCGGGCCATTTTCCTCACCTCTGCCACCACTATTGCCGGGTTGGCCCCGCTGTTGCTCGAAAAAAGCAGGCAGGCACAGTTCCTGAAACCAATGGCCATTTCCATAGCCTATGGGATCGGATACGCAACCGTGCTAACCCTCCTGATGCTCCCCATTTTTCTTTCCTTCAATAATAAGGTCAAGGTGGGTGCCAAGTGGCTGAAAACAGGTAATAGCATTACAAAAGAGGAAGTGGAACGCGCCATCAAGGAACAAAAAGAAGAAGCCCATCTGGAGAAACAATCCCCTGTCCTGGCCAATGGCAAGCGCTCTCGTCATATGGAAGAGGAGCTGGTCGGCGAATCCGGGGATCTACAAGATAGAAATTCATGAGATTATTATTTACGGTTCTTTTACTATTTGCAGGATTTTATAGTAAAATAGAGGCCCAGGACTCTCTCTTGTCCAAAGACGCGGCTGTACAACTGGCACTGGAACGGAACTTCGGCATCCAGGTGGCCCGCAACCAGGTAGACATTGCAGCCAACAACAAAAGCGTCCTGAATTCGGGCTACCTGCCCACCCTCACGGGGAACGCGGGTGCCAATTACGGGCGGCTCGAGAGCAACACGGAATTCCCAGGGCAGTTCCTGGACAACGGGGATCCACGCCCTGACGCCGACATCAGCAAGGCCGAAAGCCAGCGTTATAATGCAGGGGTCACCCTGAATTACACCCTTTTTGATGGCCTTGGCCGGTACTATAACTACAAGCAGCTGAAAGAGGAGTACCACCTCAGTGAACTGCAGGCCAGGGAGACGATAGAAAATACCATTCTGGAACTTTTCAGTGTTTACTTTGAGATTGCCAGGCTTACCGAAAACCGAAAGGTTTTGGAAGAGGCCCTCCAAATTTCAAGGGAACGCATCAAACGGGCGGAATATGCCTTTGAATTCGGACAAAACACCAAACTGGACATCCTTAATGCCCAGGTAGATGTCACGAACGACAGCATCAACCTGCTGAATACCCGTCAACAACTGGAAAACACAAAACGTGACCTGAATGTCCTGCTGGATCAGCCGCTCGACACGCATTATAAGGTGGATACCATCATCCAGTTCATCCCTAAGATCCAACTGGACGAATATGTGTCTGAGGCCATGGAGCATAATGTCGCCATCCTGCAGACCGAAAGGAACCTGGCCATCAATGAATACGATATTAAAGTGAACCGATCCGGCTACCTGCCCACGGTGGGGCTGACCGGTTCATACGGCTGGAACCTCAACCAAAGCGCCCCGTCGGCCTTCCTTTCCGGCACGGTCTTCCCGGGGACGAATACCAATTCCTATAGCCTGGGTTTAGGCGCCAGCCTCACCTGGAACCTGTTTGACGGAGGGGGTACTACCGTGCGCGTTAAAAATGCGAAAATTGCCTTTGAGAACCAGCAATTGCTCAGGAAACAGATAGCCCTGGAAGTAGATCGCGATATCCGGAATGCCCTGGCGATCTATGAAAACAGGCTGACCATTTTCAGGATCCAGGAACAAAATGTGATCACGAACCAGAATAACTTCGAACGGTCCCGGGAACAATTCCAGCTGGGCCGGATCACTTCCATCGAATTCAGGCAGGCGCAGATCAACCTGCTCAACGCACAGACCAATAAGAGCCTGGCGAAATACGATGCCAAACTGGCCGAACTGCAACTGTTGCAGCTTACCGGGCAGCTGCTGAACGTCGATATATAGGATTATCGATCGGAACCCGGGCTGTCACCCGTCCTCCTCAATCAGATGCTATGCTTGAACATCATTTCCAATGCCCGTATTGCTGGGAAACCATCTCTGTATTACTGGATCCGTCGGAACCCGTTCAAAACTACGTGGAGGACTGTGAGGTTTGCTGCAACCCCGTTCAGATTTCGGTGGAATTCAGGGCCGAAGAACTGATCGGGTTTAAGGCGTCACCCCTGGGCCAATAGCGGGATCGGTACCGATTATTACCTTTTCCCCATAAGTGCTATCTTGCCTTCATGAAGTGTATCCTCTTTCAACTATGAAACAGTATTTAAGGGAAAGCTACGGCCGCCGGTTCGAAGAAGAGTTGCTTCAGGAGATCGAGGAAGTGGGCGTATATAAGGAATACGCGGCGGGCAGCAAAATTATGGATATCGGGGACTATGTCCGTGGAATCCCCCTGCTGCTGTCGGGGGCCCTGAGGATCCTCAGGGAGGACGAGCAGGGGGATGAATTACTGCTCTATTACCTCGAACCGGGAACCACCTGCTCCATGACGCTTATCTGTTGCCTGGGCGATGCGAGAAGCGAGATCCGGGCCATTGCCGAAACGGATACCCGGCTTATTATGATCCCCGTCCGCAAAATGGAGGAGTGGACCGCCCGTTACAGGACCTGGCGTAATTTCGTTTTTGAAAGCTACCACAACCGGCTCAATGAACTTTTTAATACGGTTGACAGCATTGCCTTTATGAAACTGGATGAGCGGCTCGAGCAGTATCTGAAAGAAAAGTCCCGGGTGACCGGGGAGGAAGGCATACGGAAGACCCACCAGGAAATCGCCTATGAACTGCACACCTCGCGGGTGGTCATATCCCGGCTGTTGAAAAAACTGGAGCAACTGGGAAAAATCAAATTGCACCGGAGTCATATTGAAATCATCGATCTTTAGGGGCCTGTAACCTAGGTTACTGATTATTTGCTGTGAAGCCGGTATTTTTGCATAAATACTGTGCCTATGTTGCGGCGTTTTTTTCCTATCCTCCAATGGCTGCCTTCCTATAAAAAGGCCTATCTCACCGGGGACATCACGGCCGGGGTCACGGTCGGGATCCTTCTGATCCCGCAAGGGCTGGCCTACGCCATGATTGCCGGTCTGCCCCCAATATATGGGTTGTACACGGCACTGGTCCCCCAGCTGGCCTATGCAATCTTCGGCACCTCCCGGCAACTCGCGGTTGGCCCGGTGGCAATGGATTCGCTCCTTGTGGCTGCCGGCCTGGGGGCCCTCTCCCTCGCCGGTCCGGAAGAGTATATTGCTATGGCCGTTCTCCTTGCTCTCTTCGTGGGGGTCATTCAGCTAACCCTGGGATTGTTCCGTATGGGCTTCCTGGTAAATTTTCTGTCCAGGCCTGTAATTAGCGGGTTTACTTCTGCAGCAGCCCTGCTTATCGGATTGAGCCAGTTGAAATACCTCATAGGAGTGGATATAGCTGGCAGCAACCAGGTCCATATCCTCCTCTTTAATTTGCTAAAAGCCATTCCGGAAACCCATTGGATTACCCTGTCCATAGCGATTACCGCAACAGGGATCATTTTGTATTTCCGAAAGGCGGGCTGGAAATTCCCGGCCTCTGTAACGGTGGTAGTACTAGGTGTATTGGGGGTTTACTTTTTCCGGCTGGATACCCTGGGCGTACGGATCGTTGGAGAAGTCCCCGGGGGGCTGCCAAGTTTCGGACTACCGACTATACAGGGCGGATCCATTGCCGCACTTTTTTCTACCGCCCTGGCCATCGCCGTCATCGCTTTTATGGAGGCAGTTTCCATAGCCAAAGCAATGGAGGACCGGCATCGCGACTATAAGGTGGATGCCAGCCAGGAACTGGTGGCCCTGGGGATGTCTAATATTGTAGGATCCCTTTTCCATTCCTATCCGGCCACAGGGGGTTTTGCAAGGACCGCGGTAAACGACCAGGCCGGTGCCAAAACAGGGGTCGCCGCCCTGATCAGCGCGGCCATGGTCGCACTGACCCTGCTGTTCCTGACCCCGCTCTTCCAATACCTCCCGACGGCCATTTTAGGGGCCATTATCCTGGTAGCGGTTTCAGGGCTTATAGACTTGAAGTACCCGGTGGAATTGTACCGGGACCGGAAGGATGAATTTCTGCTGTTGCTGGCCACTTTCCTGATCACCCTGATTTTCGGGATTAAGGATGGCATCCTCCTGGGGGTGCTCCTTAGCCTGCTCCTACTGGTGTATCGTATCTCAAGGCCACACATTGCCGTATTGGGCAAGATAAAAGGCACCCCGTATTTCAGGAATATAGACCGGTTCCGGGCCGACATAGAAACCGATGAATCTGTTTTGCTGATCCGGTTTGACGGCCAGCTTTTCTTTGGAAACCAGGCGTACTTCTGGGAAGAGATCCACCGGCAAATGGCTTCGAAGGGGCCTGCCCTCAAGTACCTGATCCTCAATGCAGAGGGGATCAGTTATGCAGACAGCAGCGCGGTATACCTCCTGCGCCAGTTGATCCTGGACCTGAAGGAGCGGGGGGTAACCCTTATGATAGCCAGCGCGATCGGCCCCGTACGGGATATCCTCTACAGTAGCGGCCTGATGCAGGAGATCGGGAAGGAAAATCTTTTTGTCAGCAGCTCCGAGGCCTATGCCCGATGTACGGCCCCCGGATTTGAAAGGGGTGCGGAAGCCCGGATCGCATCCCAAACCAATAAAACTTCAATGTAACAAAAGTCACTGTGCGGCTGGGATTAGCAGGTTATTTTTGCTGCAGATAACAAATAATACACAACATCATGAAAGTAGAGCAGATTTATACCGGTTGCCTGGCCCATGCGGCCTACTATATCGAAAGCAAGGGCGAGGCGGCCGTCTTCGACCCCTTGAGGGAAGTACAGCCCTATCTCGACCGGGCCAGGGCCGACCATGCCAAAATTAAATACGTTTTTGAAACCCATTTCCACGCCGATTTTGTGAGCGGGCATCTCGACCTGCAAAAAAAAGCAGGTGCGCAAATCGTTTTCGGGCCCAATGCGAAGCCCGGGTATGAGGCCATTGTGGCTGAGGACGGACAGGAATTCAAGGTAGGGGACTACCGGGTTAAAGTAATCCATACCCCCGGACATACCCTGGAAAGTACTACCTATCTCCTGATCGATGAAAAAGGAAAAGAACACGGCATCATTACAGGGGATACCTTATTTATCGGGGATGTCGGGCGACCTGACCTGGCGCAGCACGTAGTGGCCGACCTAACCGAAACGAAACTGGCAGGCCTTCTGTATGATTCGCTGAGGAAGAAAATACTGCCCCTGGACGACCATCTGGTCGTTTATCCCAATCACGGTGCCGGATCGGCATGCGGGAAGATGATGAGCAAAGAAACCACGGATACCCTGGGCCACCAGAAAAAGGTGAATTATGCCTTGCGTGCCGATATGACCAAAAAAGAATTTATTGAGGAGCTGCTCAAGGGACTCACTACGCCTCCGGGTTATTTTCCTCAAAACGTATTGATGAATATCCAGGGGTATGAGAGCCTCGATACCGTAATGGATCGGGCTACCAGGGCCCTCGATCCCGATGGCTTCGAGCAGGTTGCCAATGAAAGCGGCGCCCTGATGTTGGACACCCGGGATGCAGAGGATTTTGCCGGGGGGTTTATCCCCAACAGTATCAACATTGGCTTGCAGGGGAATTTCGCCCAATGGGTTGGGGAATTGATACCCGACCTGAAACAAAACATCCTGCTGATCACTTATCCCGGGAAGGAAGAAGAGGCCATAACCCGTCTTTCGCGTGTAGGCTATGATATGACCATTGGTTATCTGAAAGGGGGATTCGAAGCCTGGCAGGCTGCAGGAAAAGAGTTTGAAACGGCAAACCGGGTTTCCATCGACAAATTCGAAGAGGCATTCAAGGCAGAAAAACCGCTGGTCTTTGATGTCCGCAGGAAAAGCGAATACGATTCCGAACACCTTATCGGAGCGGTGAATGTGCCCCTGAATGAGATCAACAGGCATCTTGCACAATTCCCGAAAGACAAATACTTTGTATTGCATTGTGAAGGGGGGTATCGCAGCATGATCGCCGCTTCCATCCTTAAGCAGAGGGGCTGGGACCATTTTGCCGACCTGAGGGGCGGGTTTGAGGCCCTGGCGGCCAGTGCGCTTCCCAAAACGGAGTACGTATGTCCCACTACCCTGCTTTGATCCAAAATGTCGTTCGAATGGCCCGATGCAATTCCAGCACCGGGCCCTGGAATGGCCCTGAATTCTTTATCACTACTGGTCCGGGAAGGGGGCGGTACTTTAGTAAACATCAATAAAAGGCATCATGAAAAAACATTATCAAATACTCATCATAGGCGGCGGCACAGGGGGAATAATGACAGCTGCACAATTATTGCGAAAGGATCCCCGGTTGGAGGTAGCCATTATCGAACCCTCTCAAATCCACTATTACCAACCTGCATGGACCCTGGTTGGCGCCGGGACCTATAATTTCAGCAAAACGGCGAAGCCCATGGCAGAGGTAATCCCTTCAGGGGTTGATTGGATAAAGGACTTTGCCCTTACCTTTGAACCCCATCAAAACCGTGTAATAACCCGGTCGGGGAATCATTATTCTTATGATTTCCTGGTGGTGGCACCCGGACTCGCCTATGACATGGATCTGGTACCCGGCCTGGCCGAAGCCATGGATAAAGGGGTCGTTTGCAGCAACTATACCGACCCGCAGCATACCTGGGAAGTACTGAAAAATTTTAAGGGGGGAACAGCGCTGTTTACCCAGCCGACAACTACTATCAAATGCGGCGGCGCACCCCAGAAGATCATGTACCTCGCCGAAAGTTATTTCCGCCGCAGCGGGGTACGGAAAGATACCGAGGTCGTATTCGCCACCCCGGGAACAGTAATTTTTGGCATTCCTGAAATTAAAAGGACCCTTATGGAGGTAGTCGACCGAAAGGATATCAATCTCCGCTTCGGCTACGAACTGGCTGAGATTGATGCGGAAAATCAGATTGCCTGGTTCCGTTTTGCGACCCATGTTAAGGAATACAACCACAAAGACCTTCAGACTACAACTAGAGGGAAACTTACGGGCATTCATTACGATATGCTTCACACTGCCCCGCCTTCGGTTGCCCCTGACTTTATCAGGAAATCCCCCCTGGTCAATGCGGCCGGGTGGCTGGATGTGGATGCCTTCAGCCTGCAACATATGACTTACCTCAATATTTTCGGGCTTGGGGATGTGGCCGGGCTGCCAACAGCCAAAACTGGTGCCGCCATCCGCAAACAGGTCCCGGTAGTGGTGGACAACCTGATACGTTTGCTTAAAAACCAACCCATCGGATCCAAATCCTACAATGGGTACTCTTCCTGTCCGCTCGTAACGGATTATGGCAAAATGGTACTGGCCGAATTTGACTACGGCAACCATTTTACACCAGACCCAAAATTGAAAAGGCTATTGATATCCGATTCTTCCAAAGAAAGTTGGCGACTCTGGATCCTTAAAAAATACGGGCTCCCCTATCTGTACTGGAACAAAATGCTCAAGGGAAAGGAAGTATAGGGCCCGAGGGACAGCAGTACCCTGGTAACCTGTAAGCGATGCCACAGGCAGCTTGATTTTATAACAATTCAGTACCTTAATCCCTCATTAATTCTAACTTTTATGGAATATATACTACAACCATGGCCCTGGTACGTTACGGGGCCCCTGATTGGCCTCACCATGTTCATCCTTCTGCTGGTGGGGAAGAACTTCGGGATGTCGTCCAACCTGCGGACCCTGTGCACCATTTGCGGAGCCGGTAAGAAATCCGAACTTTTCAGATTCAACTGGAAAGAGCAGCGATGGAACCTCATCGTGGTAGTTGGGACCATTGCAGGGGGGTTCATTGGAGCACATTTATTGTCGGACGGAACGGCAGTTGATATCAATCCCAGGACCATTGCCGAACTTAAATCACTGGGTTTTCAAAGTGCCGGCGCCGCCTACCTGCCGGAGGAGTTGTTCGCCCCGGGGGCGCTATTCCATCTTAAGAGCCTGCCGCTGCTTGTGGCCGGAGGATTCCTGATCGGTTTTGGGGCGCGCTATGCGGGAGGATGTACATCCGGGCATGCCATCTCCGGACTGAGCAACCTTCAATTCCCCTCCCTGCTCGCTGTTATCGGATTCTTTCTGGGCGGCATGCTGATGATCTATCTGCTTTTCCCTTTAATTTTTTAGCATATGAAAACAAGTATCTATCTGGTTATCGGTATCTTTTTTGGAATTGTGATGTACAAATCGGAAGCGGCTTCCTGGTTCAGGATCTACGAAATGTTTCGTTTTGATTCGTTCCACATGTACGGGATTATGGGGTCTGCCCTTCTGGTAGGCATCCTATCGGTACAGCTTATCAAAAGGCGCAAATGGCGTTCATTTTATGGTGAGACCATTCAGTTACAGCCCAAAGAAAGGAGTTTTGCCCGATACCTATACGGAGGGGTCGTCTTCGGGCTGGGATGGGCACTGGCCGGCGCATGTCCCGGGCCTATGTTTACCTTGCTGGGCGCAGGGTATTGGTCTATCCTGGTTGTGATTGCTTCTGCCGTTTTGGGCACCTTCGTGTATGGGTTGGTGAGGGACCGGCTACCCCACTGATCTGATTCCTGCTGGTACCCTGGTATGGGGATGGTTTGCCGTTCCTTCGAATAACATTTGACATTCCGGCGGTGTGCACGAGCATCGGGGGTGGCTCAGGCACACCGCCTGAGCCGGAGGGGTTTCAACCACTACCATCCAGGAATGAAACCAAAGGGATCCGCTCATTTCCTGTAAGATGTACGGGGGTAACCTTTATATTGATTTATTGGTTAATATTGGAGACCAACCAACACCGTATGCAACGTTTTCCCCATGCCCTGGTGATCATGGTCTCCTTCATCCTGTTCGTGAGCCTGCTGACCTATATTATCCCGCAGGGACAATACGAACGACAGGAAGATACCGTATTGCATCGGGAAATGGTGGTCCCGGGTTCCTTCCATTATATAGAACCGCATCCGCCATCAATTTTTCAGACATTCATGGCTGTCCCGGAGGGGATGATCCGTGCCGCGGACTTGCTGGTGCTTATCCTCTTGCTGGGCGGGAGTTTTTATGTTATTGAAAAAACAGGTGCTATCCGGGACGGGGTCCTCTTTACCACCGGACTGTTGCAGGGAAAAGAGCAGCTTGGCCTGTTGGTTATTTCGCTACTCTTCGCTACCGCTGGCGCCCTCAATGGAATGCAGGAGGAGATCATTGCCCTGATCCCGGTTTTAATGTTCTTTACAGACAAGCTGGGCTATAATTCCTACGTAACGGTGTGCGTCAGTTTCGGGGCTGCCATCCTCGGAGCCGCCTTTAGCCCGATGAACCCGTTTGCGGTGGGCATTGCACAAAAAACGGCGGAAGTGCCCCTTCTTTCGGGAGGGGCCTACCGGATGGGGGTCTTCCTCGCAGCTTTTCTCCTTTGGATGGGCATGGTCATCCGGTATGCGAACAGAACCAGGAAGGTCCCGGCAGAGCCTCAAACGGGGGAGAAAAACCCAATAAGTGCCAGGAGTGCTGCCATCCTCGGGATGACAGCCATTACATTTGCGGTGATGATCTATGGCCTGCTCGGTTTGGGGTGGGGTTTTAATGAAATGTCGGCAGAATTCTTTGTCCTTGGGATTGTTGCCGGCCTGGTTGGGAAGCTGGGCCTGAATGGGACCAGTGAGGCCTATATTGAGGGTTTCAAGGAAATGATTTTTGCCGTGGTGATTATTGGGTTGGCCAATGGCATCACTATCATCCTTCAAAAAGGACTGATCATTGATACCATCATCCACGGGTTGTTCACCCCTTTGGGCTACCTGCCCAAGAGCCTGGCAGCGGTGAGCATGATGGTTGCACAGGCCTTGCTTCATTTTCCGGTTCCAAGTTATTCCGGGCAGGCAGTACTGACCATGCCCATCCTGGCACCCTTGTCTGATTTGATTGGAATTTCGAGGCAGGTATGCGTCCTGGCCTACCAGTATGGCGCCGTGCTGATGGACCTGCTTACCCCAACAAACGGTGCGCTTATGGCCGTGATCACCCTTGCCGGGATCCGCTACAACGACTGGTTCAGATTTATAATCAGGCCCCTCCTGGCCATCCTGCTACTTTGTGGGTTTGCCCTTGTGCTGGCCGTTTTCCTGGGGTACTGAGGTCGCCGGCGGGCACAACCACAGCTGAAGGAAGGCCAGTTCCCCGAAAACAATTACTTTTATTGTAATTTCATACGGATGAAAAATATTATCCCCCTGCTCATTTTAAGCATCCTTCCCTTTTGTGTTTCGGCCCAGAACGAACCTCTCGGGGATTTCGAATATAACCGGGACATCGGGAATCCGAAACTGGCCGGATCGGCCTCCTACGACCCCGATACCCAAACCTATACCATAACTGGGGCGGGCTACAATATCTGGGGTTCCCGGGACGAACACCATTTCCTCTACAATACCCTGAAAGGAGACTTTATCGCCACGGCGAACTTTGAATTTGAAGGGGACAAGGATACCTATCGGAAAATTGGCTGGATGGCTCGCGCCTCAGAGGCGGATAATGCGGTTATGGCAGGCGGTTTCCTCCATGGAGACGGGCTCACTGCAGGACAATGGCGGGAGCGAAAAGGCGCCGAAATGGAGAGCCCGTACGACGAGGGCAGAGCCCCGAAATACCATTACCAGATCATACAACTGGAACGGCGGGGAAACACGTTTATCGTCCGAGCGGCACATCCCGGGGAACCCTTGCAGGAAATTAGCTGCAAGCAGTTGGAATTCATGGCCGGGGAAGTATTGCTGGGGTTGGCAATTAGTTCGCATGATCCCGAAATAACGGAGACAGCCCGGGTTTGGAACGTGCGCATCGATCAGCCGGCAGGGCCAGGCTATGAACCTAACCGGGAAGGCTGGCTTGGCTGCCGACTGGAAACCATGGAGGTATTCAATGGGAAAAGGAAGGTGATCTTCACAAAAGAAGGCCGCTTTGAGGCGCCAAACTGGATGCCAAACGGAGGGCGCTTGCTTTTCAATATGGAAGGGTCCCTGTATACCATTCCTGTCACGGGCGGGGAGATCCAAAAATTCAATACCGGCACTGCAGACCGGCTGAACAACGATCATTGTATTTCCCTGAACGGAAAACTGCTGGGCATAAGCCATAACGACGGAAAAGGCTCCAACGTTTTTGTGCTGCCTCTGGAAGGAGGGCAGCCGAGGCAGGTAACCCACGAAGCCCCGTCCTACCTGCACGGATGGGCTCCCAACAACCGGGAAGTGGTGTATGTGGCCCAGCGAAACGGGGTGAATATCTACGACATTTACAAAAAATCCATCAACGGCGGGCCGGAGGTAAAGCTAACAGACAATGGCAAGCTGGAACATGTGGACGGATGTGAGTATTCCCCTGACAGTAAATATATCTATTACAACGCATCCAAAAAGGGGGGCACCATGCAACTCTGGCGGATGCGTCCGGATGGCAGCGGCAAGGAACAACTCACCTTCGACCAGTACAACGACTGGTTTCCCCACATCAGCCCCGACGGCAAATGGATTGCCTTCATATCCTTTGAACCGGATATCACCCTGAATACCCACCCTTCCTATAAACGGGTAATGCTACGGCTCATGCCGGTGGGGGGAGGAGCGCCGAGGGTGATTGCCTACCTCTATGGGGGCCAGGGCACCATCAATGTTAATTCCTGGTCGCCAGACAGCAGGCACCTGGCATTCGTCAGCAATTCGGGCCTTCCCCATTAGGAAAAGTGTTAACATAGTCTCGGATATGGCCTGCCGGAAATCATAAGAACCCCCCGCCCCGCTTTTCAGCCTATATGGGTAAGGATTCGCAAAAAAATAGCTACTTTAACCTGGTCAACCATTATGCGATCCGGCCAGAACCTGTTGTTTCTTTTTTCTGTACATAACCAAATACTAATTTTAACCCTTCTTTAATCATGTTTTCCAAAAACTATTTCGCCGGTATATCGGTACTATTGGCCTCCTTTCTTTTTCAATCGGCTACCCTGACTGCCCAAAAACAGTTCAAAGCCCTGTTGATCACCGAGACGGCCGGGTGGCATCATGAATCCATCCCCAACGGGATAACGGCTATTGAAAACTTGGCAGACCGCCACAATTTTGACCTGAAACTCCAGCAGGAGGCCATTCCGATTACGGATGAGGGTCTGAAGGACATTGATGTGGTGATCTTCCTGAGTACCACGGCCGACATCTTTGATGAAAATGAACAACAAGCATTCGAACGCTTCATCCGTTCGGGCAAAGGCTATGTGGGGATCCATGCGGCAGCCGACACCGAGTACGACTGGGCCTGGTACACCCAACTGGTTGGCCGTATGTTCCATATCCACCCGGCCCAGCAAACGGCTGTACTAACCATTGAAAACCATAATTTCCCCGGGCTGGAGCATTTCCCGGACCGATTGCTCTGGACGGACGAATGGTACGAATTCGGGGAAGAAAAAACCCCGGGGTTGAAATACCTGGTCGCAGTAGACGAGAACACCTACGACCCGGTGGTTACCTGGAAAGGCCGTGACCGGGACAGTAATGGGAATACCATAGATCGTGTGGGGAAGGGCATGGGCGATTTTCACCCTATATCCTGGTACCACGAATTTGATGGGGGCCGTGCCTTCTATACCGCCCTGGGTCATATTAAAAAGGTTTATGAGAACCAGTGGTTCCTGGACCACCTCTATGGCGGGATCTATTATGCCGCTACCGGGAAGGGCATACCAAAGGACTGAGCCCGCAGGCGGATTTTTTGCCCAAGGCACGACCATTTCTATCAGGAATTGTATTTTTAAGTTCGCGGGAATATTCCCACAGCTCTGAAAATGCGGATAGTGTCATGTATATAAAAATCATATTGCCCATCATACTCCTGTTTTTTCTCGTTTCCTATTCCCAGGAACTTAAAAACAAGTTTGGAGAGGTTTACTATACCCGTGATAATTATAAAAGCATATATAAGGCGGTGGAGGGGAGCCCGTATCTGGATGAAGCGTTCAAACCTGCCCGCATCAATGATATCAAGGAGACCCAACTGGTAAGGTTCGATGCCGTGAAAGACCAGGTAGAACTTATGGCCGGGGGAAATTCGGTCATGATACTAGATGACATGGCGCCATATTTGATTAAGATGCTCGACGGATCGGATGACAGCTACAGCAACAGGAGCTATATAGATGACCAAGGGGGTGTGAAAACCTCGTTTTTCAAAATCATCCATAAGGAGGACAATTTTGACCTTTACCTGAAAGAATCCAAGAAATACTACGAGGAGGTGAGGCCCCAGGCCTATCAGGAGGGAAAGCCCGCGCAATTCCGCCTGGAACCGGGAATCTTTTACGTCAATGATTTCCCGGGAGACCGGGAGGTATTGATAGAAGTCCCCGGCCGCCTGAATAAGTTTTTGGGCCTCTTCCCCGAGGCATCAAAGGAGATGAAGGAATTCATCAAAAAGCAGAAATTGGATTTAGACCATGGGCAAGACCTGGTGAAGATATTTGAACATTACTTTGAAATAGCGCACGGATAAAGGTCCCTAATTCTGGCTAGCCGTCGCTACCGGGGTTGGTAGTTTATCGGAACCATATCGGCTATCCGCAGATCTGCCATGTATCCTGAGAATATCAAATTTTTATAAGGAGTATAATTTCCGTACCGATCGATTGAAAATGAGGCACTTCCCTCCAGGCGGAGGCTGGAACGGAAAGAAGACCTGTTCAGGTAATAAACGGTGAGGTTCTTTTTTTTAAATGCGAAGCTTTTAAAGCCTGTGGAATCCTGGTCCAGGCGTTGAATAATTTGGGCGGGTACTATGGATTCCCCGTCATACTTCAATGAGAAGCCCTGCTCTACCAGATCCCCGCGCCACAGGGATCGCATAAAATGCATAGGCGACCCCAGATAGGCCTTTCGCCGCCTTTTCAGGAGGCGGGTGCCGACTTCTGAAACGTCTTCGAACCTGCTGAAACCTGCATAACGGGTATAGATAATATTGTCTGTTCGTTTCAGGCGCTTGGTTCTAAAGAGGATGGAAAATTCCCTCAGGTCAAAATGCACCACATACCCCAGATATGAATTTACTATGAACAGCGGCGCCCTTGCAGTGGCCGTAAAGGTGTTGTTGTAGCTGTTGAATGAAAGGGATAATACCTCCTCATTGAGGATGCTGCAATGCCTTGCGGCCCGGTCATCCCCCAGGAATTCCTTCGTGAACACCGCGAGCTTCTGCTTTCTGGTAAACGGATCGGAAGTCAGGATGATCTCCGGGATGGGTTGGGCATATTCCTCCATGGTAATGTTGAGCTCCTCCTCTTGTGAAGGCTTGGCAATCCTCACGGATTTATATCCCAGAAAACTTACTATTAAAGGGGCATGGGTTTTATATGGGGATTTGAGGTGAAACCTCCCCTCCCGGCCTGTTGTGGTGCCCAGCGAACTGCCATCGAAATACACGGATGCCCCGACCAGGGCCTCCCCGGTCTTCCCATCGAGGACCAGCCCGGAAATTTCCTGTGCAATCAGGGGAGGGCCAACGGCGAGGAAAAGCAAAACAAGGAGGTTTTTTACCCCTGTTTTTTTAAAAATCATGGCCAGGTGTTTGGCGTTTTTTGGAAAAGCTCCACTTATCGAATAATATCCGTATCCACCGGGGTATAGCCCATCTGCCTGCAAAGTGACACGATCTGCCCCTTGTGATGAAATTCATGGGTGATCACATGGGTGAATAATTCCAGTGCAGGAATACTTCTTTTTGCACCGGAAATTTCTATGCTGACCGGATCCAGGACCGAAAAGGCGTATTTGGAAATAAAATCATTCACCGCCAGGTCTACCCTGGCAAATAGGGCTCCTATTTGATCCAGGGTCTCACAGGCGCCATACCCGGTAAAAGTGATATCTCTTTGTAGGCCATTCCGGATAATCCAGAATTCGTACGTGTTGGCGATATGCACCAGCAGGTTACGTACGCTCCCGCCCCGCCCAAATGTGCTATGTTCCAATAGCAGGTGTTGGTGGCTGAGGGTTCCGCAAAAGCCAAAAAGCGCTTTCCGGGATCCGCGGACCCGCTCGTACTGAAAATTGAGATAGGTTTCTGTTGATTTCATTTTATGGCCTCGTGTCTCCGGGATCTGTTGCCTAAAAATACGGCTTCTTCCGGTATTATCCCCGATTCGGGCTTACCTTCGGTCATACGGCCATGCTACCGGACGCCGGACTTCAAATTATAACCATTTTATAATTGCTGTGGGATGTTTAGGCTCGATTTCGTACATTGAGATGTTCGGGGCGTGCAGGCAGCAGGGAATGCCATAGAGGGCTGTGAAACCTTCCCTCCCTGTGAATAGGACCCCGATCCCGGGGCTGCTGTCAGCCTTTTCAGTTATCGACCAAAAATTAAGTAACCGATTCCTAAGATCATGAAAAATACAATCCTGACCATTACTTGTTTAGTATTCTGCTTCCTTTATGGCTACTCTCAAAACAACGGGGGTTTCAATGGGGTGGATTCCAATTTGGGCACTATCTATCGCCTGTCCGATGCGCGCTCCAGATCTATCAGCCCTGAGAATTTTACCGGGGAACCGGGCCAGGGCGGCATGGCCGAACCGGGTAACGGGACAGGCAGCAACGCGGCCCGGGAACTGGGGCAGGGATGGAAGGTAAGCCCGTCTGTGAGGATTGAGCCCGGGCAAACCTTCACCCTGGCCGATATTACCGGAAGCGGTGCGATCAAACATATCTGGATGACGCCCACCGGGAACTGGCGCTATTCCATCCTGCGCTTTTATTGGGATGATGAAAAGGAACCTTCGGTGGAAGTGCCGGTCGGTGATTTTTTCGGGATGGGATGGGGAGAATACGCCCCGCTGAATTCTCTGCCGGTCACGGTGAACCCTGGCAGCGCCTTTAATTCCTTCTGGCCCATGCCATTCCATAAAAAATGCCGCATAACCATGGAAAATATTGGGGAGGAGGCCATGTACCTGTATTTCCAGGTAGACTACATACTGACTGACCTCCCGCCAGACGCCGCCTATTTCCACGCCCAGTTCAGAAGGAGCAATCCCACGGAGGGATCGCTGTATACCCTGGTGGATGGGATCAAAGGAAAAGGCCAGTATGTGGGCACCTACCTGGCCTGGCAGGTGAATAACCGTGGCTGGTGGGGAGAAGGCGAGATCAAGTTTTACATGGACGGCGATAAAAAGTTCCCGACCATCGCGGGCACGGGCACAGAGGATTACTTTCTCGGCAGTTACAATTTCGAAAATAAGAACACCCACCAGTACGAAAGTTTCAGTACTGCCTATTCCGGACTGCATCAGGTCATACGCCCAGACGGGCTCTACGATTCCCAGCAGCGGTTTGGCCTTTACCGTTGGCATATCCCGGACCCTATCCGCTTCGAAAAATCCCTGCGGGTGACCATCCAGGACCTGGGGTGGAGGAGTGGAGGAAGATACCTGCCACAGCAATCAGACATAAGCTCCGTGGTATTCTGGTATCAGCAAGAACCCCATGCCCCCTTCCCGAAACTACCATCCAAGGACGAACTCGAAGTGAATTGATCTCTTACCAACGGCTTATGAAACCGCTCACCCCTTTGATCCTTATTATTTTATTGGCCGCATCCTGCAGGCAAAAGGAAGGGCAGCAAAGTCCCAAAGCCTCAGAAGCAGCCCGGGGGAGTTTTGCGTACGACCTTGATTTCCTGAGCCAACGGGATAGCGGGCTTGTCCTGTTGCGAAACGGCACAAGCCACGTGGTGGTTTCCCCCAGGTATCAAGCCAAGGTTTTTACCTCCACAGCCACCGGGAAGGCAGGGAAAAGCCTGGGATGGATCAATTACAAGGCATTCGACGGGAAGGAAGACCCCCATATGAATGCCTATGGAGGCGAGAACCGCTTTTGGCTCGGCCCTGAAGGGAATGTGTTCTCTTTGTTTTTCAAACCAGGCACCGCCATGGTGTTTGAAAACTGGAAAACACCAGCAGCTTTTGATACCGAAGCCTGGGGAGTGGTCAGTATGGATTCCTCACAGGTTAGCATGCGAAAGCAAATGTCGCTCCTGAACTATCATAATATCACCCTTAACTTGCTGGCAGAACGTACCGTCACTATCCTGGACAGGGCCCGGATTAGCGCCATTTGGGGAGTCGATATGGGAGAGGCGGCATGTGTGGGCTACAAAACCACCAACCGGATAACGAATACCGGGGATTTTGCCTGGACAAAAGAGACAGGTGCCCCCTGTATCTGGATCCTGGATATGTTCCCGCCCTCTGGTGAAACCCAAATAGTCATACCCTATGATGAACAAGGGGAAGGCCCTGATGCCACCACCAATTATTTCGGGACTATTCCTGCGCATAGGATGAAGGTCCGTGGCAATATGCTTTTCCTTAAGGCAGACGGTGCCTTCAGGGGCAAGGTGGGGATCCCCCCTGCAAGGGCAAGCAAGTATGCGGGGAGTTATGATGCCAGCAATCAAATCCTGACCATCACCCGATTTGATCTCCAGGGAGACGCCCTGTACCTGAACCAGGAATGGAACGTCGAGGCCCCGCCATTTGCCGGAGATGCCGTAAATGCCTACAACGACGGGCCCCTGGAGGACGGATCCCAGATGGGGCCGTTTTATGAGATAGAAAGCGTTTCCCCCGCCGCTTTTCTGGCTCCGGGCGAACATTTGGAACACGCGCACTCCGTGTTCCATTTCAGCGGATCGGAAGCAGACCTCAACCGTATATCCGAAGTGATCCTGGGGGTTCGGGTACGGGACATCAGTGGGGCTTTTAAGAACTTTTAAAGGATGACTCAACCAAATCTTGATTGGAATGCCGGCTGTGTACCCCGGGATCATAGTTAAATCAGAGATCAGGAACCATATTCAGAGTAATTATGAAAGAGCAACAAAACAGCCGCCGTAAATTCCTCGCGCAGACCGCCGCGGCGGGTACCATCCTGTCTATTCCCTTGCATGCCCGTGCCGGTAGCCTGCTCAGGCATACAGAATCCGGTAGCCGGACCTCCCCGCCGGGGGACACCATGCCGGGGGATGAGGAGGCCATGCGTGGGTTCAACGGACCCTATGAAGGAAAATACCTGAGCCGGGTCGCTTTCCCGCTCGGGGGCATAGGCGCAGGGATGTTCAGTTTGGAGGGAACCGGGGCTATCTCCCAAATGTCCATACACCACAAACCGGATGTTTACAATGAACCCTGCACTTTTGCCGCTTTGCATATCCAGGGGTCGCCATCTGTTACCAAAGTACTTGAAGGCCCGGTGCCCGATTGGAAGAAGTACGGCCAAACGGGAGGGGAAAGAACTTCTTCTGCCAATGGGGCGGGGGACAATAGTTTTGGGCTTCCCAGATTTAAATCGGCTACGTTTGAGATGCGCTTTCCTTTTGGCCGGATCCGCCTGGCAGACGATGAGATCCCCCTGGAGGTGGAAATTACAGGATGGAGCCCTTTTATTCCTACCAATGAAGATGATTCAAGTTTGCCTGTGGCGGCCTTCGAATACCAGCTGAAAAATACTTCTGGTCGGTCTGTGAACGGCGTGTTTTCATGGAATGCCAAGAACTTTATGAAACGGGGGGAAAACAACCGGATACTGCCCATAGGGAATGGTTTTGTCCTGGACCAGGGGGATTTTGAAAAGGCTTCCCCCGAGGCGATCGGGGCATTTGCAGCCTTCGTTGACGATAAGGAAGTAACGGTGGACCACTCCTGGTTCCGGGGGGGTTGGTTTGACTCCCTGTCAATGGCCTGGGACAAGTTATGCGCCGGTGATGCGACCGCGCACG
>Ga0102953_1000276_pt1 | contig 37072 bp, 41 predicted proteins | sample SalPon2A_C_D2_MG_FD_78509 | JGI IMG/M metagenome (GOLD analysis project Ga0102953, IMG submission 78509) | Soil microbial communities from South San Francisco under conditions of wetland restoration - Salt Pond MetaG R2A_C_D2_MG | ecosystem: Environmental > Terrestrial > Soil > Wetlands | place... | reverse complement strand
GTAGATCGGTTGAGCAACTGGCGGATTTGTTCCAGATTTAATTGCCTGTTCATAGCAGGGTGACTCCTTTAGCCTTCAATGCGGCAGCAAGCGCGTGAGTTGCGCGGGAACAGTGGGTTTTGACACTACCCTCCGAGCAACCCATGATCGCCGCGGTCTCCGCAGTATCCATGTCTTCCCAGTAACGCAGCAGGAAGGCTTCGCGTTGACGCTTCGGCAAATCCATTAAAGCTTCTTCAATCATTGCGATAAGCTGGGATTGTTGCAGCATGGCATCGGGGGGCGGGGGCTGGCCGTCGGGGTTGTTGCTCTGCAGGCTGTCCAGCGGGTCACGGTCGCCGTCATCGTGCTGCGAAACCAGCGAAGACAGCAGGGTGGTCCAGGTCGAGCGCACCTTTTGCCGCCGATAGTAGTCGCGTATGTTGTTCTGCAGGATGCGCTGGAACAGCATGGGGTATTCTTCCGCCGCGTGGCCGCCGTATTTTTCGGCGAGTTTGAACATGGCGTCCTGCACGATATCCAGGGCCGTGTGCTCGTCCTTTACCGCAAATAATGCCTGTTTGTATGCGCGGCGCTCGGTTTCAGCGAGAAAGCGGGAAAGTTCGTCGTGACTGGCCAGTTTGAGTAGCTCCTCGGATGCTGGGGCGGAATATTAGCAAAAATCGCGGGAAGGCAGGGCAAAGAGGCCGGAAATGCCGCCCCCGCGTTGTCTCAGGGGTTGACCAAAACACCTCTAGCCTTTATCTTGCACGGTTCTTCTAATCGTTGTTTGTAAGGTAGTTAACCATGGAACTGACCGGCGCGGAAATAGCCATCAGGTGTCTGCAGGAAGAGGGTGTCGAGTACGTGTTCGGTTATCCGGGCGGCGCTGTGCTGTTCATTTACGATGCGTTGTTCAATCAGGACAAGATCAAGCACATCCTGGTTCGCCACGAGCAGGGGGCGGTGCATGCGGCAGACGGCTACGCGCGCTCTACGGAAAAGGTCGGCGTTGCGCTGGTGACGTCCGGTCCCGGTGCGACCAATGCCGTGACCGGCATCGCCACCGCCTACATGGATTCGATCCCGCTGGTGATCATCAGCGGCCAGGTGGCAAGCCACTATATCGGCGAGGACGCCTTCCAGGAGGTTGATACCGTCGGCATCACGCGTCCCTGCGTCAAGCACAATTTCCTGGTCAAGGACGTCAACGAACTGGCATCCACCATCAAGAAGGCTTTTCACCTGGCCAAGAGCGGCCGGCCCGGCCCGGTACTGGTGGATATTCCAAAGGATGTGTCGAACCAGAAGGCGGAATTCAATTATCCGTCTTCCATCGATATTCGTTCCTACCATCCGGCCCAGCATGGCGAAATCGAGCAGCTCAAGCAGGCGGCACAACTACTGCTGCAGGCCAAACGTCCGGTAATCTACACCGGCGGGGGCGTGGTGCTGTCCGGTGCCTCGCAACAGCTGACCGACCTGGCGCACCTGTTGGATTTTCCGCTTACCAGCACGCTGATGGGCTTGGGCGGATTCCCGGCATCAGACAGGCAGTTCCTGGGTATGCTGGGCATGCACGGTACCTACGAAGCCAACCTGGCGATGCAGAACTGCGACGTGCTGCTGGCAGTCGGCGCGCGTTTCGATGACCGCGTGATCGGCAACGTGGAGCATTTCGGCCAGGTGCCACGCAAGATCATTCATGTTGACATCGATCCGTCCTCGATCGCCAAGCGGGTGAAGGTAGACGTGCCCATCGTCGGCGACGTGGCTCATGTGCTGGGCGACCTGCGGGCCATGCTGCACAGCAGCAAGCAGCAGCCTGACCAGGCCGCGCTGGCTGAATGGTGGAAGCAGGTCGACGAGTGGCGCAGCCTGAATTGCCTGGGCTACCGCAATTCGGACGAGGTGATCAAGCCGCAGTACGTGATCGAGAAACTGCACGAAATTACCGGCGGCGATGCGTTCGTGACCTCCGACGTGGGGCAGCACCAGATGTGGACCGCGCAGTACTACAAGTTCAACCAGCCGCGGCGCTGGATCAACTCGGGCGGACTGGGCACTATGGGCTTCGGCCTGCCGGCGGCAATGGGCGTGCAGCTTGCACATCCCGGCGCCACCGTGGCCTGCGTTACCGGCGAGGGCAGCATCCAGATGAACATCCAGGAGTTGTCCACCTGCAAGCAGTTCCGCCTGCCGATCAAGATCGTCGCGCTGAACAACCGCTATCTCGGCATGGTGCGCCAGTGGCAGGAGTTCTTCCACGGCAACCGCTATTCCGAGTCGTACATGGATGCGCTGCCCGATTTCGTCAAACTGGCCGAGGCCTATGGCCACGTTGGCATGCGCATCGAAAAGCCGTCCGACGTCGAGCCGGCGCTGAAGGAAGCATTCGCGCGCAAGGATGACCTGGTGTTCCTCGACTTCAAGACCGACCAGACCGAGAACGTGTTCCCGATGGTGCCTGGGGGCAAGGGTCTGTCCGAAGTGATTCTGGCGGAGGATCTGTAACATGCGCCATATCATTTCCCTGCTGATGGAAAACGAGGCCGGTGCGCTGTCGCGCGTGTCCGGTCTGTTCTCGGCGCGTGGCTACAACATCGAGTCGTTGACCGTGGCGCCGACCGAGGATCCGACCATGTCGCGCATGACCATTGTCACCAGCGGCTCCGATGATGTGATCGAACAGATCAACAAGCAGCTCAACAAGCTGGTCGAGGTGGTAGCGGTGATGGACATGAACGAGGGCGACCATCTGGAGCGCGAGCTGATGTTGGTCAAGGTGCGCGCGGTGAGCGAGATGCGCGAGGAGATGAAGCGCATGGCAGACATCTTCCGTGGCCGTATTATCGACGTGACCGACGATGCCTACACCATCGAGTTGACCGGTACCGGTTCCAAGCTGGACAGCTTCCTGCAGGCCATCGACGACGACCTGATCATGGAGACCGTACGTACTGGTGCCTGCGGCATCGGGCGCGGCGACCGGGTTTTAAAACTCTAAGATTTCCAAAATTTTTACTGAAGAGGGCAACATGAAAGTTTATTACGATAAAGACGCAGACCTTTCCCTGATCAAGGGCAAGCAGGTAACCATCGTCGGTTACGGTTCGCAGGGCCATGCCCATGCGCAGAACCTGAAGGATTCCGGCGTGAACGTGACCGTCGGCCTGCGCCGTGGCGGTGCTTCCTGGGCCAAGGCCGAGGCGGCCGGCCACAAGGTTGCCGAGATCGCCGAGGCGGTGAAGGGTGCGGACGTGGTGATGATCCTGTTGCCGGACGAGACCATGCCGGACGTGTACCAGGCTGACATCGCCAAAAACCTGAAGGCTGGCGCTGCGCTGGCGTTTGCCCACGGCTTCAACATCCACTACAACCAGATCGTGCCGCCGGTCAATGTCGACGTGATCATGATTGCGCCGAAAGGTCCGGGCCACACCGTGCGTTCCGAATACCTGAAGGGTGGCGGCGTGCCGACGCTGATCGCGGTATATCAGGACAAGAGCGGCAAGGCCAAGGACGTAGCGCTGTCGTATGCGGCTGCCAATGGCGGCACCAAGGGCGGCGTGATCGAGACCAATTTCCGCGAAGAGACCGAGACCGATCTGTTCGGAGAACAAGCCGTGTTGTGCGGTGGCGCGGTGGAACTGGTCAAGGCCGGTTTCGAAACGCTGACTGAGGCAGGATATGCGCCTGAGATGGCCTATTTCGAGTGCCTGCACGAACTCAAGCTGATCGTCGACCTGATGTATGAAGGCGGCATTGCCAACATGAACTACTCGATCTCCAACAATGCGGAGTACGGCGAATATGTTACTGGGCCACGCGTGATTGCCGACCAGGCGCGTGCCGCGATGAAGGAGTGCCTGGCCAACATTCAGAACGGCTCCTACGCCAAGCAGTTCATTCTCGAGGGACGTACCAATTATCCCGAGATGACCGCCCGCCGTCGCCTGAACGCCGAGCACCCAATCGAGCAGGTCGGCGGCAAGCTGCGCGAGATGATGCCGTGGATCAGCAAGAACAAGCTGGTCGACCAATCCAAAAACTAGGAATCAGGATTCAGGATTCAGGATGCAGGATGCAGCGCAAGCTGCCCTGAATCCTGAGGTTCCAATCCGAATCCTGAATCCCGTATCCTGAATCCTATGAACAACTATCCACATCCCATCATTGCCCGCGAGGGCTGGCCATTCCTGGCAATTGCGGTCGTCGTCGCCATGCTGGCCTCGCATTTCGTGCCAGGCATCCTGTCGTTGCTGGCATGGCTTGCCGCGCTGTTCGTGCTGCAATTCTTCCGCGACCCGGCGCGCGTGATTCCGCAGGATGAAAACGCGGTGTTGTCTCCGGCCGACGGGCGCGTGATCAAGGTCGAGCGCACGCAGGATCCCTATGGCGAGCGCGAAGCAATCCTGGTCAGCGTGTTCATGAACGTGTTCAACGTGCATTCCAATCGCTCTCCGGCTGACTGCACGATCCAGAAAGTGCAGTACTTCCCCGGCAAGTTCGTCAATGCCGACCTGGATAAGGCTTCCACCGACAACGAGCGCAATGCCATTGTGGCGCAGACGGATGACGGACAGATGATCACCTTTGTGCAGGTGGCCGGACTGATTGCCCGGCGCATCCTGTGTTATGCGAAGGAAGGCGACAAGCTTGCGCGCGGCCAGCGCTACGGCTTCATCCGCTTCGGTTCGCGCGTGGATGTCTACCTGCCGCCGACGGCTACCGTCAAGGTGGCTATTGGTGATAAAGTTTCTGCCACCACCACGATTCTGGCTGTATTGGCCGGGAGTTAAGGCGCTGCCAAGCATGGAAACTGACAACCGAAAACAGAGCGATCTGCGCAAGCGCGGCATTTTTCTGCTGCCCAATCTGTTTACCACGGCGGCGCTGTTTGCCGGTTTCTACGCCATTGTGCAGTCGATGAATGGCCGCTTCGAATATTCCGCTGTGGCGATATTCGTGGCGATGATAATGGATGGGCTGGACGGGCGCGTAGCGCGGCTGACCCATACCCAGAGCGAATTCGGTGCGGAATACGACAGCTTGTCCGACATGGTGTCGTTCGGCGTGGCTCCCTCTCTGGTGATGTATGAGTGGGCGCTCAAGGGGCTGGGCAAGTGGGGCTGGTTTGCCGCCTTCATCTACTGTGCCGGCACTGCACTGCGCCTGGCGCGCTTCAATACCAACATCGACATCGTCGACAAGCGTTACTTTCAGGGGCTGCCCAGCCCGGCTGCTGCCGCGCTGGTGGCGGGCTTCGTCTGGGTGATGCTGGACAATGGCTTGACCGGCGAGCAGATGCGTTGGGTCGCCTGTGGGCTGACGGTATTCGCCGGGCTGACCATGGTCAGCAACGTGCATTTCTACAGCTTCAAGGACATCAACATGCGCAAGAGCGTGCCGTTCATTGTGGTGTTCCTGTTTGCGTTGTTCTTCATCTTTGTGTCGGTCAATCCACCGGCCATCCTGTTCCTGCTATTCCTGGGCTACTGCCTGTCCGGTTACGTCATGCTTGTGCGCTCGTGGCTCCGCGACAAAAAAACAGCGCCGCCGGAAATTTAAGTCTGTAATGGACCGTACATCATGACCGACAAGTTGATCATATTCGACACCACACTGCGCGACGGCGAGCAAAGTCCCGGCGCAGCCATGGCCAAGGAAGAGAAAATTCGCATTGCGCGCCAGCTGGAAAAGCTGGGCGTGGACGTGATCGAGGCCGGCTTTGCCGCGGCCAGTCCCGGCGACGCGGATGCGATCCGTAACATCGCGCAGATTGTGGAAGGTTCCACCGTGTGCTCACTGGCGCGCGCCAGCGAAAAGGACGTGCGCGCTGCGGGCGAGGCGATCAAGCCGGCAAAGTCCGGACGTATCCATACCTTCATTGCCACTTCGCCGATCCACATGGAAAAGAAACTGCGCATGCAGCCGGACGAAGTAGTAGAGCGCGCAGTGGCGGCGGTGAAGCTGGCGCTGGAATACACAGACGACGTGGAATTCTCGGCCGAGGACGCGGTGCGCTCGGAACTGGATTTTCTGGTGCGCATTTTCGATGCGGTTATCCAGGCGGGCGCGAAAACGCTCAATGTGCCGGACACCGTGGGCTACAGCCTGCCCGCACTGTGGGGCGAGCGCATCAAACAACTGATCGAGCAGGTGCCGAATTCGAACCGGGTGATCTGGTCCACGCACTGCCACAACGACCTTGGCATGGCCTCGGCCAATTCGCTGGCGGCGGTGATGAACGGTGCGCGCCAGGTGGAATGCACCATCAACGGCCTGGGCGAACGTGCGGGCAACGCCTCGCTGGAAGAGATCGTAATGGCGGTGAAGACGCGGCGCGACGTATTCAGCTGCGATACGCGTATCGACACCACACAGATCGTGCCGACCTCCAAGCTGGTATCCAGCATCACCGGCTATCCGGTGCAGCCGAACAAGGCCATCGTCGGCGCCAACGCGTTCGCGCACGAATCGGGAATCCACCAGGACGGCGTACTCAAGCACCGCGAGACCTACGAAATCATGCGCGCCGAGGACGTCGGCTGGACCACCAACAAGCTGACCTTGGGCAAACTCTCCGGGCGCAATGCATTCCGCACCCGCTTGCAGGAGCTCGGCATCGTGCTGGAAAGCGAAGAAGCGCTGAATGCTGCATTTGCGCGCTTCAAGGACCTGGCCGATCGCAAGAGCGAAATCTTCGACGAGGATATACAGGCAGTGGTCAACGAGGAAGTGGTGACCCACGTCAGCGAGCACTACCGCCTGGTTTCCATGCGCGCGCATTCCGAAACCGGGGAATTGCCTACCGCGCGCGTCGTGCTCAGCGTCGGCGGGCAGGAGCAGAGTGCCGAGATGCAGGGTGGCGGGCAGGTGGATGCCACATTCAAGGCCATCGAGCAGATTGTGCACAGCCAGACCGAGTTGTTGCTGTATTCGGTCAACAACATCACCAGCGGTACCGACGCACAGGGCGAAGTCACTGTACGCGTGGCCAAGGGCGGGCGCGTGGTCAACGGCCAGGGTGCGGACACCGACATCGTGGTGGCTTCGGCCAAGGCTTATCTCAACGCACTGAACAAGCTGCACGGCGGCGGCGAGCGGGCGCATCCGCAGGTTTAGTTAACGGGCGCAGGCCCGGGCTGTCTGCGAAATTCCGTATTCGGCATTGGTATTCTCCTTCTTCAACAAGATCGATGCGGCCACACGGCTGCGAATGCGGTTTCTTTTTCCGGGTGTATGATTCTGTTGTCGGCTGTCCGGCAGGATAGAGATGCCGGGAGCGGCCTTTCTGCGTCGCCGGACACGATGCGTAAAAACATAACTTGATGATTAAATAAGAGATAGTGGTGATGGTCGATGCGGGTGAACTGAACCTGCGCATTGCATGGGACGGCAAGACCGTCCGCAATGTTGTGGTGGAATCAACGCGACCGCAGGCTAGCCGATTGCTGGCGGGCAGGACGCCAGAACAGGCGGTGAAGATGGTGTCCCTGCTGTACAGCGTGTGTGGCCGGGCGCAACAAGCGGCCGCCACGGCGGCGTTGGCGGCGGCGCGGGGCAAACAAAGCGCGGCACTGGACCGGACAGTGGCCTGCGAGGCGATGCAGGAACATCTGTGGCGACTGTTGCTGGACTGGCCGCAACTGCTGGGCCTGCCGGCGGCGCAGCAGCAGTTCGTGGACTGGCATGGAAAGCTAGGGGCGATTGCGGCAGGCGAGGACGGCGTGCAGGCATTGCGGGACGAGTTGCTGCTGCAGTTGCTGGGCTTGAGTGCAGAGGAATGGCAGTCGCTTGTTTCATACGCCGATTTGAGCACCTGGTGGCGTGCCGGGCGCGGGCTGGTTGCCCCATTGGCGGAAGCGCTGGATCGCAAGGAAGACGAACTGGGGCCGGAAGAGATGGCAATCTGTGAGTTGCTGCCGGACTGGACGGTAAACGATGCATTGCAGGCATGTGCCGGTCGGCTCGATCTGGAGTTTGCCGCCCGGCCGCACAATAATGGCAGGCCGATGGAAGTGGGCGCGCTGGCCTTCCGGCAGCATGCGCCGCTGCTCAAGGACATTATGCGCGTGCGTCATGCACGGCTGCTGGCAAGGCTGATTGCCAGACTGGTTGATTTGCTGGATAGTATGGATGCTGCGGCGCAGGACTTCGGCGCCGGCCGCGTGGAAAGCACAGCGGTGGCGGCGAATGGTACCGGCATGGCGCTGGTGCGCACTGCGCGCGGCCCGTTGCTGCATTATGTGTGTCTCGACAGCACGGGAGGGATGGAAAAGGTTGCGCAGTATTTTGTTATTGCGCCGACCGAGTGGAATTTCCATCCGCAAGGCGCGTTGGCGACCGGTCTGATCGGTGTCGGCGCAAGCGACGAAGCGCAATTGATGGAGACGGTCAGGATGTGGGTGCTGTCGCTCGATCCTTGCGTGGAATACCGCATCGAGGTGGGCCATGCATGAAATGTCGCTGGCCGAGGACATCCTGCAGATCGTCGAGGATGCGGCGCAGGCGGAAGGTTGTGCCAGGGTCAAGACAGTGTGGCTGGAAATCGGGCAGCTGGCCAGTGTCGAAGTGGAGGCGCTGCGTTTCTGTTTCGACGCGGTGACCCGCGACAGCGTTGCCAGCGATGCGCGGCTGGAAATCATCGAAACCCCGGGACAGGGGTGGTGCATGAAATGTTCCCGCAGCGTGCCGATTGCAGCGTTGTATGAGCCGTGCCCGGCTTGCGGCTCCCACCAGATCCAGGTGACGGGCGGCGAGGAAATGCGGGTCAGGGAACTGGAAGTCGAGTAGCAAGGAGGCCTTATGTGTACGACATGTGGTTGTGGAGGTGGAGAAACCCTTATCGGCGGAAGGCCGCTGCGCCGTGATCGCGCGCAGGGCGCACCTCTTAATTACCGCCAGCCCGGCGAAGGACATACACACGAACATCATCAGCATAGCCATGCGTCCGGCATTAGCGAGTCGCGCATGGTGAGCATCGAGCGCGACATCCTGGCCAAGAACAACGGCTATGCACGCGAGAATCGCAAATATTTTTCCGCGCACGGCATTTTTGCATTGAACCTGGTATCCAGCCCGGGCTCGGGCAAGACCACGCTGCTGGTCAAGACCATAGAAGCGCTGAATGGCAGTCTGCCGCTCGCGGTGATTGAGGGCGACCAGCAAACCGACAACGATGCCGCGCGCATCCGCGCCACCGGCGCGCAGGCCATGCAGATCAATACCGGCAAGGGCTGCCACCTGGATGCGCACATGGTGGGTAATGCCGCGCAACGGCTCGATCTGCGGGATGACAGCCTGCTACTGATCGAGAACGTCGGCAATCTGGTGTGTCCGGCCGGCTTCGATCTGGGCGAGGCGCACAAGGTGGCGATCCTCTCGGTGACCGAAGGCGAGGACAAGCCGCTCAAGTATCCCGACATGTTCCGAGCGGCCGACCTGATGTTGCTGAACAAGTGCGACCTGCTGCCGTACCTGGATTTCGATGCCGATCTTGCCGTGGAAAACGCGCGCCGCGTCAATCCGGACATCCGCGTGATCCGCGTTTCGGCTACCAAGGGTGACGGCATGGACGAGTGGCTGGAGTGGGTGGCAGCAGGGTGTCGCGCAGCGAAGGGCAAGGCGGTTGAAGCAGTGTGATGAAAAATACATCTCACCACAGAGACACAGAGACACAGAGGAAAAACGAAGCAAGGTTTAGGTTTTCTCTGTGTCTCTGTGGTTAATAGGTTTTGACTTTGACTTCCACGGTGCATGCGCAAATCCGCGTGCAGGGCTTGGTGCAGGGCGTGGGCTTTCGCCCCTTCGTCTACCGGCTGGCGCAGGAACTGGGCCTGGCCGGCTGGGTGCGTAACGACGGCGAGGGCGTCGAAATCGCGCCGGAGGGCGCGCAGCCTCAGGTAATGAATCTGATAGCGCGTCTCAGCAGCGAGCCGCCCAGGCTGGCGCGCGTGGAGCACGTCAACTTCGACCTTGAACATCCGGCTGGCGGTCTGCAGGGTTTCCACATCGAGGCAAGTCACGACGGCCAGGTGCATACCGGAATTACGCCCGACATGGCGGTATGTCCGGACTGCCTGGCGGAGTTGTTCGACCCCGCCGACCGCCGCTACCGCTATTCCTTCATCAACTGCATCAACTGCGGGCCGCGCTATACACTCACTGCGCGGTTGCCCTACGACCGCCGCAATACCAGCATGGCTGCGTTCACTCAGTGCCCAAACTGTCAGCACGAATACGACGATCCCGCCGACCGCCGCTTTCACGCGCAACCGAATGCCTGTCCGGAATGCGGGCCGCAATTGCAACTCTACGATGAACAATGGCGGCCATTGTCGGAGGGCGATCCCGTTGCCGCCTGCATCGAGCGTATCCGCGCCGGACAGGTCGTTGCCGTCAAGGGCGTGGGCGGTTTCCACCTGGTGTGCGATGCGCGCAATCCGGTGCCGGTGGCGCGGCTGCGCAATGGCAAGCGGCGCGAGGAAAAACCGTTTGCGGTGATGGTGCTGAATGCGGCATCGGCGCGCCAGTACGCAATGCTCGATGCAAACGAAACCGCATTGCTGGAATCAAGCGAGCGTCCGATCGTGCTGTTGCACAAGTCGGCAAACTGCGATGCGGAAATGCCCGACATTGCACCTGGCCTGTCGCGCGTCGGCCTGATGCTTCCGTATGCGCCGCTGCATTACCTGTTGTTCCACGAACTGCTTGGCCGGCCGCAAGGTGCAGCCTGGTTGCAACAGGCAACGCCTGTTGCGCTGGTGATGACCAGTGCCAATCCGGGCGGCGAACCGCTGGTGCAGGACGATGCCGAAGCGCGGCAGTTGCTCGCCGGTCTGGCTGATGCCTTTCTCAGCCACGACCGCGTCATCTTGCACCGCTGCGACGACAGCGTGATGGTCTGGCAGGGTGATGCACCGGCTTTTGTGCGCCGCGCACGCGGTTACACGCCGCGGCGGATTGCGCTGCCGGCATCCGGACCATCTGTGCTGGCCTGCGGTGCCTGGCTGAAGAATACCGTGTGTCTGACCCGCGATGACGAGGCGTTCGTCTCGCAGCATATCGGCGACCTCGATCATACCGGCACGCGCACAATGCTGGAACAGACCGTGGACCATCTGTGCGGCATTCTCGATGTGGAACCCGCCATCGTTGCGCACGACCTGCATCCGGATTTCTACAGCACGCAGTTCGCGCAGCTCTATGCGCAGCAACATGGTTTGCCGATGATTGGCGTGCAGCACCACCATGCGCACATCGCTGCGGTCTGTGCCGAGCATGGCGTGTGCGAACCTGTACTCGGACTTGCGCTGGATGGCGTGGGCCTGGGCTATGATGGCATGCCCTGGGGCGGCGAACTGCTGCGTGTCGAGGACGCGGCGTGCGAACGGGTCGGACACTTGGCCCCACTCGCCATGCCGGGCGGAGATCGTGCCGCGAGCGAGCCATGGCGTATGGCGGCGTCGGCGCTGTTTGCGCTGGGCTGCGGGGACGAGATTGCGCAGCGTTTTTCCGCGCAGCCGCACGCGGCCAACGTGGTCGCAATGCTGGAGAAACAACTGAATTGCACGCCCACTTCCAGCATGGGGCGCTGGTTCGATGCCGCTGCCGGCTTGCTGGGCGTCAGCGCCATCCAGAATTACGAAGGGCAGGCGGCAATGCTGCTGCAGGGGCTGGCGGAACAGCACGGACAGGTTGCGCCGCTGCAAGGTGGCTACATTCTGGATGGTGATCTGGATTTTTCACCGTTGCTTGCAGTGCTGGCCGACTGCACGGATGCAGCCCAGGGCGCTGCGCTGTTCCATGCAACGCTGTGCGCCGGACTCACCGAATGGGTGGGGCAAGCGGCAACTGAAAGCAATGTCGGCAGTGTCGCGCTCGGCGGTGGCTGCTTCCTGAACGACCTGCTACAGCAGGGGTTGCGGCAAGATCTGACTCGGTGCGGTCTGCGCGTGCTGGTCGCTCAACAGCTGCCGCCCAACGATGGCGCGATTTCTTTTGGGCAGGCCTGGATCGCGCTGCAACAAGAAGGAGGAATCTGAATGTGTCTTGCCATTCCCGCGCGTGTTGAGGAGTTGCTGCCGCCGGACCAGGCCATCGTGAACCTGGGCGGCTTGCGCAAGGACATCTCGCTGGCGCTCGTGGACGATGTTTCCGTCGGCGACTACGTGATCGTGCATGTCGGCTATGCGCTGCAGAAACTGGATCCAGAGGAGGCCGAGCGCACGCTGGAATTGTTTGCCGAGATGGGCGAACTCGATGCGTTGCGGGAAGAGTTATCGGGGAATGTCTCATGAAATACATCGATGAATTTCGTGACGGCGAACTGGCGAAAAACATCGCCTCCAACATTGCGCGCGAAGCTACGGCTGCTTCCGGCTACCGCTTCATGGAGTTTTGCGGCGGCCACACCCATGCGATCTCACGCTACGGCATTACCGATCTTTTGCCGGCTAACGTGCGCATGATCCACGGTCCCGGCTGTCCCGTATGCGTGCTGCCGATCGGTCGCATCGACCAAGCGATCTGGCTTGCACTCGAACATGGCGTGATCCTCTGCACTTATGCCGACACCATGCGTGTGCCGGCTTCCGACAGGCTTACGCTGATGCGCGCCAAGGCGAACGGCGCGGACGTGCGCATGGTGTACTCGACGCAGGATGCGTTGAAGATCGCACGCGACAACTCGCAGCGGCAGGTAGTGTTCCTTGCCATCGGCTTCGAGACCACCACGCCGCCCACTGCGGTGGCGATCAAGCAGGCCGCTGCCGAGGGGTTGCAGAATTTCAGCATCCTGTGCGACCACGTGCTGACGCCGGCGGCAATGCACGCGATCCTGTCTGCCGAAGGCGGCGTGCCGCTGGATGGTTTCGTCGGCCCGGCGCATGTCAGTACGGTGATCGGCAGCAAACCGTACGAGCCGTTCGCCGAAGACTATGGCAAGCCGGTGGTGATCGCCGGTTTCGAGCCGCTGGATGTAATGCAGGCCATCCTGATGCTGGTGCGCCAGGTGAACGATGGGCGCGCTGAGGTGGAAAACGAATTCACCCGCGCCGTCACCCGCGAAGGCAATGCCAAGGCGCAGGCGCTGGTGGACGAAGTGTTCGAATTGCGCGACAGCTTCGAGTGGCGCGGCCTCGGTAGTATTCCGCACAGCGCGCTGAAGCTGCGGTCTGCGTTTGCGAGTTTCGATGCGGAGCAGCGCTTTGGCCTTGATTATCAGTCGGTGCCCGACAACAAGGCCTGCGAATGCGGTGCCATCCTGCGCGGCGAAAAGCGGCCGCAGGAGTGCAAGATTTTCGGCACGGTATGTACACCGGACAACCCTATTGGGTCATGTATGGTGTCGTCAGAAGGTGCCTGCGCGGCGCATTACACATATGGCCGATTCCGGGAGGCCGCATAATGAACACTGTAAAGCCTGACTACGTGCGCACACTGGATCTCAAGCATGGGCGCGTCGACATGTCGCACGGTGCGGGTGGCCGCGCCATGGCGCAACTGATTACCGATCTGTTCGCGGCAATTTTCGACAATGCTTACCTGGCGCAGGGAAACGATGGCGCGCTGCTGCAGCCGGCGAACGGCCGGCTGGTGATGGCGACCGACAGCCATGTGGTGTCGCCGCTGTTTTTTGCCGGCGGCGACATCGGCTGTTTGTCGGTGCATGGCACGGTCAACGACGTCGCGATGATGGGTGCGCAACCGCTGTACCTGTCCGCCTCGTTCATCCTCGAAGAAGGTTTTCCGCTCGCCGATCTCAAGCGCATCGTGGAATCGATGGCGCATGCGGCACGCGAAGCCGGCGTACCTATTGTTACCGGCGATACCAAGGTGGTGGAACAGGGCAAGGGTGACGGCGTATTCATTACCACCACCGGCGTCGGTGTGGTTCCGGATGGCATCACGCTGTCCGGCGACTTGGCGCAACCGGGAGACAAGATATTGCTTTCGGGCACGCTGGGCGATCACGGCATGGCGATCATGTCGCAGCGCGAAGGGCTGAGCTTCGATGCGCCCATCGTGTCGGATACGACAGCCCTGCACGGGCTGGTGGCGGACATGCTGGCAAGCGGTGCGCAGCTGCGCACTCTGCGCGATCCCACGCGCGGCGGGCTGGCTACCACGCTTAACGAAATCGCCAAACAGTCGGGCGTGGGCATGATGCTGCAGGAATCGGCGATACCGGTGCCTCAGCCGGTGGAGGCAGCATGCGAACTGCTCGGACTGGATCCGCTCTACGTCGCCAACGAAGGCAAGCTGGTTGCGATCTGCGCGCAGGAAGATGCCGAAAATCTGCTCGCAGTCATGCGCGCGCATCCACAAGGCAGTCAGGCATCCATCATCGGCGAGGTGATTGCGGACGAGCACGGCTTCGTGCAGATGACCACCAGGCTTGGCGGCCGTCGCATCGTCGACTGGCTGACTGGCGAACAACTGCCGAGAATATGCTGACGCTGGTCTGACCGTGGCAATTTGATAGTTCCAGATTTTTTCATCAGACTGGATAACTTAAGCTTGTATTCAGATTCTTCTGGCACATTTCGCATGCCGTTTTTTTATTTCGTGAGGTGCGTGTGAATAAGCAATTGATTGTTATGGTTATAGCTGGTGTGCTGAGCTTGTCGGCCACCAATGTGTGGGCGCGCGATTGCGAGCCGCGCCAGCATTCCCTGTGTCTGGATGCCAAGATGGCTGGCGAGAAGCTGTCCGGGGCCGACTATTCCGGCACGGATCTGCATAATGGCGATTTTTCCAGAGCAGACCTGTCCAAGGCCAAGCTGAGCAACGTCAATCTGTATAAGGGCAAGTTGGTCGGCGCCAATTTGTCCGGTGCGAACATGGCGAACATCAACCTGTTTTTTGCCGACTTGTCCGGCGCCAATCTGACTGGCGCCGACCTGAGCAATGCGCAACTGGAGGGTACGGACTTCAGTAATGCCAATCTGACCGACGTTAATCTGGCGGGCGCACAGCTCAACAAGAACAAGTTTTTCCACACCACTTTTTGCCATACCGTGATGCCGAATGGCATCGTCAACAATGCCAACTGTTCGAGCGGGAGCCCCGAGGTAAAGGCTAATATGGCTGCAACTGGCGCTGCCGGTGTCAACGGTTGCGCCATCAAGCCGCATACCGTGTGCACCAATGCCGCGCTGGCGGATGCCAACCTGGCTTCGGCCGATCTGACTGCGGCCCAGTTGTATCAGGCGAATCTGGCTTCGGCCAATCTGTTCCGCGCCAACCTGGCCAAAATCAACCTGACCGAGGCCAATCTGGCGCGCGCCAATCTCGATCGTGCCAATCTGTCGCAGGCCAATCTGACCGATGCCAACCTGAACAAGGTAATCCTGCGTGGCGCCCGGCTGGAGCATGCCAACTTGACTGGTGTGGTGCTGCTGAATGCGGACCTGACCGATGCCGACCTGAGTGGTGCCAATATTACCGGTGCCGTGTTGACCGGTGCTACCTTATGTCACACCGTAATGCCGGATGGTGCTGTTAATAATGCGAGCTGCATGCCGGCAAAACATACCAAGCAGACGGCCAAAACCAAGGCCAACACCAAGAGCAAGTAACAACGTGTGGCAAGGAAAAGGGCGCGGCAAGCGCCCTTTTTGTCAGGTTTTCGGCGAGGCTGTGTAAAAACTCAGAATTGAAGGTTCTACGAAGTGATTCCTGGATGCCGGATATTTTTGCTTTGTAATAGCGGGAATTTTTCCGGCAGGCAATTCCCCGTCATGCCTGAATCGCTGCAATCAACCCCTTCACTCCCATGATCTGCATTACCCGCTTCATGTTGTACGCCAGGACATGCAAACTCATCTCCGTACTGACTCGTTCCAGCGTCCGGGTCAGGAAGTGCCGGGCTCCCATCCAGAATTTGATTGTTCCGAACGGGTGCTCTACCGTTTGCCTGCGAATCTTCATGGCTTCGGGCATTTGGTCCAACCGCCTTTGCATCGCCTCTAGGCTGGCCTCATGTTCCCACCGAGTGACACGCCGTTGTTGGCTGGGAGTACATCTTTCCTTGATCGGGCAGTGCGGGCAATCCGAGCTCCAGTAGCGATTGATTAGATGATTCCCCTCAACCCTGGCGAAGCGCCATGTTAACCGGCTGCCAGCCGGGCATCGGTATTCATCGGCCTGCGGGTCGTATATGAAGTCTGCCTTGTCGAACCGACCTTCTGCCTTTGCCTCCGAGGTCGTCGGCTTTGATACATAGGGCGTGATCCCGGCCTGCTTGCAGGCCAGTATCTCGTCGCCACTGAAGTAGCCTCGATCCGCAATAACATTCAGGTCGGAAGTCTCCATTGCATCCTTGGCTTGCTTTGCCATGTTGGAGAGTTGACGGCGATCCGAGCTCGAGTTGGTGACCTCGTGGGCAACGATCAGATGATGCTTTACGTCCACTGCCGACTGTACGTTGTAACCCACCAGGCCACGGCTGGTGCTTGTTGCCATGGCTCGCGCATCGGGATCGGTCAGCGACACCTGACCGGAGGGCGACTCGTTCAGCTTGGCCTCGATCTCCCCCAACTCCACCATATCCTTCTTCAGGGTGGCAATCTTCTCGCGTAGCCGCACCGTCTTGAGTTCAGTTACATCCGTCTGTTGCCGGTCGGCGGTATCCATCTCGACCATATAACGTTCGATGCACCGGTCAATCTGCTGTACGCGCTTCTCCAGCTTGCCCCGCGTAAAGTTGCGGTCATGTGCATTCACTGCCTTGAACTTGCTGCCATCAATGGCCACGATAGCCTGCGCGAACAGGTCCAGCTTCCGGCACAGCAGGGTAAATTCCCGACACACTTTACGGATCGCCCCGCCGTTGTCGCGGCGGAAATCCGCAATGGTCTTGAAGTCCGGTGCAAGTTTGCCGATCAACCACATCAATTCCACGTTGCGTTGGCACTCGCGCTCAAGCCGACGGCTCGACTGGACACGATTCAGGTAACCATACAGGTACAGTTTCAATAAATCAGATGGGTGATAAGATGGCCTGCCTGTCGTGGCCGGCTCTGCACCTGCAAAGCCCAGCGCCAGCAGATCCAGCTCATCAATAAATGCCTCGATTGCTCGGACAGGATTGTCCTCGGCTATGTAGTCATCCAGGCATTCCGGTAGTAAGGTCGCTTGATTCCGGCTTTCGCCTTCGATGAATCGCTTCATCATTCCTCCTCCATGCAGACATTGCTATATCAACGCATGGAAGATGCCAGGGTGGACAAAATTTATGATGTTTTCACACAGCCTCGCCGATAAGTTGACTATTGCCTGTCATTAGTTTGCCGCGACATTTCCACCAGCACTTTGCGGGCTTGTTGCGCATCCAGCACCGACTCGTAAAAGTTAAAGCGCAGTATGGTTCCATCTGCATTTACGTCGAAACCGTCGCAGTCGATACCGAGCATCTCGACTTGTTGTGCATCAAGCTGGTGAAAGTGCGCGCAGTAGCGCTGCAACGATTCGCTGTGGTCGCTGTTCATGTGGGCGATCACTTCGTCTTCGGCCTCAATCAGCGGGTAGGGCGGTAGCGCGTAGTTTTCGAGGCTGACCCAATGTATTTTACCGAAGCCGCCGATGTAACGTATGGTCTGCGGGGTGATGCGGTAAAACTGGAAATCCTGCAGCGCGATCCAGGTTGCCGCTTCCGGGAAGTAGCGCAGGTAGCGCTTGCCGGTTAATTCGCGCTCTGCTACGTGACGGGCCGTGCCGACCACGGTTACCCGGCCTTGTGCCTGGATGTGAGGATCGTCCTGGCTGTGGGTGATCAGGCTGACACGCGAGTCGGCCTTGATGTTTTTGGTGTGTTCGGCCAGGTCGCTGATCAGGATCAGCAGACTGCCGTCGTGATCGACCAGATAGGGACAGATCGAGCCGAACGGGTGGCCGTCGAATTTTTGCGACAGCGTGCTGAGCGCGCCATAACGATGGGCGCGCAGCAACTGCCGGGCTTCACGGGCATTGCTCATTCAGGAAGCGAGTTTGAGTGCGATTTGCGCCAGGCGCTTGCCGAGCGCGATGCACAGTTTCTTTTCGTTGTCGCTGATCGGCTGGTCGCTGGCGAGGCCGGCGACGTGGCTGGGGCCGTAAGGTGTGCCGCCTTCGCGGGTGAGCGACAGCTCCGGTTCGGAGTAGGGCACGCCGACGATGATCATGCCGTGGTATAGCAGCGGCAGCATCATCGACAGCAGCGTGCTTTCCTGGCCGCCGTGCATCGAACTGCTGGAGGTGAACAGTGCGGCGGGTTTGCCGACCAGCGTATGTTTCAGCCACAGCGAACTGGTGCCGTCCCAGAAATGCTTCATGGCGGCAGCCATGTTGCCGAAACGGGTGGGACTGCCGACGGCGACACCGATGCATTGTTCGAGGTCGTCCAGCGTGGCGTAGGGCGCACCTTCGTCCGGAATGCCGGGGGCGGTGGCTTCACATTCTGCGGAAACTTCGGGCACGGTACGCAAACGTGCCTGCATGCCCGGAATCTGTTCCACGCCGCGCGAGATGAATTGCGCCATCTGGCGCGTGGCGCCGTGCCTGCTGTAATACAGCACTAAAATTTCTTTGTCGGTTATCATGAGCACAATTATAGGAGGCTTATTGCTTTATGCAAAAGTACGCGAAAGAATTGTGGCGCTTCCTGCGTTTTGTCGTTGACCGATTTTTCGCGGATCGCTGCACGCAGATGGCGTCCAGCCTGACCTTTACCACGCTGTTGTCGCTGGTGCCGCTGATCACCATCGCACTGACGATATTTGCCGCATTCCCGGTGTTCTCCGACTATTCCACGCAGATCAAGGTATTTCTGCTCTCCAACATGATGCCGGAAACCGGCGGCAAGCTGATTTCGCAATACATGGTCCAGTTCACCGAGAGTGCCGGCAAACTGACCGCAGTGGGTATCGTGTTCCTCGGCATCACTGCGATGCTGCTGATGCAGACCATAGATAATGCACTCAACACTATGTGGCGCGTGACGCGGCCGCGCACGCTGGTGATGCGCATCTTGACCTACTGGGCGGTGCTGACGCTGGCGCCACTACTGATCGGCATCAGCCTGTCGTTGACTTCCTGGCTGATCGGTATGTCGGCCGGTTATGCCAGGCAGATTCCGCTGGTCGAAGTGCTGTTGGTCAAGCTGGTGTCGCTGTCGCTGGCCACGCTGGCGTTCAGCCTGCTGTTCCGGGTGGTGCCCAACCGCCACGTGCCGATGCGGCATGCACTGACCGGTGGGCTGATTTCGGCGCTGGCATTCGGGTTGATGGGCAAGGGTTTCGGCTTCTACGTTTCACACTTTCCGACCTACAAGCTGGTCTATGGCGCATTCGCCAGCGTACCGATTTTCCTGATGTGGATTTACTTGTCCTGGCTGACCATCCTGCTGGGTGCGCTGATTGCTTCGTCGCTGCCGCACTGGCGCGGTAGCAAGCAGCACGCACTGACGCCGGCTGCGCAATTGTATTATGCCCTGCGCGTCCTCCGGGAGTTGGGTGATAGCATGCACAGTGGCAAGGTGCTGACCGTGCCGGCGCTTGCTCAAGAACTGCATCTGGGCTTCGAGTTGCTGGAACAACTGCTCGACCGGCTGGCCAAAGCCAAGGTGGTGGGCAAGTTGGCAGGCAAGGGCTGGAGCCTGATCCGCGATCTGGAGCATGTGCAACTGGAAGAGTTGCGGCGGCTATTCGTGTTTGATGCGAAGGTGCTGTCGGAGCAAGCCGAGGATGGCGGCGTCGGGGAGTGGCTGTTGCAAATGGAACGGCGCAACGAAGAGGCTGCAAAAATTACGCTGCGCGAACTGTTTGTCGAAGCAGCCGGCGCACATGAGGATGTGTCGGTCTAGCTTGCCCGCTGCATGCATTTGCGCTTTAATGCGCCGCAATTTATTGATGTGAGGTTGGTATGAGATTTCTGGAGAAAATATTCGAGGGCATGTTGTGGAACAGCCGCTTTGCCGTTCTGGCGGCAGTGGTCGGCAGCTTGCTGGCGGGTATTGCGATTTTCGCCATGGCTACGGTGGATGTGGTGTACCTGGTCATCCATGCCTTGCATTATGCCGACCCGGCCATGACGGATGTGGCCCGCAAGGCGCTGCATGACGGCACGGTATCGCATATCGTCGAAGTGGTGGATGGCTATCTGCTGGCCACGGTGTTGCTGATTTTTTCGCTCGGCCTGTACGAGCTGTTCATCAGCGATATCGATCAGGCGCACGGCAGCCGTGCCTCCAGCAAGATACTGGTCATTCGCAACCTGGACGATTTGAAATCGCGCCTGGCCAAGGTGATCCTGATGATCCTGATCGTGACCTTGTTCGAAGAAGCGTTGAACATGAAGCTGAGTTCGCCGATCGATCTGGTTTACATGGGGAGTAGCATCGCGCTGATCGCGCTGGCGTTGTATTTCTCGCATGCTGCGGAACACGGTGTCAGGGAGCAGGAAAGCGAAGAAGTGACTGCTACTGACAAGGCAGCACACTGACAACAACGGAAGGCTGGTTGCTTACTGCAGCGTAACAGTTTCTTGTCGGAGAAGGCCTAGTCGGCCAAAGCGGTCCGCAGTTCCCCTGGCTGGTGCGGCAGCTTCCAGTGGCGCAGCCAGGCGTTCTTTACCAGGTTGGGATATTTGGGCCGTCCCAGGCTGCCGTTATAACGCCCCAATGCGCGGAACAGATTGCCCTTTTCCATGTCCAGGTAGTAGCGCAGGATGGTGCAGCCATAACGCAGGTTGGTGCGCAGGTGGAACAGGTCCTGGCTATGCGTGCCGATGTCCTTGACCCAGAACGGCATGACCTGCATGTAGCCGCGGGCGCCGACCCTGGAAACGGCATATTTGCGAAACCTGCTTTCCACTTCGATCAGTCCCAGCACCATTTGCGGATCGAGCCCGGCGCGGGCGGCTTCGTAATGTACGGTGCGCAGGAAATCCAGGCGGCGATTGCGATCCGGTATGTATTTGCGTAGCCGGTGCGACATTGTGCGTAGCCAGATGCGCTCCTGCCGTTCCGAAGCAAAACCTGAATTGGAGGATGCCTGGTCGGCAATGCTGTGCTGCAATACTGCACGTACGCTGGCCGACAGCGGCGACTGAATTTGCGCACCACCGAATGCCAGGGAAGAGGACAGCAGTCCGGCTGCCAGTAGCGGCATTCCGGATAAAAAAGTTTTTTTGATCAGGCGCATAGTTTTAATTGTACGAGCTTGACGGCATCTTGCAAGGCAAACTGTTGTGCTTCCGCATCGGTGCGACCCTTGTATTCAACCATGCCGTCCTTCAGTCCGCGCTCGCCGATGACGATGCGATGCGGGATGCCAATCAGTTCCATGTCGGCAAACATCACGCCGGGACGCTCGTCGCGGTCGTCCAGCAGCACCTCGATACCGGCTGCGGCAAGTTCCGTGTACAGCTTTTCTGCCGCTTCGCGCACCGTCGCACTTTTGTTGATGCCGATCGGCGCGATGGCGACGGCGAACGGCGCCATTTGCGGCGGCAGCACGATGCCGCGCTCGTCGTGGTTCTGCTCGATGGCAGCGGCCACGATACGCGACACGCCGATGCCGTAGCAGCCCATTTCCATGGTCTGCGCCCGGCCGTGCTCGTCGAGGAAGGTCGCGCCTAGCGTTTCGGAATACTTGGTGCGTAACTGGAAGATATGACCGACCTCAATGCCGCGGCACAGTTCCAGCTTGCCCTTGCCGTCGGGACTGGGGTCGCCCGCGACCACGTTGCGGATGTCGGCGACGGTCGCAGGTTCGTGCAGATCGCGCTCGAAATTAACCCCGGTAAAGTGGTAGCCGGCCTCGTTGGCACCGGTCACAAAATCACTCATGGCGGCCACGGAACGGTCGGCGATGGTTTGCACTGATCGACCTACTGGTCCAATGTAGCCGGCACGGCAGCCCATGTGCTGTTCGATTTCGTCATCCGTGGCGAAACGGAAACTCCCAATGAAAGATATCTTGCTGACCTTGAGTTCGTTCAGAATATGGTCGCCACGCAGCAGTAGCAGGATGAACGAGCCGCTTTCGGCGATGATGGCAATGGCCTTGAGCACCTGCATGGCAGGGACTTTCAGACATTCGGCGACCTCCTCTATGCTTTTCTTGCCCGGCGTGGCGACCTTTTTCTTTTCTTCCTTCGCTGCAGCACGCGATTTTTTCGGCGCGACGGCTTCCGCCAGCTCCACATTCGCGGCGTAATCGGAATCGGGACAGAAGGCCAGCGCGTCCTCGCCGGAATCGGCCAATACGTGGAATTCGTGCGAGCCGCTGCCACCGATGGTGCCGGTGTCCGCTGCGACCGCGCGGAACTGCAGGCCGAGCCGGGTGAAGATGTTGCTGTAGGTTTCGTGCATCACGCGGTAGGTCTGTTCCAGGCTGTCGAAGCCGGCGTGGAACGAGTAGGCGTCCTTCATCACGAATTCGCGCGCGCGCATCACGCCGAAACGCGGCCGCACTTCGTCGCGGAACTTGGTCTGGACCTGGTAGAAATTGATTGGCAACTGGCGGTAGCTGTTGATCTCGCGGCGCGCGATGTCGGTAATCACTTCCTCGTGGGTGGGGCCGAAGCAGAATTCATTGTCGTGGCGGTCGCGGATCTTCAGCATCTGCGGACCGAATACATCCCAGCGCCCGGTTTCGCGCCACAATTCGGCCGGCTGCACCGCGGGCATCAGCAGTTCCACGCCGCCGCTGCGGTTCATTTCCTCGCGTACCACGGCTTCCACCTTGCGCAGCACGCGCAGCCCCAGCGGCATCCAGGTATACAGCCCGCTGGCCAGCTTGCGGATGTAGCCGGCACGCAGCATCAGCTTGTGACTGGGCAATTCGGCCTCGGTGGGGGCTTCTTTCTGGGTGGAGATGAAAAATTGTGAAACGCGCATGGTGCTGTATCCGGGCAGTCTGAAATCGGGCGTTGATTTTACAGGGAATGCGGCAAACATGCAGGGGTTCCTTGTGTTTACCGGCTTTCCATAAAACTCGAAATGTGGAAAAATCAACCCCATTGAATTAACAGAACAGGTGGCGAAGATGGTTGACCGGGATGGCTACCGCCCGAATGTCGGCATCATTCTCGCTAATGCCAGGAACCAGGTGTTCTGGGGAAAGCGCATCAGGCAGGATTCGTGGCAGTTCCCGCAAGGCGGCATTCAGCATGGCGAAACGCCGGAGCAGGCAATGTACCGCGAGTTGCATGAAGAAGTCGGCTTGCACCCGGAACATGTAAAGATACTGGGGCGTACGCGCGACTGGATGCGTTACGACGTGCCGCAGCACTGGGTGAGACGTGAATCCAGGAGTACCTACAAGGGGCAAAAGCAGATATGGTTCCTGCTACGGCTGGTGGGACGTGATTGCGACGTGAGCCTGCGCGCTTCGGGGCATCCTGAGTTCGATGCCTGGCGCTGGAACGATTATTGGGTGGAAATGGATGGCGTGATCGAATTCAAGCGCGATGTTTATCGCATGGCGCTGAACGAACTGGTGCGTTTCCTGCCCCATTTTAAAAATTCCCCGCGCTGGGACCAGGCAAAAAAACTGGCCAACGGCTATTGACTGATTTTCCGCGCTAATCCATTCGAGGGACTGGGTGCCTGAGGCATCGATTCCGGCCTTGCCGTAACACCCTTTCATCCAGCTTTGCCGGGGCGGGGCGCTTTGCTATACTTGCCGCCTTGCGTATTTCCGGTGGATATCAATGAAACAACTTTTGCAGCGAATTTTTCTGGGGCTGATGGTGGTATCGGTCGCGGCTTGTTCCGACATGTCGATGGACGGAGTGTTTGGTGGTGGCAGCAAGGGTATCAGCATTAAGGAAAGCCACAGGGTCAATCCCAATACGCCGTTGATGAAATATGCCGCTTCGATCCACATCGTGCCCTATACCGATGCGCGCAAAACCGACAATCCGCACAAGATAGGAACGGGCGGCCGCAATGTTTCCGGCATGATGGGCGATGATATTACGGTGGATCAGGATGTGGGCGCCATCGTGACCAGTGCAATCAAGAAGCATTTTGATGATGCCGGTTACCAGATTACTTCGGCCGACACCGGCAACGCCGACTTCGAGTTGAGTGGCGTGGTGAAGAACCTGACCTATAACGTCACCTCGCGCGACGAGGTGTCGATTATCGTGGAAAGCACGCTGAAGGATGCGAAAACCGGCAAGATTATATGGTCCGGCGTGGTGGTGGAAAAGAACAGCCGTTTTGCCGGTATCTCGGGCAGCGACAAAAGCGACGTTGCCAATTACCTGAAGAGAGAGCTGGGCGTCGTTGCCACCAAAACCGCCGATGCGATTTCTGCCGTGCTGATGGCGGTGCATCCCGAAATGTTCAACCTGACGCCGGGGACCCATCCCATTCCGGGAGTCACCGTGCTGGTTGCGCCGACTGCGGCGGCGCCGGCTGCGGCCAGGTCGGGGCAGTATGGGCAGGCCTATCCTTCCGGCAGCATGGCGGTGCCGCCGCCGGCAGTGAAAGCGCGTGCCACAGCTACCCAGGGTCTGCTGCTGGTCAATTCCAATCCGCAGCGCGCCAAGGTGTATGTGGACGATGTTTACTACGGCCTGTCGCCATTGCGGGTGGCGATGGCTCCCGGTATCCATGTCGTCAGCGTCAAACTGGACGGCTATCGCATGGTGACGGAGAAGGTTTCCGTGCGCAAAGGGGATAATACGGAAGTGGAACTGAATCTGGGGCGCTAAATCATCCCGATGTCCAGAACCAAGGTCCGCCGAGTGCGGGCCTTGTTTTTTTAGTGCTTGCCAGTGCTGCCGAAGCCGTTGCTGCCGCGCTGGCTCAGCGGAAATTCCTCGACGATATTGAGTTGCATCTGCATCACCGGCACGATCACCAGTTGCGCCATGCGTTCCAGCGGCATGAGTGTGAACGGATGGTGGCCGCGGTTCCACAATGAAACGAAGATCTGCCCCTGATAGTCCGAATCGATCAGTCCAACCAGGTTGCCCAGCACGATGCCGTGCTTGTGGCCGAGACCGGAGCGCGGCAGGATCATCGCCGCATAATGCGGATCCGAGAGATGAATGGCGATGCCGCTGGGGATCAGTTCGCACTGTCCCGGCTGGATGATAATGTTATGGTCGATGCAGGCGCGCAGGTCGATGCCGGCAGAACCGGGCGTGGCGTATGCCGGCGGATGATCGTGCAGGCGCGGGTCGAGAATTTTCACGTCAACGGTCTTTTTCATTGCTTGGCTCCCTGTCGGTAGAGTTTCAGCACATGCTGCATCAGCTGCCGTGCCAGCGTGAGTTTGTTGGCGCGCGGCAGTACATGCTCGCCCGCATCGTCGAACAAAACCAGCTTGTTTTCGTCGCTGCCGATGGCGTCCTGCGCCAGGTTGGCGGCGAGTAGCGGAATATTTTTCGCCTTGCGCTTGGCTTCGGCATGTTCGCGCAGCTTTTCGCTTTCCGCGGCAAAGCCCACGCAGAATGGCGGTTTCGGCAGTTTTGCGACGTAGGCCAGGATGTCGGGATTGGGCGTCAATTCCAGTGTGAGGTTGCCCGAGTTCTTCTTGAGCTTCTGTTCGCTGGGATTGATCGGCCGGTAATCCGCTACTGCCGCCACACCGATGAAAATGTCGGTACCGTCCATATGCCGTTTCACTGCCTCAAACATTCCCAGCGCGCTGGTGACGTCTATCGTTTTTACGCCCTGTGGCTTGGCCAATGCGGTCGGCCCGGAAACCAGCGTGACTTCTGCGCCAAGTTCCAGAGCTGCCTGCGCCACGGCATAGCCCATTTTGCCCGAACTGCGGTTGGTGATGCCGCGCACCACGTCGATCGCTTCGTAGGTCGGCCCGGCAGTGATGAGCACTTTTACGCTCATCGAATTATTTGCCGATACTGTTCAGGAACGCAATGATATCGTGCGTCAGTGCATCCGCTTCCAGCATCCGGCCCATGCCTTCCTCGCCGCAGGCCTGCGCACCGCTGCTCGGCCCGAGCAGCGACACGCCATCCTGTGCAAGCTGCGCGACATTGCGTTGGGTCGCCGGGTTGTTCCACATCTGCTGGTTCATTGCGGGCGCCACCAGTAGCGGACAATCGCGCGCGAGGCACATGGTCGAGAGCAGGTCGTCGGCCAAGCCCAGCGCCAGTTTGGCGATAAAGTCCGCGGTGGCCGGTGCGATCACGATCGCGTCGGCAGCTCGACCGATATCGATATGTGCCATGCCGCTGTCTGTGGCATCCCACTGGTTGATCAGCACGGGCCGTCCGGTGAGGGCCTGCATCGTGGCTGGTGTGATGAAATGGCTGGCTGCCTCGGTCATCGCCACTTGCACTTCCACTCCCTGCTTTACCAGCAGACGCGCCAGTTCCGCTGCCTTGTAGGCTGCAATGCCGCCGGTGATGCCGAGCACGATTCGTTTTGCCGGAGTTGTTTCCATAATGTGGCGCATATTAACAAGAAAGTCCTTGCCTTGGCGAAGACTGCGGCCTGACGCATGGATAATTTCGGAATGTGATTGCCATCGCGTAAATATATAGACAATTCGGCATATATGACTCGAATGTAATTGCTGGTAGGGTCACGGAGAATCCGTTTTCGAGATAAGGAAATATGGCAATCACTGATTGGCCGGTGGGGGAACGGCCACGTGACAACACGCCGCAAAGCGGCTTGTTGCGGCGCAGGCTAATCTTCAGGTTATGCCGTAGCCAAAAACTCTAGGGAGGTAGGTGTGAGTATTACCGATTGGCCAGTAGGGGAACGGCCACGTGAAAAACTCCTGCAGCGTGGTGCTGCGGCGCTGTCCGACGCCGAGCTGCTGGCAATTTTCCTGCGCACTGGCGTGACGGGCAAAAGCGCAGTGGATCTGGCGCGCGAACTGTTGCAGCGTTTCGGATCGCTGACCAATCTATTCTCTGCTACTGAAAAAGACTTCTGCGCCATCCATGGCATGGGGCAGGCCAAATATGTGCAATTGCAGGCGGTAGTGGAAATGGCGCGGCGTGCCCTGCGCGAAGAAATGGAAACGGGCGATGCGCTTAACTCCCCGGGGGCGGTGCGTGACTATCTGCAATTGCTGCTGCGCGGGCGGTCGCAGGAAGTATTCATGGCAATTTTTCTCGATGCCCAGCACCGGGTGATTGCAGCCGAGGAACTGTTCAGCGGCACGCTGACCCAGACCAGTGTCTATCCGCGCGAAGTGGTCAAGCGGGCGCTGCACCATAACGCGGCAGCGGTGATTCTTGCGCACAACCACCCATCGGGCGTGGCTGAGCCCAGCCAGTCCGACCAGGCGCTGACTGATGCTTTGAAGCAATCCCTGTCGCTGGTCGATGTGCGCGTCCTCGACCACTTTATTGTGGCGGCTGGTGCTTGTCTGTCTTTTGCCGAGCGCGGCCTTATGTAGGCGTTACATCGAGGGATGGGCGATACGCATGACCAGATCGCCGACCTCGTATGCGCCTACCAAGGCCAGGAAAATCCCCAGCAAGATCAGGCGTCGCTTGATTTTACTTGAGTTTTTCTGTTTTTCGTCGGATGGGGTAGGTGTAGTGCCGGTCATCTTGCAACCCCCGTGGTTCGTTTCGACGTCGAAATCATAGCAAATACCGCGAAAGTGAATGGCAGGTTGAATGTTTTCCGGGTTTTAGGGTAGAATCGCGCCTCTTTTGCAAACTGGTTGGAGTAAGTGCCATGGCACGCGTCTGTCAAGTAACGGGTAAACGCCCGATGGTGGGTAACAACGTATCCCACGCAAACAACAAAACCAAGCGCCGTTTTCTGCCGAATCTGCAGCGTCGCCGCTTCTGGGTGGAAAGCGAGAACCGCTGGGTTTCGCTGCGCCTGACCAATGCTGCGCTGCGTACCATCGACAAGAACGGCATCGAGGCCGTATTGGCTGAAATGCGCGCCCGCGGCGAGAAAGTTTAAGGAGAATCGTCATGGCTAAAGGCGTACGCGAAAAAATCAAGCTGGAATCCTCTGCTGGGACCGGCCATTTCTACACCACGAGCAAGAACAAGCGCACTACCCCGGAAAAGCTCGAATTCAACAAGTTCGATCCGGTTGTGCGCAAGCATGTGCCGTACAAGGAAACCAAGCTGAAGTAATCCGGCTGAAGCGTTTTTGAAAAAGCCCGCTCGAAGCGGGCTTTTTATTGGTTGCGTTCCAGTACTGCGGCGAAGAAGCCGTCGGTGCCGTGCAGTTGCGGCAGCAGTTGCAGATATTCTCCGGTATCCAGCGCAATCAGTTGCTGGGCGAGGATTTCATTGGCCGGGCGCAGCGTGAAATCGGGATGCGTTCCGAGGAAGGCGTCTATGATGGCGCGGTTTTCCTGCGGCAGCGGGCTGCAGGTGGCGTATACCAGGCGGCCACCCGGTTTCAGCAGTTTGCTCGCAGCGGCCAGAATGGCAGCCTGTTTCTGCGTTCGTTCCTCTATGATTTGCGGCGATTGGCGAAATTTCAGGTCGGGGTTGCGGCGCAACGTGCCCAGCCCGCTGCACGGTGCATCCACCAGCACGCGGTCGATCTTGCCGGCCAGCCGCTTCACCTTCTGGTCGTTCTCGTGGGCGATCAGTTGCGGGTACAGGTTGGACAGACCGGAGCGTTTCAGGCGTGGCTTGAGGTTGTTCAAGCGCTTTTCAGAGATGTCGAAGGCGTACAGCCGGCCCTGGGAGTTCATCATCGCGCCCAGCATCAGCGCCTTGCCGCCGGCGCCCGCACAAAAATCCACCACCATATCGTGGCGCTTCGGTGCAAGCAGGAAACCGAGCAGTTGGCTGCCTTCATCCTGCACTTCCACCTTGCCACTGAGAAACAGCTGATGTTTGTTCAATGCCAGCTTGCCGCGCAGACGCACGCCGATCGGCGACCATGGCGTGGCGGAGGCATCTATGCCGTCACTTGCGAATTGGCGCAGTACCTCCTCGCGTGCGGTGAGCCGCGTGTTGACACGCAGGTCGAGCGGGGCCGGTTGCTGCATGGCGCGGCCCAGTGCGAGGATTTCTTTGTCATTCATTGTGACGCGCAGTTTTTCAACGATCCATTCCGGCAGTTCGGCCTGCAGCGGGAGGGGTAATGCGGCAAGGTTGATCCCTTTGATCTGACCCAGCCAGGTAGCCTCATCCCTCTTCAGCAAGGGCTCCAGTTCGCGCAGGTTGTAGCCGCCGAAACGAATCCAGTAGGCCAGCGCCAGCCGGCGCGGTGTGGCGTGCGCCGAGGCAGTGGGCTGGCAGGCCTGTTCCAGGAACAGGCGGTGGCGCAGCACGCCGAATACGGTTTCCGCCGTCAGCGCGCGCTCCCTGGAACCAATATGTTCGTTCTTGAAAAAATGACGCAGCGTGGCGTCGGCCGGGTGTTTGAGCGGCAGTATGGTGCGCAGGGCCTGGATGACAAGTTCGAGGCGGTATTCGGTCAGCAGCATGGTGTTTATTTCGTTATTTGTCCGACAAGCGGATTTCCTTGATGGCAAGTGCCCCGGCAATTTTACCGGAGCGGTCGATCTGCAGGAATTTTACCGGCAGCATGCGGTATTCCAGGCCCAGCCAGATTTCCAGACCTTCCTCACCGCGATCGTGCATTTTGCGCAAATGCAGCGTGCGCAGCTTTCCCATTGGGGTGATGACATCTTCCACGCCGCTGACTTCGAGTTGATAGCTTTCCAGTTTCTTGCCGTTGCTGATGGTTAGGGGCACCAGTTCGCGGTCGAAAGATTCTTGCGACAACTGGTAAAGAAAACTGAGTATATCCTGACTGTGGTCCGGCAGTGTCTCCTGTGTGCCGTTGGCAAAGTCGGCCACATGCCTGTTCCAGTCGAAGCGGGAAGAAGCATCCTGCTTGCCGTGCTCGTCTATCCGTTCTTCCGAGAACTCTTCCGGCTTCAAGTCGCCGTTTGGGGTCACGCTGCCGCGGCTGGTCTGGCTCAGGTTATAACTCTTGAACAGCCTGGCCAATCCCACCGTTCTCAGTTCGGCTTGTAACATGTAGTGGCCATCCTCAAGGATTTCCAGATTGTGGCGCATTTCGCCGATGTAAGTGCTGCTGCTGCCGAGATAGGCGGCAAAGCGCAACTGCGCATGTTTGGGCAGGTGGGGTATGTTGGTTTTGTTTCTGTTGTCGTAGGCTTCTCCGGCACCAGTTGCATCCTGCGTTGCCTTTTCTGCGGCAGGAATGACGGGTACGGTCGGTGGAGCACTTTTACTAGCCAGTATTTTAGGCGCAGGTGGTGTGGGTTTGGGTTTGGCCGGTTTGTGCCGCCTTACCGTCTTCTGTTTTGGAGGAGCCGGTTTGCGCGGCAGTATCGGTACAGGTTCCAGTTTGGCGGTGAGCAACGGCAGTTGCGAATCGAAACGCGGCAGCGTCATGTGCGGTAGCCACAGCATCAGGACATGCACCAGTGCGGAGAGTGCAACGGCAAGCGCGATGCGGCGGGCAGGCGTGCGAAGCAGGGCGATCACGGTACGAGCTTGAGCTGGGTCAGGGTCTGCGTCAGTTTATCGCCATTTCCCTCCGTGATGACCATTTTGCATGGCAGGTTGTCGAGTTTGCCGGCCAGCCAGATTTCGGTGCGTCCACCGTTGGGGCGTGGCGGACTGGCAAGATACAGCGTTCGGAACGAACCGAACGGAACGGTCACGTGCCGGCCGGGCATGATCAGGTAATGATAGTTGTCCACCTTGCTGCCGTTGGTCATGTCGAATTTCAACTCGGTGGAACGGTCAAGCTTGAGAAATATGAACTGGTACATGGCACTGAGCCGGTCCTGGGTGCCCGTGTGCAGTGGAATGGTGCGTGTGCCGGCGTGGTCGGTCAGCGCGATTTTCCCGGCCAACCAGTCGAAATCGGCATGCGCGTTCCGGTTGGTATCGTGTTCGCGCCGGTAGTCGAACGTTTGCGGCCGCAGCCCCAAGGCGGTGACGGTGCCCGTGCTGACGACATGAATGGTCTCGTGCTTGAACAGCGCGAACAGGCCGTAGGGTCTGGTTACGCTTTCAATGCGGTACTGGTCCCGGTTGCGGGTAAAGGTCTCGTGCATGACGGCGACCTTCAGACCGCTCTTGAAGATGTCGTACTGAGCCTCCAGCCGTGATGGCGCTGCATGTGCGGGCAGGGCGAACAGCAACAACAGGCAGCAGAAACAGCGCGCGAGATACCGCATGGTCAGTCGAGGCCGGGTGAGATCAGCGCCGGTCCCGGCTGTTTTAGCCGCTTGAACTGGACTTTGCCGGCATCGTCCAGGTAAACATGGCCTTTACAGATCCAGCGGATTGCCTGGGGATAGATGCGATGCTCCTCGTACAGTACGCGTGTGGCCAGGGAGTCCGGTGTATCGTGTTTCAGTACCGGTACGGCGGCCTGGATGATGATCGGACCGACATCGAGATCGTTGGTGACGTAATGCACGGTACAACCGTGGATTTTCACGCCGTCGGCCAGGGCGCGGGCATGGGTGTCGAGTCCGGTGTATGTCGGCAGCAGCGAGGGATGGATGTTGATCAAGCGCCCATGATAGTGCGTTACGAATTCCGGCGTCAGGATGCGCATGAAACCGGCAAGCACCACCAGGTCGGGTTGATAGCCGTCGATCACCTCCATTAAGGCCGCATCGAACGCAGAACGATCCGGATAGTCGCGATGCGAAATCACGGCTGTGGGGATATGGTGCGCTTCGGCGATTTCCAGTCCTGTGGCATCGGCACGGTTGCTGATAACGGCCGTTACGCGGCATTGCGGACACTCTTTCAGTATCGAATGCAAGTTGCTGCCGCGCCCGGAAATCAGAACTACGATGGACGACTCGAATGGTTTAGCTGACTTGTGTTTGCGCCTCATCGCCCTGCCGTGCCCTGATGATGCCGATGACTGATACCGATTCGCCGGAGGCTTCGAGATGCCCGATTGCCGCCGGCACATCATTGCTGCCGACGATTACCGCCATGCCGATGCCGCAATTGAAGGTGCGGTACATTTCGTGCTGCTCGACATTGCCCATGGTGCGCAGCCACTCGAACAGCTTGGGCATCTGCCACGACTGGCCGTCCAGCTGGGCAACTACGTTCTGCGGCAGCACGCGCGGAATGTTTTCCAGCAGGCCGCCGCCGGTGATGTGCGCCATGCCTTTGACCTTGACCTGCTGCATCAGCGCCAGCAAAGGCTTCACGTAGATGCGTGTCGGCGCCATGATGCAGTCTGCCAGCGTGCGTTCGCCGTCGAAATGCGCGTTGAGGTCGGAATCGCTGAGTTCGAGAATCTTGCGGACCAGCGAATAGCCGTTGGAGTGTGCCCCGTTGGATGCCAGGCCCAGCACCACGTCGCCGGGTGCGATATCGGTACCGGAGATGATCTGTGATTTCTCCGCCACGCCGACCGCAAAGCCGGCGAGATCGTATTCGCCCGCGGGGTACATGCCCGGCATCTCGGCGGTTTCACCTCCGATCAGCGCGCAGCCGGCCTGCTCGCAACCGGCGGCGATGCCCTTGATCACCTCGGTGGCGGCATCCACGTCGAGCTTGCCGCAGGCGAAGTAGTCGAGAAAGAACAGCGGCTCCGCACCCTGCACCAGGATGTCGTTCACGCTCATGCCGACCAGGTCGATGCCGACCGTGTCATGACGGTTAAGCTCGAATGCCAGTTTCAGCTTGGTGCCGACACCGTCGGTGCCGGAGACCAGAACCGGCTCCTTGTACTTCTTGGAAATCTCAACCAGGGCGCCGAAACCGCCGAGATTGCCCAGAACTTCCGGGCGCATGGTGCGCTTGGCGAACGGTTTGATGTTTTCCACCAAGCGGTCGCCGGCGTCGATATCGACGCCGGCGTCTCGATAGGAAAGGCTGTCGGAGGGCTGGCTCAAGTTGAGTTCTCGCTTTCTTCGGGATAAAGTGCAGGCCATTCTGGCTAACGATTTTTACCGGCGGATTTTACCTCAAATGACCCTTGAACGCTTTGCTGCGCTGCAATGGTTTGCCATCGCAGCGTTGCTCGCCTGGCTGACTTACCTGCTGGCCCCCATTCTTACGCCATTCGTGGCGGCGGGCATACTCGCCTATATCTGTGCTCCCCTGGTGAACCGGCTTGCTGGCTGGAAGTGGCCGCGCACGCTGGCTGTGCTCACGGTGATGGTGGTGTTGTTTTGCCTGCTGCTGTTGCTGATGTTGCTGTTGCTGCCGATGTTGCAGAAGGAAATCCAGTCGTTCATGGTGCGCCTGCCGCATTTGATCGAGGCGCTGCAGTCCCGGCTGGTGCCGTATTTGCAGCAGCATTTCGACATCAGCCTGCAACTGGACAGGGAGGCTATCCAGGATTTGTTGCGTACGCACTGGAAGAGTGCGGGAGGCGTTGCCGGCAAGGTGTTGCCATGGCTGGGTGGCGGCAGCGCCGCATTGCTCGGCATGTTGGTGAACCTGGTGCTGATGCCGGTGGTGCTGTTCTACCTGTTGCGCGACTGGCCGCAGTTGATGCAACGCATCGACGAGGTGATTCCGCGCCACTGGCATGCCAAGGTGACACAGATTGCAGGCGAGGTCGACAGCGTGCTGGCCGAATTTCTGCGCGGCCAGATTTCCGTCATGCTGCTGATGAGCGTGTTCTATGTGATCGGCCTGTGGTTCGCCGGGCTGGAATTTGCCTTGCCGATCGGCGTGGTCGCCGGCATGCTGGTGTTTATTCCCTACATCGGCATGATCACCGGCCTGGTGCTGGCGACACTGGCGGCATTTAGCCAGTTTTCGGGCTTCGGCGGCGTACTGGTGGTATGGGCCGTGTTCGGCGCAGGGCAGTTGCTCGAGGGCATGGTGGTCACGCCGTGGCTGGTGGGCGAACGCATCGGCCTGCACCCACTGGCCGTGATTTTTGCGCTGCTGGCATTCGGCCAGTTGTTCGGCTTCTTCGGCGTATTGCTGGCGCTGCCGCTGTCCGCCACGTTGCTGGTTGGGTTGCGCCATACCCGGGAGTGGTATCTGTCCAGCGGGTTGTACCGGGAATGACGCAGCTCATACTCGATATCGCGCCCGAGTGGGTACCCTCGCTGGACAATTTTGTGGCGGGACGCAACGTCGAATTGCTGTCTGCGTTGCGCCATGCTTTGGCGGGCGATTCCAGCGAACGCTGTTTCTATCTGTGGGGAGAGGTGGGTTGCGGCAAGAGTCATTTGCTGCAGGCGGTGGTGAAGCAGGCGCGTGCTGCAAGGCAATCCGCAATCTGTCTGTGTCGCGCCGTGCCGCAAGCGGTGCAGGTGGCGGCCGTGGACGACGTCGAGGGACTCGACGAGGTGGCCCAGGTGGAACTGTTCGAACTTTACAATCGCCAGCGCGAAAACGGCGGCATGTTGCTGGTCAGTGGCATGCAGGCACCGGCTCGTCTGGAATTGCGCGATGACCTGCGAACCCGCCTTGGCTGGGGGCTGGTGTACCAGATACATGCGCTGAATGATGAGGAAAAGTCGCATGCGCTGCAGCAGCATGCCCGGGCGCGCGGTTTCAGTTTGCCGCCGGAAGTCGTGCACTATCTGCTGCGTCACGGCAGGCGCGATTTGCCTTCGCTGTTGGCCGTGCTGGATGCGCTCGACGCACATTGTCTTCGTCTGAAGCGGTCGCCGACCGTACCGTTGTTGAAAGAAGTGATGGAGAACAAAAATTGAAACTGGCTTTATTTGATTTGGACAATACGCTGCTCGACGGCGACAGCGATTTCGAGTGGGCGCAGTTCCTGATCGAGCAGGGCGTGATCGACCGCGAACTGTACGAGGCGAAGAACCGGCATTTCTACGATCAGTACAAGGCCGGCACACTGGATATCCACGAATTTCTCGACTTCCAGCTGAAGCCGCTGTCGCGCCATTCGCGCAAAGTGCTGGATGGCTGGCATGAACAATTCATGCGCGACAAGGTGCAAGGCATGATCAGCCCGAACGCGCGTGAGCTGGTGGCAAAGCATCGCGATGCGGGCGACATATGCGTGGTGATTACCGCCACCAACAGTTTCGTTACGGCGCCGATCGCACATGCTTTCGGCATAGAGCACCTGATTGCCACCGAGCCGGAACAGAAAGACGGTGAATTCACGGGTAGAGTGTCAGGCGAGCCCAGTTTCCGCGAGGGCAAGATCACGCGGCTGGAACAATGGATGGGCGAGCGCGGCTGGAACTGGGACAGCTTCGAGGATTCGACTTTCTACAGCGACTCGCTCAACGACCTGCCGCTGTTGGCCAAAGTACAGCATCCGGTTGCGGTCAAGCCGGACGATACCTTGCGCGCACATGCCGAGCAGGAAGGCTGGCCGGTCATCGAGTGGTAAAGCTCAGCAGGATGGGCTGAGCGCAACGATACCCATCCACATTTCTCGATAGTCACTTCCGTTTTCGTTTCGTGCGATTTCCGTCGCACGAAAATAGCTATTACTTTTTATCTAGGCAATTCGGCATATAGGCTGCGGGATGGATAGCCTGTAAATTTCGCTTTATTGGGATGGCTAATAAAGGCCGCCATGGCAAAGGGAGCGGTATGAAGGGCATTGCTGGAATGTTTTCAGTCTGGCTGGTGTTGGTGCTGTCCGCGCATGCGGTGAGCTTTGATTGTGCGAAGGCACGCAGGGAAAATAAATCTGTCCCCTTTTTTGGTCCCCTTTTTTGAAGCCAACGCCACCATCAGTTTCACCGGACATTCTCTAGGTGGCGGGCTGGCTCGGAGCGCCGGATCGCACCGCCGAACAGGCCGTTCATGCGCTCCCGCTGGGCGACCATCATGGGACTGCTGTTGATGCGGCCGACCAAGCTACCCGCCCCGGCTTTCCGTTGCACTGTCCGCTTCGGCTGCGCTGTCCCGCCGCTTTCCTTGTGGACACGCTCCATCTCCCCCCTCCTGAACTTGGCTCATTGATTGAGTTACGACCTGTTGCCCCGGTGCAATCCGCAGAACTGCCGACTAAAAACTCTTGAATAGTCCGACGCGGAGGCTGTGTGCCTGAAAGTCCAGGTTATGCGCAAACCCCTCTGTCGGGCCAAAACTAAAGGTGCTTTGCGTGTTGACTATATTTTTGTAGGATGAATAGAGATATTCAGTCCTGAATGACCAGTCGCCCGGCATCCTGTAGTCATAGCCCATGCCGGCAGTCCAGCCAAGCGCCCATTTTTTCTCGTTTATGTGCCCGTATCTTGGTGGCCCATTATTATCTGCATATGTGAAGTCGTATTCGAACCTTCTTATTGCCGGGCCGCCTGAAACATAAAGCAGGGAGTTTTCAGAAGCATAACCAAGCCGTGGACGCAGGCTGATGCTCCAGTCTGACTTGACCCTGGTGGTCACCGAGAACGCTATGGTCGGCGCCGACAGGAAGGCTATGTTGCCGGAGTTGTATTGTTCATTGAAGCCATCCAGGGATATATCCGTCTCCAGTCCGTAGACCGTGTTCCCGCTTTGGCGATTGCAAAGCTGAGGGTCAGGTCTAGCATTGTAGCATGTGAAAAATGGGAATGGAGTCCGATATCCGTCTTTTTCGCAACTACAACCGGGGTCGCCAGCACTTCCTTCTTGTTACGCGGCTTCGCCCAATCCTGTTCTTTAATCTTTTATGTTCGTTGTTCCTGCTGCTTTTCCCGCGCCACCCTCGCCATCCTCAAGAAAGCCGCTAGTTCCTCCACCCAGCGCAACCTCTGTTCCGGCGTGAGTTGCCGGAAGGCGCGCAGGCGTTCATCGCTGACGTAGTAGGTGCGGTCGCCGGGGTCGAAGGGTTTGTTCATGATGATTTGATGCGCTTTAGGTGTTCGACGTCGGTCATGTCTATCGGGCGGCCGCTGGCTTGTCTGAGTGCGATGAGGTCGTCGATGGAAACGACGCGGATGGGCGTACCCGAGATGTCGATGATCTCGGCGCGTTGTGTCATGCCGGAAAATTCCACGGGCGGGAACAGCAGCACGTCCACGGTTACGCCCGTCAGCTCGGGCGTGCGCAAGGCGAAGGCTTCGAGGTTGCGTTCTTTATGCCATTCTCGCAGGAGTTCCAGGTTACCGAGCGATTCCAGCGGAACCGGCAAAACGGGAGCGAGCTGGATATCTTTGGCAGCCTCGATTAATTGCGTCAGATTGTCAGTGGTCATTGCGACGGTGATGTCCACGTCCATGGT
>Ga0102953_1000275_pt1 | contig 37100 bp, 33 predicted proteins | sample SalPon2A_C_D2_MG_FD_78509 | JGI IMG/M metagenome (GOLD analysis project Ga0102953, IMG submission 78509) | Soil microbial communities from South San Francisco under conditions of wetland restoration - Salt Pond MetaG R2A_C_D2_MG | ecosystem: Environmental > Terrestrial > Soil > Wetlands | place... | reverse complement strand
GGTCGAGGCCGGTGACGGTGCGGTGGTCGCGCACCGCCGTGACGCCCGGCACGCTCTGGATGCGCGCCATGACGCGCGCGAACGCCTCGTCGAAGGCGGGCTGCCCCACGCGCGTTCCGACGCCGCGCGCCACGAGCACCAGGTTGTAGTCGTCGGGCAGCGCGAACTGGCTACGCAGTACCTTGCGGACCTGCGAGGCTACGCTGTTCGGCACGCTCCCCGGTTGGGCGGTGAGCACCGTGCCCACGCGCGAGGCGAACGGGAGCGAGATCGCGGCGATGACCAGCCACCCCGCGAGGACGAAGCGCGGGTAGCGGGCCGTGAGGTGGGCGATACGTCTGAGCATCGGAGGCGCTCACACCCCCACGAAGCGCTCGATGGCCTGACGTGCGTCCCCCTCGCGCGTGGAGGTCTCTCCGGAGACGCCGCCGTCGCGCAGGAACACGATGCGGTCGGCGTGCATGGCGGCGTTGGGGTCGTGCGTGACCATCACCACCGTCCAGCCGAAGCTGTCCACTCCGCGGCGCAGGAGGTCCAGCACCTCCGAGCCTGTGTGCGTGTCGAGGTTGCCGGTCGGCTCGTCCGCGAGGACGACGAGGGGCTCGTTGATGAGCGCTCTCGCCAGCGCCACGCGCTGGCGCTGGCCGCCCGAGAGCTGCCTCGGGCGGTGGTCGAGACGGTCGGCGATGCCCAGCGCGCCGGCGAGCTCGCTCAGGCGCTCGCCGGCCACGCCCCCGCGTCCGGCGATCTCCGCGGGCAGCAGCACGTTCTCGCGCGCCGTCAGGTTGGGGATGAGCTCGAAGCTCTGGAACAGGAACCCCAGCTTGGTCCGTCGGAGCGCGGTCAGCGCGTCGTCGTCGAGGCCGGCGGTGCGCTCGCCGTCGATCTCCACCTCGCCGTCGTCGGGCGTGTCGAGCAGGCCGAGAAGGTGGAGCAGCGTGCTCTTGCCGCTGCCGCTGGGCCCCATGACGGCTACGAACTCGCCCGGGCGAACGGAGAGCTCGACGTCATGGAGCGCCAGGATGTCGAGGTCGCCGAGGCGGTAGCTCTTGCGGAGCCCGGTGGCCCTCAGGACGAGCCCGTCGTTGCGCGTGGTCATGGTCACTCCACATACCCCAATGCCCTGGTGGGGGAGAGTTGGGCCGCTCTGCGAGCCGGCAGCAGGGAGGCGAAGAAGCCGACCAGGGGAGACGCCACCAGCGCCAGCCCCACCAGCGGCCAGTTGACCACCGGCGTGAGCACGAAGCCGGTGAGCGCACTGCCCCCCGCCACGATGACGCGCCCGAGGAGGAGGCCGAAGGCGACCCCGAGCAGGGCGCCCACCAAAGTCACCACGATACCCTCTGCCGCGATGAGGCGGCGCACGCCTGCCCGCGTCATGCCCACCGTTCGCAGCACGGCGATCTCGTGGCTGCGGCTGACGAGGTTCATCCCCAGGGCGTTGGCGACGCCCAGCGCCGCCACCAGCACCGCGATGAGGAGCAGCGCGTTGGTGGTGACGAAGGTTCGTTGCGTCAGGCGCAGGATGTAGCGGCGGTAGTCGGCGTTGAGGGTCACGTCCAGGTGCAGGCCGGGGAAGGCGGAGAGCAGCTCGCCGCGCACCGTCTGCGGGTCCGTCCCGGGTTTGTCGGCGATGACGTAGAGGTCCGGCGAGCCGCCGCCGAACAGGCCCATGTCGTGGATGCTGCCCACGACCGTCTCGCCGCCGCCGGTGAAGTCGACGACCACGCCGGCGACCGGGAAGTCTCGGAAGCCTTCGGTGGTGCGCAGGCGGATGGTGTCGCCCTTGCCGATACCGTACTTGTCGCGCATGGTGTTCGCGACGAGGACCTCGCCCCCCCGACGGAGCGCTCGGTACCCCTCGCGGTTGTCGCCCTGACCCTGGATGTACTGGAAGCGCCCGAAGCCCCCCTGCGGGTCGAAGCGCTGCGGGTCGACCAGGATCAATGCGATGGAGCGCCCACGGGGCGCGTCCTTGGGCTGGAAGCGCACCACCCGGATGCCCACGCCGCTCGCCGCGTCGACGCCGGGAAGGCGTTGCGCCCTGCTCTCGAAGTCGTCCGGGAAGCTGACCGGCGAGGTCACGAACAGGTCGCCCACGACGGTGGTGTCCACCCACGAGGCGATGGCCCGGTTGATGCCCGCCACCATCGAGCCGACGCCGATGATGAGGCCGGCTCCGACCGCCACGGTGCCGATGGCGACGCCGTTGCGGGCGGCGTTGCGCAGCGCGAAGTTGCTCCCCAGGCGCCCCGCGGCGCCGTAGGCGCGCACCAGCAACGGCGTCAGGACACGGAGCGCGGGCGCGAGCAGGCTGGGGGTGGCGAGCGTGACCCCCACGAAGAAGACCGCCATCGCCACCCCGCCGGCGGCGAGCGCCAGGTACCCCGACCAGGGGATCAGGCTCAGGCCGGCGCCGGCCGCGAGGAACGCCCAGCCGAGGGCGATGGAGCGGGGCCTGGTGAGGTCCTCGGCGTCGCGCGTCGCCGCCAGGGGCGGCGTTCGGGAGGCGTTGCGGGCGGGCAGCAGGCCGGCCGCGAGCGACACGCTGATGCCCACGACCGAGGCGATGACCACGCTGCGCACGGGGATGACCAGCGTGCGGAAATCGAAGCCCAGGGCGACCGCGTTGAGGCGGGTCATCCCGTAGGAGAGGACCACGCCGAGGGCAATGCCGACCGCCACCCCGACGAGGCTGAGCGCGGCGGATTCGTACAGCGCCAGGCGCTGCACGTCCCCGCGGGTCATGCATATGGTGCGCAGGAGCGCGTACTCACGCGTCCTCTCCACCACCGACGCCAGGAACGTGTTGTAGGCCATGAACCCGCCCAGCGCCAGCAGCGTCACCGCCAGCACCGACAGGCCGGACTGCAAGGTGTCGACGATGCCCGAGGCGACGTTGCCCGACACGGCGGGGTAGGTGACCGTGAGGTCCTGCGAGAGGGCGGAGAGACGCGCCTCCAGGCGGGTGCGTACGTCCTCGACGGGGACCGAGGCGTCCACCAGCACCTCGATGTGCGAGGCGCGCCCCTGAAGGTGGAGGATATCGCGGAGGTCCTGGATGTCGATGACGCCCACGCGCCCGCCGTTGGTGCTGGCCACGCCGTAGCGGTCGTCCAGCAGCCCCGTGACCTTCAGAGGGACGTCCCCGAAGCTGGTCGCGAAGGTGACGGTGTCACCGACCTCGATGCCGCGCTCGCTCGCGAAGCCCTGCGCGATGGCGACGCCATCGGATCCCGTGGTCGGAAGGGCGCCCGTGGCGACGCGCGCGGGCAGGTCCGACGGCACGCTGGTGACCCGCCCGCTCAACTGGAAGCCGGTGTCCACCCCCGGGATGATCGATCTCTGGAAGGACTGGATGCTGCGGACCGGCTCCGCGCGGGTGTTGAGCACCGGATAGGCCGCCTTCACGCCGGCGGTCGCGCGGGCCGCTTCCAGCGCCGGCGCGACCTCGAACACCGACCGTCCGCTCTCCCCGGGCGTGACAAGCAGGTCCGCCTTGCCCGCGGCCGCCTGCAGCGCGCTCCGCACGTTGCCTTCGACGTTGGCGCCCACCGACAGCGTCGTCAGCACGGCGGCGATGCCGATGCCCACCCCGAAGACGGTGGCCAGGCTGCGCCAGCGGTGCCGGAGCAGGTTACGGAGGGCCAACCGGCGCAACGCCGTCACGAGCCTCAGTGTACAGGGCGCGCGTGTCCGGCCGGGGTGCGTCTTCGCCGGCTCACGGTCGGCGTTCGATGGCCGGGCGGCGGGACCGGGCCGGCGGGGCGCCGCCGCCCGCCGGGGAGCCCCCTAGCGGCGCGCCGCCGCGCTCGCCTCGTCGGTCGGGCCGGACGGCCTGGTGGGCGCCGGCCGGCGACCGACGGGCGCCCCGCGGGAGGCGCCACGCGGGACCGGCGTCGCGTGCGGTCGCAGCTGGTCGATGGCGCCGGCGTAGAACGCCTCGGCGGCGTCGAGCGAGCGTTCGGCCGAGTAGCGCGTACGAGCGCGCTCGAAGGCGCGCCGCCCCAGGCGTTGGCGCAGGGCCGGGTCGCCGAGCAAGGCGACGATGTGGCGCGCCAGGTCGGCCGGGTCCGGGGGGCGGTGCAGCAGGCCCGCGTTCCCGTCGTCCAGCAGCTCGCGCATGCCGCCGACCGCCGACCCCACGATGGCCTTGCCGAAGCTCATCGCCTCGAGGCAGGCGTACCCCAGCGCCTCGAAGCGGGATGGGAAGACGCATGCCGTCGCGCGCCGGTAGTGGCCCGCCAGGAGGTCGTGTCCCACCCTGCCCTGGAACTCCACGCTTCCGGCGGCGCGCGGAGGCAGCAACGAGCGCAGGTACGCCTCGTACGTGTCGAAGCCGTGCGAAGGACCGGGGTCGGCGCCGGCGACGACGAAGCGTGTTTCGGGGAAGTGCCCGAGCACCTCGGGGACTGCACGCATCAAGGTGTCGGCGCCCTTCCAGCCACTGAGACGCCCCACGAACAGCACCACCGGCGGCCCGTCGGGCTCGGGGGCGGGCCGGCTCGGTCGCAGCGCGCTCGCGTGGGGGTTCGGATACACGGTGACGGCCCGCCCGATGGCGCGGAGCGCCTCGAGCATGGGGGCGACCGTGGCGGAGGCAGGGGCGGTGAGGTGGGTGGCGCGGCGCACCTGACGGCGCTCCTGCGACGCCGCCACGGCGGTGACCCACGGCGGGACGTTGCGCTCGATGCGCTCGCTGCAGGCCAGGGGGGTGTGCAGCCGGACCACGAACGGCACGCCCGGGTGGCGGGCGGGGTCGTACCAGGCCGCCTCGCCCATGTGATCGGCGGCCTCGACCAGCTGGTAGCCCTCGTCGGCGACGAGCTCGTGCAGGCGCATCGCGATGCGGCGCCGGTAGCGGGACTCGCCGATGAGCCCGCGAACGCCGAGCGCGGCCATGCTCAGGGAGTTGGATAGCCGCTCGGGCAGCTCGGCCCGGGCGGGCACGACGTACTCGACGCGGAGATCCCCATCGCGCTCGATGGTGTTGCCCTCGGCCCCGCGCGTGAGGACGTGGACGCGATGCCCCCGCGCGACCAGGCCCTCGGCCAGCGCCTGGGTGTAGGTGCCGATGCCCGAGCTGAACGGCTGCGTCGGGTACTCGATGGAGGCGATGGCGATGCGCAGGGAACGGCTCATGACGCCACCAGGATGCCATCAGGCTTCATGAGCTTGCAAAGACGCGACCGGTCAGGGTTCGCGTCGACCGGGGTCGTGCGGCGTCAGCGTTCGCCTCGCCAGCAGATACCCGCCCAGCATGGGCCCGATGAGGAAGATCGAGTAGTAGGTGAGGACGCGCCATATCAGCACCACGGCCGGAACGGCGCTCCCGCCGCCACGGGCGACGAGCAGGTAGGAGATGCCCAGCTCGAACACGCCGCTCCCGCCGGGCGTGGGGATGAAGGTGGCTATCACGTTGATGATGGTCAGTGCCGCGGCGATGCCCCACAGCGTGACGTCGATCGACAGGCCCCGCGCCAGCCAGTAGAGGATGGAGTAGAAGCTCACGCCCGCGAGCAGGCTGTAGAGCTGGACCAGCAGGTAGAAGCGGACCGGGGCGCTGGCGAAGAGGCGGTTGGCCTCCAGCATCACGTCGATGAAGCGAAGCCCCTGACGGCGCCAGCGGATGAGCGGGCCGCGCAGGACGGTTCGGGCCAGCGGCTCGAGCCACGCCAACCGGAACTGCACCACGTAGGCGACGGTGGCGGAGATCACCAGCGCGGCGACGCCCAACGCCAGCCATACCGGCGCGCGCGGGTAGAGCCGGTCCTGGTAGAGGATGGCGAGAGCGATCGGCGTCGTCCAGCTGTGGAACAGCGCGTCGGCCCCGAACACCGCCACCCCGACGGCCCATGCGCGGCCGCTGCGTTCGCCGTGGTGCTGCAGGGTGAGCGCGATAGCGGGCATGTTGCCGCTTCCGCCGGGGGTCACCGTGGCGCTGAACATGCCGAGCACGTGGGCGCGGATGGCGTGATGCAGCTTGAGGTCGAAGCCGAGCCGGCGGCACAGAAGCTGCAGCCGCAGGCCGGAGAACAGGAACGTCACGCCCAGGCTCACGATGGCGGCCAGCACCGCCAGGACCGGCATCCTCCGGACCGCCAGCAGGTCCGACACGGAGCCGACCCGGAGAACGACCCAGGTCAGCCCTGCGGCGCTGAACACCAGGCTCACCGCCAGGGAGCGCCATATCGTCTTCACGTCGGCACCGCTCCCGCTCCGCGCGCCCCGGCGGCCGGGCCGTTCTCCGCCGCCTCCGTCATGCCAGCTCCACCGTGCCGGGCGGCTCGGGCGGCCGCCCCGTCTCGGCGCAGTGCAGCAGGTAGCGTCCCAGGCCGTCCGCCATGCGGTCGAACCCCAGGGCGTCGATGCGCGCCTCCGCGTCGTGGCGCAGCGTGGCACTCTGTTGGAGCCGCTGCACGGACTCGGCGATGCCCCGGCCGTGGGGGACCAGCTCGCCCAGTCCGCGCCGCTGCACGAAGTCCGCGATGCGCCGCTCGTTGAGGCCGGCGTAGGCGGTGAGGATGAGCGGCCGCCCGACGGCGAGGGTCTCCATGACGCTGGCCGGGCCGGCCTTCCCCACCACCACGTCGGCGGCGGCGACGTAGCGCTCCATGTCGTCGACGAAGCCGCGTACGAAGACGCCGGGCGTGGCTGCGGCGATGCCCGCGAGCTCGCGCGCGAGCGCCTCGTTCCGGCCTGCGATGACCACCACCTGCGCTCCGGTAGCGGCGAGCGCCCGCACCACGTCGCCGGGCCTGCCGGCCACGCCCTCGGCACCCAGGCTCACCAGGCAGGTGAAGCGCGGCCCGAGCCCCAGACCCTGGCGCGCCTCATCGCGGCCGGGCGCTCGCCGGAAGCGTCGCTGCACGGGATAGCCGACGACCTCGATGGTCTCGGCCGGCACGCCCAGGCGCACGAGATCGTCGCGTGCGGTCCCGGCGGCGACCAGCGTCCGGTCCACGCGTGGCTCCGCCCACAACGCGTTGGCGTCGAGCGGCTCGGTGACGTAACTGAGCGTCGGGATGCGGAGCCCGTGCCGCTGCCTGGCCAGCGCGAGCGCCGTCGCCAGCCAGCCGTGGTTCCCCACGACCAGATCCGGGCCGAGCTCCTCGAGCACGCTCGCGAGCCTCCTGGCGAATCCGTTCAGGAAGGCGCGTTGGGCCGAGACGACGGCGCGCGGAACGGCGTCGATGAGGCGCTGCCCGACCCGGACCACGCCCGGGCGTTCGAGCATCCAGCGCCAGGTGCGCTTGTGGCGCGCATCGAGGCCCGCGGGCCCGAACTCCGCCATGACGTCGCTGACGCGGGCGCTCACCACGCCCGCGCTCAGTTCCTCCACGCTCTCGGCCATGGCGCGAGCCGTTGCCACGTGGCCGCCTCCGGCGGCGATGGTTGCGAAGAAGATGCTGCGAGGACGAGACACACTGCGTTCCTATTCCGACTCCGTAGCGGCGGACCGCCGGAGCTCGTTCAGATGGGCGCCAGCGCCCCGACGGTCCTGCTTAGGCCCTCTTGCCAGGTGACGCTGGGTCGGTAGCCGAGCTCCTCGACGGCGTGGCGGATGCTGAAGTGGACGTCGCGCGCCATCAGCCCCGCCCGGTAGCGCGTCATGGGCGGCTCGTTACGCGGGAACAGCGCTCCCCAGGTCGCTTCCAGGCCGGAGGCGAGCGCCTTGGTGGGCGTACGCGGGAGGTGCAGGCGCGGCGGCCGCTCGCCCAGCAGGCGGGCGAGCTCGGTGAGCAGCTCGCGCCAGCTCGGCATCCCCTCGTCGGCGATGACGTAGACGTGCCCCGCGGCCTCGGGCCGCTCCAGGGTGAGGCGCACGCCCAGCGCCAGGTTCTCGGCGTAGGCGGTGTTGATGACGCTCTCGCCGCTGCCGACCATCGGGAACAGCCCCTGCTCGAGCGCCCGCACGACGCGCCGGAAATTGGGGTCGCGGGGGCCCAACGGCCACAGACCGGGCCGCACGACCACCCCTTCGATGCGCTTGGCATCGAAGACCAGGTCCTCGGCCATGATCTTCGAATGGGCGTACGCGTCGCGCACGTTGTCTCGCGGCCGGGTGCGGGGATCGGCGTTGCGGAAGCCGCTGTAGCGGTGCACCGCGACGCTGGAGATGAGCACGAAGCGCTGCACCCCGGCGGAAGCCGCCTCTTCGATGAGCTGCCGCGTCCCCACCACGTTGGTCTGGTAGAAGGCGCTCCACGGACCCCAGTCGGCCACGCGCGCGGCGGCGTGCACGACGGCATCGATCCCTTCGCAAAGGCCCGACACGTCCCCCTCCTTGCTCAGGTCGGCGCGTTGCAGCTCGAGCCCGGGATGACGGAAGACGCCCTGCAGGTTGCCGGTGTCCCCCCAGGGGGTGACCAGTGCCCGAACCTGGTGGTCCGCCGCCAACAGGGATTCGCTGATGTGGCTTCCGAGGAAGCCGTGGGCGCCAGTGACGAGAACTTTCATGACAGTCGCCGCTGACCAAGCCTACCAGGAAGGCGGGCTGCGCGGCCCCGGCCCCGCGCCGCGAGCCGCTCGCCGCAACGGCCTCGGTGGCTGCGGAAGCCCGCGGGCGTGCCCCCTGGCCGGGGAAGGTCAGACGTGCAGCAGGCCTTGATGCGCAAGGACGAAGAGGTCGATCGACAGGCCGATGGCCAGGTGGATGATGGTCGATGCCAGGATCGAGCGGCTGCGCAACGCGATCAGGCCGAACAGCAGGCTCGCGGGGAGCGCGGCGATCACCTCGGTCATCGGCTTGCCGAGGTGGATGAGGGTGGCGGCGATCGTCTGCACCCAGACGCCCTGGGGCGCGCCCCAGGCGTCGGCCACGACGCGTTGCAGGAAGCCCCGGTAGAAGAACTCGAAGGCGATGTAGTAGAGGGCGTAGAGCAGCGCCCATGCCACGATGGTGGCGAGGTTGCTGCCCACCCACGCTCCCGCCCAGGGGTAGGTCGCCTCCAGGCCCTTGTCGAAGCTGCCGACGTACATGAGGGGCACGGCGATGACCACCAGGCCGATGGCGGCGCCGATGCCGAAGCGGAGGTCGCCGAGTCGCAGCCCCACGTGCCGCAAGTCGATGCCCACCAGCGCCAGCAACAGCGCGGGCGCGGCCAGCAGCAGCGCCAGCGACCAGGCGATGGTGGTCACGGCGCTGGCGAGGGTTCTGGCGCGGAAGGCCAGCAGCGAGGGGCCCGGGCTGCCCACGTACCAGAACCAGACCTGCAGCAGCACGGCGGCGAACAGCAGGAACCAGAGGCGGGCGTGCTTGCGGTTCAGGAACTGCGCCAGATCGGCGACCACGACGCCGACCGAACGCAGCGGGTTCACAGCGCCTTCTGGTAGACGCGGTAGGTCTTGTACAGCTCCGCTCCGGCAGCCTCGATGCCCCGGTTCATGGCGTCGTTGTCCTCGAGGATCCAGCTGCACTCGCCGCCGGTCCACCCGAGCTTCCGCCCCCGCTGCGCGGACTCGGCGATGAGCAGGACCTCGAAGCCCTTGCGGCGGTACTCCTTGAGCACGCCGAGGATGGCCAGGCGCCCTTGCGTGATGATCTTCCGGCGGTTGAGGAGCTGGAAGATGCCGAAGGGGAGGAGGCGACCGTTGGTCCTGGCCAGCACCTGGTTGAGGTCGGGGATCGTGATGGAGAGGCCCACCGTCTCGCCCTTGTACTCCAGGAAGAGCGCCAGCTCCGGCTCCATGATGAGCTTGAGGTCGTTGGCGAGGTAGTCGAACTCGGCGTCGGTGCCGCGCACCTGCCCCCAGTTCTCCTCCCAGGCCTCCGTGTAGAGCTTCTTGAGGAGCCCGACCTCCCGCTTGAACTGCTTCATGTCGGCCGGCCGCACGGTGACGTCGTAGCGCTTGCGAACGCGGTCGGCCATGCGCTCGAGGCGCTCCGTGGCGCCGTCGCGGATGTCGATGCGCCAGGCGTAGAGGTCCTTGACCTTGGCGTAGCCGTGCTTCTCGGCCATGCCCGGGTAGCTCGAAGGGTTCTGCGGCATCATGATGAAGGGGCGGGTGTCGTAGGCGTCCAACTGGAAGCCGGCACCGTCGTCCATGGTGGGGTTGACCGGGCCGCGCAGGGTGTCGCGGCCGGCGGTGCGGGCCTCGTCCTCGACGGCCCGGAACAGCGCCTCCGCGACCTCGTCGTCCTCGGCCTCGAAGAAACCGAAGAAGGCCAGGTTCTCACCGAACTGCTCGTTGTGGGCGTCGTTCTCGATGTAGGCCACGCGCCCCGCGAGCTTGCCGCCGCGGTGCGCGAGGTACAGGCTCATGCGGCCGTGCTCGAAGAAGGGGTTCTTCTTGGGGTTGAGCTTGTCCAGTTCCCCCATGCGGAGCGGCGGAACGAAGGTCGGATCGCCGCGATACTTGTCGTAGACATAATCAACGAACCGGCGAAGGTCGCGTTTCGTGGCGACCTTGATGGTCTCGACCATATGCCATCACCTCGTATTCGGTTGTCAGATTACCCCAAGACCCCTGCCGACCGTCTCGAATGCCCCCAGCAGGCGATCGAGCTGCTCGTCGGTGTGGTTGGCGTTGACGCTCGTGCGGATGATGGAGTGCCCCGGGGGCACGCCGGGCGGCAGCGCCGGCGTCGTGAACACCCCGGCGTCCCACAGCCCCTTCCAGAAGGCCAGCGCGCGCTCGTCCTCGCCTACCAGGACCGGGACGATGGGCGTCTCGGAACCGAGCGTGTCGAAGCCGAGGGTCTGCATGCCCGCGCGGAAGCGCGCGACGTTCTTCCACAGGCGCTCGCGGTGCACGTCCTCGTTCTCCATGATGTCGAGCGCCGTGAGCGCCGCCGCCATCTGCATGGCGGGAAGCGCGGCCGTGAAGATGAACGGACGCGCGTGGTGCTTGACGAAGTTCACCACCTTGCGGTCGCCCGCCATGAAGCCGCCGACGCTGGCGAAGGACTTGGAGAAGGTGCCGACGATGACGTCGACCTCGTCCTCGAGCTCGAAGTGCTCGCCGGTGCCCCGGCCCCCCGCGCCGAGCACGCCGGTGGCGTGCGCCTCGTCGATGATCAGGCGGGCGCCGTAGCGTCGTTTGACCTCGACCAGGCCGGGCAGGTTCACGATGTGGCCGCTCATCGAGAAGACCCCGTCGGACACGATGATGCGCCCTCCGGGCTTGTCGGCATCGGCGCGGAGCAAGCGGTCGAGGTGGTCGAGGTCGTTGTGGTCGAACTTGCGGAGGCTGGCGAACGAGAGCCGCGCCGCATCGTACAGCGAGGCGTGGTTCTCGCGGTCGTAGTAGAGGATGTCGTGCCGGCCGGCCAGCGCGCTCACCACCGACAGGCAGCCGAGGTATCCGGCGCTGAAGGTGAGGGCGGCGTCCTTGTGGAGGAAGGAGGCCAGGCGTCGTTCGAGCGTCTCGTGCAACGTGAGCGTGCCGGTCAGGAAGCGCGAGCCGGTGCAGCTGGTGCCGAAGTCGTCGAGTGCCCCTCGCGCGGCGTCCTTGAGGCGGTCGTCCTGGGTCAGCCCGAGATAATCGTTCGACCCGGTTATCACCATCTCCCGACCGTTGGCCTGAACGGTGCCGCCGTGTTGCGCCGCGATGGGCTTGAAGTAGGGGTGCAGTCCCGAAGCCTCTGCGAGCTCGGCCCGGTCGAAGCTGAAGGCCTTCGCGAAGGCGTCGGGTGCGGCGCTGCGGCGGTCTTCCGTACCGTCCGGGCGCGCGGCGTTGTGGCGGGTGTCAACGGCCTCTGACAAGTCGTCCTCCATCGCGGCTGAGAGCGAATTGCGACACTATAGCATCACGTCGCCGGCTCGCCCACAGCACGCTCACGTGCTCGTCACACCCTACGCAATGGTATTCCTGTGCGCAAGCGAGCTTTCCGACTCGGCCGCCGATAGCGCGGGTGCCGGCGCCCCCCCGGCAGGTGCCAACCCGGTGCCGCGGGTGTGACCCAACCGATGGTCGGGGGACCCGACCCCGGGCTATAATCGCGTCGTGGCGGTCACAACCCATTCGTTGCGCACGGGTTTAGGAGCGGAAGGATGAGCGCATTGGACCTGACGTCCCCTAGTGCCTTGACGCGTCCCGCCGAAGCCACGGATGCCTCTCTCGTTCATCGGCTCTATCTGAAGACGCCCAGCTACTTCGACATCATCTCCATCCCGGTGCCCACCCTCGCCGAGGTCGAGACCGACCTGGAGACGGCCGCTCGGGACCCGCGGCGCTTCACCGAGCTGGTGCTGGCGCCCGCGCACCGGCAGCCGCAGGTGCCTCCCGACGAGGCGCTTCAGGATCCGCGCAGCGGGCGGCAGGTGGTCGGGTATCTGGACTACAAGCTGAACTACCCCGTCGCCGGCGATGCCACGGTCAACCTGCTGCTCGTAGAAGGCGACGTGCAGGGCCGCGGCATCGGCAGCAGTTGCGTCCGCGACCTGGAACGGCGGCTGCGCGGCCGTGTCCGTCGCGTGCTGGCCAGCATCTACGGCCAGAATCCCCGGGCCCGTCGATTCTGGGAAGGTCTGGGCTACGCCTTCGCCATCGACGCCAAGCCCATCCTCGACTGGTACGCCAAGAAGATCGCCTGATCGCTCGGCCGCGCCGGTCGCGCGGACGGCTCGCGCGACGGCGGCGGGGCGCGCCGCCGGGCCCCGCCGCCGAAGGGACGTGGCGCGCCCCCTGAGGGCCGCGTCCCCAGGCGGATGCGCATCGGGCGCGCTGCGACGGCGCGCGGTGTATCCTTTCCGCCATGAAGCACGTCGTCAGCGTGTCGCTGGGCTCGTCCAAGCGGGACACCGATCAGGTGGTGAGCATCCTGGGCGAGGAGGTCCACCTGGAGCGCCGCGGCACCCAGGGCGACTTCGCGGCAGCCGAGAGACTCATCGGCGAGCTCGACGGCAAGGTCGACGCCATCGGACTGGGCGGCATCGACCTCTTCCTGCCGGTCGGGTCCAGGCGCTACTACTTCCGCGACGCGCGCCGGCTGGCGGCGGCCGCCAAGCGTACGCCGGTGGTATGCGGTGCAGGCCTCAAGAACAGCCTCGAGCGCGCCATGGTGCGCTCCCTCGCCGAGCGGATGCCGTGGGGGGACCGGAAGGTGCTGATGGTCTCCGCGCTCGACCGCTTCGGCATGGCCGAGGAGCTGGCCGGGCTGGGCGCCCGTGTGCTCTTCGGCGACTTCATCTTCTCCCTGGGCCTTCCCATCCCGCTCTACCGGTTGGGGACGCTGCACGCGCTCGCCACGGTGCTGCTGCCGGTGTTCGTCAAGCTGCCCTTCCGCTGGCTGTACCCGGTGGGCTCCAGTCAGGACACCGCGGCGACGACCGAGCGCTTCGCGCGCTACTACCGCTGGGCGGACGTCATCGCCGGGGACTGGCACTACATCCGAAGCTACGCGCCGGGCGACATGAGCGGGAAGGTGGTGCTCACGAACACCACCACGCCGGGCGACGTCAGCTTCCTGAAGGAGCGTGGCGTGGACACGCTCATCACCACCACGCCGCGTTTCGGTGGCCGGAGCGTGGGCACCAACCTGCTCGAGGCGGCGTTCGTCGCGATCGCAGGCGAGGCCGGTGAGCTGCCCGCGGCGCGTTACCGTGACATGATCGAACGCGCGGGGCTAGAGCCCACGGTGCTCGAGCTCCGCGACGGACCGCCCCTCTAGGGTGCGCAAGGGCCGGTGCTCGGCGGAGGCAGGGAGCGCGTGGGTTGGCGCCACAGGGCGGCAGGAACTGGGCGGGTGCTAGACTGTGCTGCGTCTTGAAGTTCCGCGAGCGCGTGCCGAGTTCCACTTCCTGGCGCGCGCCGTGATGCGTCGGAGGCTTGCGGATGATAAGTGTGACGGACCTGCGAAACGGCACCAAGGTCGAGATGGACGGCGGCCTGTGGGAGTGCCTCGACTATCAACACCAGAAGATCGGCCGGGGCGGCGCCAAGGTGGTCGGCAAGTTCCGTAGCCTCGAGACCGGTTCCATCGTGGAGAAGACGTTCAACGCCACCGAGAAGCTGCAGGACATCTTCATCGACTACCGGCAGATGCAGTTCCTGTTCGCCGACGGCGACCAGTACACCTTCATGGACATGGAGACGTTCGAGCAGCCGCTGCTCAGCCGGGAGCAGATCGGCGAGGCCGCGCGCTTCCTCAAGCCGAACCTGGAGGTTACGGTGGATTATTACCAGGGCAGACCCCTCAAGGTCACGCTGCCCAACGTGGTCGATCTGGAGATCACCCAGACCGACCCGGGCGTGCGGGGTGACACCGTTTCGGGCGGCACCAAGCCGGCCGCGCTCGAGTCCGGTGCCACCGTCGCCGTGCCGCTGTTCATCGAGCAGGGCGAGGTGATCCGCGTCGACACCCGCACCGGCGAGTACCTGGGGCGAGCCTGATGGACGTCAAGGACATCAAGCGTCTGCTCGATGCGCTGGCGGCCTCCGAGGTGCGTGAGTTCAGCTACGAGACGGAGGAGTACAAGCTGAACGTGAAGCGCGGGCAGGAGCCGGTGCTGGTCCAACAAGCGGCGCCCCCGCAACCCGCGCCCCAGGCCGCGCCCGCGCCGGCCGCCCCCGCAGCTGAGCCGGCGCCGCATGCGCCCGCCCAGGACGAAGCCCCCGCTCCGCCCGCCCACTGGGTGGACGTCACCGCCCCCATCGTCGGCACCTTCTACGCCTCCCCGGCGCCGGACGCGCCCGCCTACGTCAAGACCGGCGATCGCGTCGAGCCCGGCGCCGTGCTATGCATCATCGAGGCGATGAAGTTGATGAACGAGATCGAAGCGGAGACCTCGGGCGTGGTGCAGGAGGTCCTGGTTCGCAACGAGGAGCCCGTCGAGTACGGCCAGGTGCTATTCCGCATCGAGCCGGGTTGAGGCTCGGCCGAGGCCGCCCGTGTTCAAGAAGATCCTGATCGCCAACCGCGGCGAGATCGCGCTGCGCGTCCTCCGGGCCGCGCGCGAGCTCGGCATGCAGACGGTCGTGGTGTACTCCCAGGCCGACGAGAACTCGCTCCCCGTGCTCCTCGCGGACGAGGCCATCTGCATCGGCCCCGCTCAGGCCGCGAGCAGCTACCTCAACGTGCGCAACCTGCTCTCCGCGGCGCTGGTCACCGGCGCCGAAGCCATCCACCCCGGCTACGGCTTCCTCGCGGAGAACGCCGAGTTCGCCGAGAAGTGCGAGGAGCACAACCTGGTGTTCGTGGGGCCGCGCGCCGAGAACATCCAGCGCATCGGCGACAAGGCAGCCGCCAGGCGCCTCGCCGAAGAGGCCGGGGTGCCCATCACGCCGGGCTCGGAGCCCCTCAAGGACCTCGACGCCGCCCGCGCCTTCGTCGATTCGATCGGCTTCCCCTGCATCCTCAAGGCGTCCGCCGGCGGCGGGGGGCGGGGCATGCGCGTGGTGCACAGCCACCACGACCTGGAGCGCCAGTTCGTGAACGCGCAGGAGGAGGCGAGAGCCGCCTTCGGCAACCCCGAGCTCTACATGGAGAAGTACCTGGAGGAGCCCAAGCACATCGAGGTGCAGGTCTTCGGCGACGGCCAGGGCAACGTCATCCATTTCTTCGAACGCGACTGCTCGATCCAGCGCCGGTACCAGAAGATGCTGGAGGAGGCACCCAGCGTCGTGGACGACGACCTTCGCCAGCGCATCACCGTGGCGGCCGTGCGGCTGGCCGAGTACATCGATTACCGCGGTGCCGGCACGTGCGAGTTCCTGGTCGACCGGGAGGGGAACTTCTACTTCAGCGAGATGAACACCCGCATCCAGGTCGAGCACCCCGCCACGGAGATGGTCACCCGCTTCGACCTCGTCCAGGAGCAGTTCCGCGTCGCCGCGGGCATGGGGTTGTCGGTCCGGCAGGAGGACGTCCGCCTCGAGGGGCACGCCATCGAGGTCCGGGTCACCGCCGAGGACCCCGATCACGACTTCCGGCCCTCGGCAGGGACCATCAGCGACGTTCACTGGCCGGGCGGGCCGGGCATCCGCGTGGACTCGCACGCCTACGCCGGCTACCGCATCCCTCCGAACTACGACAGCCTGATCGCCAAGATCATCGCCTGGGCGCCCACGCGCCAGGAGACGATCGCGCGGATGGAGCGAGCCCTCCGGGAGACGGTCATCGAGGGCGTGCGCACGACGGTGCCGTTCCACCTCAAGGTGCTCGACAACGCCTTCTTCCGACGCGGTGCGGTGTACACCAACTTCATCGCCAGGAGGATGTCGCCGTGACCGAGGGCGCCCAGCTGGAGATCTCCCCGGACGTGCTTTACGGCATCGCCCAGCTCGCCCTGGACGAGATCGCCGGCCTGCGGCCGATCCAGCCGCCGCCGCGCGTCGGCGAGTTCCTGAGCGGGCGCCGCGCCAAGGGCATCCACATCGATCGCGAGGGGGGCGATGTCTTCGTGGATCTGCGCGTGGCGGTCGCCTACGGCGTGGAGATCCCCGCTGTGGCGGCGAAGGCGCAACGGTCCGTGCGCGAAGCGGTGGCCTCGATGGCCGGCTTGAACGTGGTCAGCGTCAGCGTCAACGTGGAGACCGTGGACGCGCCGGAGGAACCGCCAGGTGGCTAGGCGCAGGGCCCGCGAGCTTGCCTTCCGTACGTTGTTCCAATCCGAGCGCGGTGGCGCGCCGCTGCTCGAAGTCTGGCACCAGGTGCGTGAGGACGCCGTGGAGGAGACCGAGCCGGAGGCGGACGCCGCCTACGGCGAGCCGCTCGATGCCGAGTCGCTCGGCTTCGCCGGCGACCTGGTGTCGTCGTTCGAGCGGCACCGGCAGGAGATCGACGCGGAGCTCACCGAGCTGGTCACCGGCTGGAGCTTCGGGCAGATGGCACAGACCGACCTGAACATCCTGCGCCTGGCCGTGACGGAGATGCGCTACGCATCCCCGGGACCGCCCGAGGTGGCCATCGAGATGGCGGTGCGTCTGGCCAAGAAGTTCGGCGGAGAGGAATCGGGGCGCTTCGTCAACGGTGTGCTCGCCAAGCTGTACCGGCGGCTCGCAGCGGAGCGCGCCTGACGAACGACGGGAACGAGATGAGGTAGGCAGTGGCAGCGATCCGGCTCGACGGCAAAGTGGTCTCCTCGGCGGTGGCGGAATCGATCGAACGGCGCGTGGCGGCGCTGCCGTTCGCCCCCAAGCTGGTGTTCGTGCGCGTCGGCGAGGACCCCGCGAGCGCCTTCTACGTGCGGTCCAAGGAGCGCATGGCGCGTCGCGTGGGGGTGGTGTCCGAGACTCACGTGCTGGACGAGGCTACGACCCAGGTCGAGCTCGAGCGGCTGGTGCGCGACCTCAACTCCGACGACGAGGTCGACGGCATCCTGGTCCAGCTCCCGCTTCCGGGTGCCATCGACGCCCAGACGGTGCTCGACCTCATCGATCCCGACAAGGACGTCGACGGCCTCCATCCGGTCAACGTCGGGAGGCTGTGGACGGGCCGGCCGGCGCTGGCCCCGGCGACGCCGCGCGGCCTGATCGCACTGCTCGACCACTACGAGGTGCCCATCGAGGGGCGGCACGCGGTGATCGTGGGCCGCTCCAACCTGGTGGGGCGTCCCGCCGCCGCCCTCTTCCAGCACCGCAACGCCACCGTCACCATGGCGCACTCGCGCACGCGCGAGCTCGGCGCCGTCGTCCGGCAGGGCGACATCGTCGTGGCTGCCGCCGGGCGCGCCCGCATGATCACGCGGGACATGGTCAAACCGGGGGCGGCCGTGCTCGATGTGGGCATGACCAGGGAGGAGCGGGGCATCGTCGGCGACGTGGCGAAGGACGTCGAGGAGGTCGCCGGATACCTCACGCCCATGCCGGGGGGTACGGGGCTGATGACGGTGGCCATGGTCATCGACACCACCGTCGAGGCCGCCAGGCGGCGGCGCGGCGGCGGATGAACTCCGTTCTGACCAACACGCCGCTGCTGACCGCGCTCATCGCGACGGCGGCAGCGCAGATCATCAAGCTGGCGATCATCCTGATCGCCGACCGGAAGCTGGCGCTGGGGCGGCTCCTGGAGACGGGGGGCATGCCCTCCTCGCATACGGCGGCGGTCGCCGCGCTGGCCACCTCGTTCGGCCTGAAGCTGGGCTGGAACAGTCCGGAGTTCGCCATCGCCACCGTGTTCGGCGGCATCGTCATGTACGACGCCACCGGCATCCGCCGTGCGGCCGGCGTGCAGGCCGAGCTCATCAACGACCTGGTGCAGGAGCTCGCCCACCTCTTCGACGAGGGCTTCCAACCGCAGGCACTCAAGACCCTGCTGGGGCACACCTACCCGCAGGTGCTGGTTGGCGCGCTCGTCGGCATCGGCACGGCCATGCTGGTCTCGTTCTGAGTCGCGACGAGGCCGGCCCGCTCGGCGTAGGCGACCACAGCCACCCGCACCTCGCGCGCGCCGCCCGCGAGCAACGCGGCACGGCACGCTCGGGCGGTCGCCCCGGTGGTGAGCACGTCGTCCACGAGGAGCACGCTGCGGCCCGCCACGGCGGCGCCGTGCGCCCGGAACGCTCCCGCCACGTTGGCCGCGCGCCGGCCGCGCCCCAGCCGCGCCTGCGGGGCCGTTTCGCGGGTGCGCGTCAGCCCCGCGACGAAGGGGACCGCCAGGGCGCCTGCCAGGGGCCGGCCGATCAGCACCGCCTGGTTGTAGCCGCGCCGGCGGAGGCGAGAGGCGTGCAGCGGGACGGCGCAGACCAGATCCGGCCGCCAGCCGGCCGCCCGCACGGATGCGGCCAGGCTGACGCCCAGCCAGCGCGCGGCGCGCGTGGCGCCGCGGTACTTGAGAGCGCGCACGGCGCGGCCCAACGGCCCGGCGTACGGGCCCAGCCACGCCAGAGACGCAGCGCTGCCGGGCCGATGCCCGGCGCGCCTGCACCTGGGGCACAAGCCCTGCGTGCCTGCGCTGCGCACGCCGCAGCCGGGGCACGGCAGCAGCCCGCCACACAGCACGGCGAGCAGGTCGGGGACGTGGAGCGCCGCGCTGAGAGCGCGGGGGCGGCGCCGCCGGCGCCGCCACGCGCGGTCGGTGAAGGCGCGCGGGTGGGTCGGGCGTCCCATGGCCCGACGCTAGCGGACGGCGCGCGCGAGCTGTCGCACCGCCGGGGTCGCTGCCCAGGGGAGCTGCGCTGCCGCCCCGAAGCGTCTGCGGAGCTCAGCGCGTGCGGAGCGTGAGCGAGGCCAGGAGCGTCTCCAGCTCGCGCGCCGCGCCGCTCCTCGGAAGGGTGCGGAGCGCGTCCGAGATCAGGGCGAGACCGCGTGTGGCTCGCGCCTCGGCGAGCTCCTGGGCGTAGCGCAGGGAGCCGTGACGGCGGATCGCGGCCAGCAGCCGGTCGATCTCGGCCGGCGTCTTGTCCCTGCGCGGCTTGGCCAGGATGCGCCGCGCCTCCGCCGCCTCGTCGACATCGGCGTGGGCCAGCAGGTGGGACAGGATGAGCGTGCGCTTGCCTTCGTAGAGGTCGCCGGCGTACTCCTTCCCGTACACCTGGTCCGCCTGGGCTGTGAGGTTGAGGACGTCGTCGCGGATCTGGAAGGCCACGCCCAGGTCCACGCCCCCCGTCTTCAAGGCCGGCGAGGGCGGCGCCCCGGCGCACGCCGCGCCCAGGCGAAGCGGGCTCACGACCGTGTAGTAGGCGGTCTTGAGCGTCACCATGGTGAGGTAGTCCGCCTCGTCGATGTCGAAGCGTCCGTCGGCCACCCAGCTCAGGTCGAGGTGCTGACCCTCGGCCGTGCGCAGGATCATCCACAGGAACTCGTGCAGGATCGCTTCACGGTCCACGCCGCGCGGGCTCGACACCGGCAGCGACATCAGCAGCCGCCACATCATCACGTGCAACGCGTCCCCGACGTTGATGGCGACCGGCGCGCCGGCGATGCGGTGCAGGGCGGGACGCCCGCGCCGTTCCTCGGAATCGTCCTCGATGTCGTCGTGGACCAGGACCCAGTCCTGGAAGAGCTCTACGCCGGCGGCCGCCGTCAGCGCCGCGGCCTCGTCGCCGCCGTGCGCCCGCGCCGACAACACCACCATCCGGCCCCGCAGGGTCTTCCCGCGCCGCTCCGGGTAGTCCCGCACGAGGCGCTCGAAACCCGCGAGGTCGGGGTGGTCTCGGCCGGTGGTGAGAGCGTCCAGGACCGTGTCACGGATCCGCTCCGTGAGGTCGGAAGGGGGATGGTTCATGGGATCACCGTCGTGCTCGACGGCGGGGCCGTGCGGCGCGCGGAACGCGCCCGCGTGGCCCGGCGCCAGCGTTGAGATAGGTCATCGACTCGAGTATAGGTCCGCCGGCAGGAGCGGTCCCGAGGACGATCCGCCCGCAGACCCGAGGCGGGAACCCCGGGAGGGACGTGGGACGCCCGGAGCGGGCGTCCCACCAGTCCGTGAGGGTTTCTTCGCGCCCATGCCGCCCTTCAGGGACGGCGGATGCAGGCCTTGAAGTGCCCCGGGCTGACCTCTTCGAGCGGCGGCACCACGTGAGCGCAGTCGTCGACGGCGATGGGGCAGCGGGTGCGGAAGACGCACCCCGAAGGCGGGTTGATGGGGCTGGGGATGTCCCCCTGGAGGATGATGCGGTCGCGCTTGATGGTGGGATCGGGGATGGGGACCGCCGACAGCAGCGCCTCGGTGTACGGATGCACGGGGTTGGCGTAGAGATCCTTGGAGGGCGCGATCTCCATGATCCGGCCGAGGTACATGACCACCACGCGGTCGCTGATGTACTCCACCACGCCCAGGTCGTGGGCGATGAAGAGCAGCGTCAGGCCGAGCTCGTCCTTGAGGTCCTGCAGCAGGTTCACGACCTGCGCCTGGATCGACACGTCGAGCGCCGATACCGGCTCGTCGGCGACGATGAACTGCGGGTCCACCGCCAGCGCCCGCGCGATGCCGATGCGTTGCCGTTGCCCGCCGGAGAACTCGTGCGGGTAGCGCCGCATGTGGTTCGGCGACAGCCCGACCCGCTCGAGCAGGTCGGCGACGCGCTCCTCCTTGGCCTTGCCGCGGGCGAGGTTGTGGATGGTCATGGCCTCGCCGATGATGTCGCCTACCGACATGCGCGGGTTCAGGCTGGCGAAGGGGTCCTGGAAGATGATCTGCATCTCCTTGCGGAACTCGCGCATCTTCCCCTTGGGCAGCTTGGCGATGTCGGTGCCGTCGAAGATGATCTCGCCGGAGGTCGGCTCGATGAGGCGCAGGATGCTGCGCCCGGCGGTGGTCTTGCCCGACCCGGACTCGCCCACCAGCCCCACGACCTCGCCCCGCTTGACCTCGAACGACACGTCCTCGACCGCCTTGACGTTCGCCACCACGCGCGAGAAGATCCCGCCGTGGATGGGGAAGTACTTGCGCAGGTTGTTGATCTCGAGGAGGTTGTCCTTGGCGTCGCGGATGGCTTCCGTCTCGGCCCGGCTCGGGACCGTCATGCCACCATCTCCTGCGCCAGGTCGAGGTCCTTCCAGCGGATGCAGCGCACCATGTGGCCTCCGCCGGTGTCTTCGAGCGGCGGGATGGCCGCTTTGCACTGGTCGACGGCGAAGCGGCAGCGCGGGTGGAAGGCGCAGCCCTCGGGAAGGTAGAGCGGGTTCGGCACGTTGCCGGGGATGGCCTCGAGGCGGTCCTGGTGCTCGGCGGCGCGGTCGACGCGCGGGATGGAGTTCATCAGCCCCAGGGTGTAGGGCATCTGCGGCCGCGCGAAGATGTCGTTCACGTGCGCTTCCTCGACCGCCCGGCCGGCGTACATCACCACCACCCGGTCGGCCACCTCCGAGATCACGCCGAGGTCGTGGGTGATGAACAGGATCGACATGCCGATCTCTTTCTGCAGCTTGCGCATGAGATCGAGGATCTGCGCCTGGATGGTCACGTCGAGGGCGGTCGTCGGCTCGTCGGCGATCAGCAGCTTGGGTCCGCAGGAGAGCGCCATGGCGATCATCACGCGCTGCCGCATGCCGCCCGACATCTGGTGCGGGTAGCTCTTGACGCGCTTACCTGGTTCCGGGATGCCCACCAGGTCGAGCATCTCGGCCGCGAGGTTCATCGCCTCGCGGTACGACTTGCCCTGGTGGAGCACGATCGCCTCGGCGATCTGATCGCCCACGGTGTACACCGGGTTGAGGCTGGTCATGGGCTCCTGGAAGATCATCGAGATCTCGTTGCCCCGGATGCGGCGCATCTCGCGTTCGGACTTCTTGACCAGGTTCTGCCCTTCGAAGAGCATCTCCCCGGACGCGATGCGTCCCGGAGGGGTCGGGATGAGGCGCATCACGGACAGGCTGGTGACGGACTTGCCGGAGCCGGACTCGCCGACCACCCCGAGGGTCTCGCCGCGGTCGATGTGGAAGCTCACCCCATCGACGGCCTTGACGGTGCCCTCGTCGGTATCGAAGTAGGTCTTGAGGTCCTTGACCTCGAGAAGCCGGTCGGAACTAGGCATCAGCGCGTACACTCCTCACAGGGTTCCATTCTACCCGGATAGGCCGGGGGAGGGCATGAAGCCAGCGCCGTCCGGGACGATAACAACCCGAGACGGGCGAGGGCGCCGGGGCGCCCTGCGAAATACCCCCATTGGTAGGGAAATACCCGGCTGTCCACGGATAGCGAAACGCCGCCCCCAGCCGTGAAGGGCATGGCATCGAGAGGCGCCGAGCCCGATCCTGGAGAACCGACAAACCGGTCTCAGAGAGAATATAGCGTCGTGGCGCCGAGGTCAAATGCGGCCGCCGCGAGGGCGCCCGTCCCGGCCTCATCGGCGGCTCTTGGGATCGAATGCGTCGCGCAGCCCGTCGCCCAGCAGATTCCAGGTGAGCACCGCCACGAAGATGGCCACGCCGGGCGTGAAGATCCACCAGCGGTCGGTGAGGCCGGTGACGCCTGCGAAGGACTGGGCGGTGGAGAGCATCAGTCCCCAGCTCGTCGACGGCGGTTGCACGCCCAGGCCGAAGAAGCTCAGCACCGATTCCGCCAGCGTGTAGCCGGGGATCTGGATCGACAGCGACACGATCACGAACGACAGCGTCTGCGGGAGCAGATGCCGCGTGATGACGCGCGTGTTGCTGGCGCCCAGCGCCTGTGCGGCCACGGTGAAGTCGCGCTCGCGCAGGCTCAGCACCTGTCCGCGCACCGCGCGGGCGGTCGTGCCCCAGCCGATGACCGAGAGTGCCACGATGATCACCATGAACTGCGTTGTGGACGGCAGATGGAGCGGGTAGAAGATCGCCGACAGGGTGAGCAGCAGGAAGAGGTCGGGGATGGCGGACAGGGCCTCGACGAAGCGGAGGATCAGCTCGTCGATCCACCCGCCGTAGAAGCCCGCTATGCCGCCCATGAGCATGCCGATGGCGATGGCCACGATGCTCGCGAGGATGCCCACGGTGAGGCTGATGCGCGCGCCGAACATCAGCTTGCCGAAGACGTCGGCGCCCAGGTCGTCGGTGCCCAGCAGGTGGATCTTCGCCTGCCCGGCGGCATCGGCGACGCCGAAGAGATGGAGCGACGCCCAGGGACGGATGCCCAGCACGTGGCGGAGCTGGACCGGGATGACGTTCACCGGGAACGGCACGTACCGGTCGCGCACGCCGCTGCGGTGCACGAAGAAGCGAAGCTTGTAGGCGTGCGTGGTGTCGACCGTCCACACCGACTCGAACGTCTGCATGTCGATCGACTTCTTCTGGCCGTAGATGTAGGGCCAGCTGAGGTGCCCCTGCGCGTCCAGGAAGTGGACCGCCGTCGGTGGCTCGAAGGTCGCGTTGGGGTTGATGTCGTGCTCGGGGTAGGGCGCGAAGAAGTCCGCGAACGCCGCCAAGAAGTACAGGATGCCCAGGATCACCAGCGCCACGCGCGCCATCGGGTGCTTCTTGAACTGCTGCCACGCGATGGTGGTGAGGCTCGCCCCCTGGACGGCCTCCCGGGGGCCCCGGCCGCGCTCCGTGTGGGTGCCGGTGGTGGCGTCGGCCATGTCAGTACCGGATCCGGGGGTCGATGAGGGCCAGCGCCAGGTCGGAGATGAGGTTGCCGAGCATCAGCAGCAGGGTGAGGATGGTCAACAGCGCCATCACCACGTAGACGTCCTGCGCGAAGATCGACTTGATGAACAGCGGCGTGATGCCGGGCCACCCGGTCACGTACTCGACCGAGCCCGCGCCCGACACCAGGCCCGGCAGCGTGGAGCCGATGATGGCCACGATCACCAGGATGGCGTTGCGCAGGCCGTGCTTGACGTTCACCGCCCGCTCGGAGAGGCCCTTGGACCTGGCGGTGCGGATGTAGTCCTGGCTGAGGACCTCCAGCATCTCGCCGCGCATCACGCGGCTGACGAACGCCAGCGACGACAGCGTCACCACGATCACCGGTCCGATGAGATGCCAGCCCACGTCGATGATCTGGTGCCAGGAGGAGAAACTGCTGAAGTGGCTGCTGGTCATCCCGCCGGTGGGCAACAGGAACCAGTGATAGGCGTGGAACCACTGCACCGCGAACGCCAGCAGGATGAGCGCCAGGAAGAAGTTCGGTACCGCCAGCCCCAGCAGGCTGAAGATGGTCAGCACGCGGTCGGCCAGAGAGTACTTGTTGAGTGCCGAGTAGACCCCGATGGGGATGGCGATGGCGAATGCCAGTGCGGTGGCCGGCAGCAGGAGCACCATGCTGTTGCGCATGAGCGGCAGGATCAGTGCCGTGACGCTGGCCTTGCTGGTCATGCTGGTGCCGAGATCGAAGTGCAGGAAGACGTTGCGCAGCCAGTAGAAGTAGCGGAGATACCAGGGGTTGTCCAGGCCCAGCAACGCCCGGATGCGCTCGGCCTTGCCGGGGTCGACCTGGTCGAAGGCGAACTGGCTGGCGAAGTCGCCGGGCGCGGCCTGGATGATCCCCCAGGCCAGGAAGGTGGCGATGATGAAGGTGGGGACGAGGTTGAAGATCCTGCGAACGACGTAGAAGATCATCTAGATAGGGGTCTCCGGGTGGTCTGGGCGGTGGTCCGCGCCGGGTGCCCGGGGAGGGACCGGTGGGCCCAACGTGGAACCCGACAGCGCATTCTAAGCGAGACGACGTGCGCGCGCAGAGAGGTCTTCATCAAAGGCTGGGAGGGCCCCGGAGGGCCCTCCCGAACGGTACCGGACGTGACCGAAGCCGATCAGCGGGTGGTGAGCAGCTCGCGGAAGTTGCCGGGGTTGTACGGGCTCTGGATGCTGTTCGCGTCCAGCGCGTCCTTCGGCCAGGTGTTGCCGAGGTCGGTGTAGAAGCTGAAGGCCTGGCTGATGAGCGGCGTGATGGGCATCCACTGGCGCATCAGCTCGGCGCGCTGGTTGTAGATGTCGACGCGCTTCTGCTTGTCGATGGTCTGATCCATCTCGACCGTGTACTGCCCCATCAGGATCTCCCACGACTGCAGGTCCGTGACGCTCTTGTTCCAGGAGTTGAGGTTGGTGCCGGGGCGGAGCCCGTTGGGGAAGCTGGGGTTGTCTACGTCGCCGCCGGCGAGGCCCCAGATCTGCGCGTCGTAGTCGACCGTGCGGCCCTTGGCGGGATCGTAGTCCGCGCTGGTGCCCACGATGGAGTTGGCCCAGATCTGCGTCGAGACCTCGCGCGGGTTCACCTTCACGCCGTAGGGCGCCAGCGTCTGTGCGATGACCTGCGCCTCCTGGCCGCGCCGGTTGTTGCCGCTGTTGTACTGCAGGTCGAAGGCGACCTTGCAGCCCGTGGTCGGGTTCATCAGCGTGCCGTCGGAGTCCTTCTGCGTGAAGCCGATGTTGTGCAGGAGCTGCACGCCGTCCTCGGGGTCGTGGGGCAGCGGGCCGAGGTTCGGGGCGTCGAACGGTTTCGCCGCCGCCGTGCTGTTCCAGTCCTTCGCGGGGTAGCCGAGGCCGCCCACAGCCGCGTTCACCAGCGCGCCGCGATCGATCATCTCGCTGATGGCGCGGCGGAAGTACACGTTGCGGAACATGTTCGCCTTGCAGTCGCTGGTGTTGTTGAAGTTGTAGGTGATGAAGTCGATGGCCGTGGCCGGGCTGATGTTGGCGTACAGGGTGCCGTTGATGTCGCCCTTGTCGATGGCGTCCTTGACGGCCTTCACCTGGTCCAGCGTGGTCGGCCAGTAGAAGTCGGCCTGACCGGTGATCACGCGGCTCAAGACCTGGTTCTGGTCCTGTGTGAGCGTGGTGATCCACTGGTCCGGGCCGGGCTCCGGGCTACCGTCCGCGCCCTGCACGTAGTTGCCCCAGTTGGGGTTCTTCGCCAGCACCACGCGCTCGCCCGGGCGGAACTCCTTGAGGATGTAGGGGCCGCCGGAGACGATCTTGCTGGGATCGGTGTCGACGCCCCACAGGGCCTTGATGCCGTCGGCGCCCTTGGCCTTGTAGACGGGCATGAACACGTGCGCCGGGATCAGGCCGTTGGAGGTCACGCAGTCGTTGTTCGCGACCGCGTTGACCTGCGCCTTGGGCAGCGTCACCTCGTACTGGTACTTGCCCAGGATGTCGAGCTTGGCCTTCTGATCGCCCACGATCGAGCAGGAGTAGTTGTTCGACTCCACGTCCTTGTCGCCGACGATGGTCCAGGTGGCCTGGACGTCGTCGGTGGTCATCTCGACCCCGTCCGACCATTTCCAGCCCTGCTTCAAGGTCACGATCCACTGCTGGTCCGGCTTGACGACCTTGATGTCCTTGGCCCAGTAGAGGTTGTAGCTGCCATCGGGCTTCTGGAAGGAGCGGTTCCCGACCCAGTCGCGGTACACCGTGCCTGGGCCGGTGTAGAGGCCGATCAGCGCCGCCTCGGTGGCGCTCGACGTGAGCACCGGGTTCAGCGTCGTGATGTCGCCGAACGTGGTCTCGTTGACGTTCCCGCCCTGTTTCAGGGTGGGGGCGTAGTCCTTCGGCCAGGTGAAGGTGTCCACCTGGGCCCAGGCCGCAGCCAGAAGCGTCGCCGTGACGACGAAGAGTAGTGTGCGCTTCACTCCATACCTCCTCCAGATAGTCTGGGATGGCTTGCCCACGAGTAATCCCGCAGGTCCCGGCGCATCCGATTGGGCGTACGCCGTAGCCTACCCGGTGATACCTCGGTTATCAAGAGGTTTGAAAGATGAGAGAAGCGGCTCCTGGCGCAGGTACGCGAGCCGTCAGCCGTACCGCGGGGCGCCACCCGCTCGTACCCCGATCCCGGCGGCGCGCGCAGCGGGAAGCGTCTACAGGGGCCGCCGGGCGGATCGCCCGGGTCGCGGCCGGCCGCCGACGCGCGCGTTCAGACCCGCGGCACCACCTGCAACGCCAGGGCCAGCACGCCCCAGATCACACCGAGCCAGATGGTCAGCCGGTGGAGGCCGCCGGCCGTGCCGCCCATGGTGCCGAAGTCGCCACCGCCGCCGCCACCGCCGCCGAGGGCGTCGCCCAGGCCGGACTGCTTGGGTTCCTGCATCAGGATGACGATGGTGACCAGTATCGAGTCGATCACGAACAGGGTGAAGATGATCCAGAACATGCTTCCTCCAGGCTAGGGGCGCTCGACGAGCGCCCGCCATGCGCCTTCCGGCGCGGCCGATCACACGCGAAAGCTGGTGCCGAGAGCGGGACTCGAACCCGCACGGGTTGCCCCGGTAGATTTTGAGTCTACTGCGTCTACCGATTCCGCCATCTCGGCCCGGCTGGCCGGCCGCGCCGGCCGCATCCAAGCGTACCGGGAGCGGGCCGCAGCAGGCAAGGTCCGCTCGCTCGAGAGGACGGGGCTACCGCCGCGGCGTTGGGGGCCGGCATGGCGCGGGGCGCGACTCAGCCCTCGGCGATGTCTGCGAAGCCCTCCAGACGCAGCAGCGCTTCGCCGAGCGTGTCGACCAGCATGCCGAAGCTCCCGAGCGTGAACAGCCAGATGCCCGCGGTCTTGAGCGCGTCGGAGAAGAAGAACACGCTGCCCACGAAGAAGCAGGTGTTGCCGAGCAGGCCGAGGCTGGTGTGGATCCAGGGGTAGTCCTTGGCGATGCGGCGCAGCGGCATCAGGTGCGGCAGCTTCATGAGTCGGCGGAACGGCGATGGGGACATGGCTCGGGCCTCCTTCGGCGATATCGAAGCGGGACGGGCGCCGGGCGCCCAGACAGGCCCCGGCCGATGGTAGAGTACGCGCGTCGCGCGAACGACGCCCGCCGACGGCTGGAGTCCCGGGCGCCCGAGCGGGGGATCGCGTGCGACCCCAGGATGACCATGACCATCGCCGTTGTCCGTTTCCCAGGCAGCAATTGCGACGACGACGCACGGCACGCCTTCGAGTTCGTGCTCGGTGCGGCCGTGCGCTTCGTGTGGCACCGCGAGAGCGCGCTGGGCGACGCGGACGCCGTGGTGCTGCCGGGCGGCTTCAGCTACGGCGACTACCTCCGCGGCGGGGCGCTCGCCGCGTTGTCGCCGGTGATGGACGCCGTGCGGCGCTTCGCCGAGCGCGGCGGGCCGGTGCTGGGCATCTGCAACGGCTGGCAGATCCTGACCGAAGCGCGCCTGCTGCCGGGCCAGCTCGCTCGCAACCCCGCCCTCCACTTCAAGTGCCAGGACGTGCACCTGCGCGTGGAGCGCGATGACCTGCTGTTCACCCGCCGCTACCGCAAGGGTCAGATCCTGCGTGTCCCCATCGCTCACAACGAGGGCCGTTTCTACGTCGACGCGCCTACCCTGGCGCGGCTCGAGGACAGCGGTCGGGTGGTGTTCCGTTACGTGGACGAAGCCGGCCTCCAGAGCGACGACGCCAACGCCAACGGCAGCGTGAATGCCATCGCCGGCGTCGTCAACGAGCGCGGCAACGTGCTCGGCATGATGCCGCACCCCGAGCGGGCGGCCGAGGCCCTGCTCGGCTCCGCCGACGGGGCGCCGCTGCTGAGGGGCATCCTCGACCACCTGGCGGGGGGCCGCCCGTCCGCATGAGCGTCCGCGAAAGCGCCGCGAGCTTCGGCCTCAGCGAGGAGGAGTTCGACCTCGTCGCGGACCACCTCGGCCGCGAGCCCAACGCGCTCGAGGCCGGCGTGTTCGGTGCGCTCTGGAGCGAGCACTGCGGTTACAAGAACTCCAAGCCGCTGTTGCGGCGCCTGCCCACCCAGGGACCGCAGGTGCTGCAGGGCCCCGGTGAGAACGCCGGGGTGGTCGACGTCGGAGACGGTTGGGCGGTGGCCTTCAAGATGGAGAGCCACAACCACCCGAGCGCCGTGGAGCCCGTGCAGGGTGCGGCCACAGGCGTGGGCGGGATCCTCCGCGACATCTTCGCCATGGGCGCGCGGCCGGTCGCGGTGCTCGACTCGCTGCGCTTCGGCGAGCCCACCGAGGCCCGCAACCGCTACCTGCTTCACGGCGTCGTGGAAGGCATCTCCCTCTACGGCAACGCGATCGGCGTGCCCACGGTGGGCGGGGAGGTCGCGTTCCACCCCTGTTACCAGGAGAACCCCCTGGTCAACGTCATGGCCCTGGGCTACCTGCGCCACGACGAGCTGAAGCGCGGGACCGTCGGAGAGGTCGGCAACCACCTCATCTACGTGGGCTCGAAGACCGGCCGCGACGGCCTGGGGGGCGCCGTCTTCGCGTCGGCGGACCTGAGCGACGCGTCGGACGCCGACCGCCCGGCGGTCCAGGTCGGCGATCCCTTCATGGAGAAGCTGCTGCTCGAGGCGTGCCTGGAGGCGTACGGGCGGGGGCTGGTCGCGGGCGTCCAGGACATGGGCGCAGCCGGGCTCAGCAGCAGCGTTGCGGAGATGGCGCACCGGGCGGAGCTGGGCGTGGACCTCTACCTCGACCGCGTACCCAGGCGCGAGGAGGGCATGAGCGCGCTCGAGGTGATGCTCTCCGAGTCGCAGGAGCGCATGTTGCTCACCGCCACGCCGGGCCGGGAGAAGGCGCTGCTGGCGCTCCTGGAGCGCTGGGAGCTGGACGCCGTCGTCGTTGGAGCGGTCAAGGCGAACGGGCGGCTGCGGCTCTTCGAAGGGCAGCGACTGGTGGCCGACATGCCGGTGGCGGCCCTCAACGAGCCTCCCACCTATACGCGCCAGGGCGTCGAGGACGAGGAGGTCCGGCGCCTCCGGGAGACGCCGGTGGACGTACCGGAGACGGCCGACCCGGCCGGGGCGCTGTTGCGGCTGCTGGAGAGCCCGACCGTCGCCAGCAAGGAGGCGGTGTTCCGGCGCTTCGACCATCAGGTCATGACCAACACCGTGGTGCTGCCGGGTCAGGCGGACGCCGCCGTGCTGCGCATCAAGGGCAGCCCCCTGGGGGTGGCGGCCACGGTGGATTGCAACGCTCGCTACGTGCGCCTCGATCCGCGCCTCGGCGCCGCCCATGCCGTGGCGGAGGCGGCTCGCAACCTGAGCTGCGTGGGGGCCACGCCCCTGGGCGTGACCGACAACCTGAACTTCGGCAACCCCTACCTGCCGGAGGTCTACTACCAGCTCGAGCAGGCGGTCGCCGGCCTCGCGGAGGCGTGCGAGGCGCTCGGCACGCCCGTCACCGGCGGCAACGTCAGCCTCTACAACCAGTACCGCGACGGCAGCGGGTACCGCTCGATCCACCCGACCCCCACGATCGGCATGGTGGGCGTCCTGCCCGATGTACAGCGGCGCGCCACCACCGGCGTCAAGCGCGATGGCGACGTCATCGTTCTCGTCGGCGAGGTGACCGGGGAACTGGGGGCCAGCGAGATGCTCTACCGGCTGCACGGCCTCGAGATCGGGGCGCCGCCCGCGCTCGACCTGGAGCGGGAGGCCGCCGTCCAGAAGGTGGTGCGGGGCCTTATCCAGGAGGGCGTGTGCGACACCGCCCACGACGTCTCCGATGGCGGCCTGGCGGTCGCCCTGGCGGAGATGGCCATGGCCGGCGGCCGGGGCCTGGACGTCAGCCTGCCGTCGGAGCCGGGCGCGCGCGACGACGCGCTGCTCTTCGGTGAGGCGCCTGCGCGCATCGTGCTGGCGCTACCGGGGGAGAGCGCGGCCGCGCGGGCCGAGGCGCGCTGCAGAGCCGCCGCCGTCCCGTGCTACCGGCTCGGGCTCAGCGGCGGCCAGGAACTCCGTCTGCGTACCGTCCGAGGCGCCTTCGCGGTGCCGTTGGCCAGCCTCCTGGCGGCTTACCACCGCCCGCTGCCGGAAGCGCTAGGCTGAGGTCAATGGACATCGCACCTTGGGACATCCTCGGCGAGGACAAGCTGCACGAGGAGTGCGGCGTCGTGGCGGTCCACCTCCCAGAGCCTGCCGACATCGCGTCGTACCTGCACCTCGGCCTCTTCGCGCTGCAGCACCGTGGCCAGGAGTCGTGCGGCATCTGCGTGGCGTCCGACGAGCAGATCCGCATCGAGAAGGACATGGGGCTGGTGAGCGCGGTCTTCACGGAGGAGCGCCTCGACACGCTGCGAATGGACGGAGCGCGCACGGGCATCGCCCACACCCGCTACTCGACCACCGGCTCGAGCCTCCGCTTCAACGCCCAGCCCATCACCGTGCGCTCCAACAAGGGCCTTCTGGCCCTGGCTCACAACGGCAACTTCACCAACGCCAGGAGCATGCGCGCCCGCATGCTCGACGAGGGCGCGGTGTTCCAGACCACCAACGACAGCGAGGTGATGATCAACCTCATCGCCCGCTACAGCCATCTCAGCCTGCGCGATGCCACCGCGCAGGTGATGGGGGAGCTCGAAGGCGGCTTCGCGGTGGTGCTGATGGACCGCCACCGCATCCTCGGCCTGCGCGACGGCAACGGCGTTCGCCCGTTGGTGATCGGCGAGGTTGACGGCGGCTACGTCTTCGCGTCCGAGCCGTCGGCGCTGCACGTGATGGGAGCCAGCTTCCTGCGCGACGTGCGGCCGGGCGAGCTGGTGATGGTCGACGATGAGGGCCTGCACAGCTTCCAGGTGTTGACCCCCGAGCCCACGCCTTGCGCCTTCGAGTGGATCTACTTCGCCCGCGGCGACTCCACGCTCGACGGCGTGGAGGTTCATGCCGCACGGGTGCGCATGGGCGAGGTGCTGGCCGCCGAGGCGCCGGTGCCCGCCGACGTCGTGGTGGGCGTCCCCGACTCTGGGCTGGCCGCCGCCATCGGCTACGCGCGCGCCTCCGGCATCCCCTTCGACATGGGCCTGTACAAGTCCCCGTACGCCGGCCGCACCTTCATCAATCCCACGCAGCGCCTGCGCGATCAGAAGGTCAAGCTCAAGCTCGCGCCCATCCCCGCGGTGAAGGGCAAGCGTGTGGTGCTGGTGGACGACTCCATCGTGCGCGGTACCACGTCCGGGCGCATCGTCCAGCTGCTGCGCGAATCGGGGGCTACCGAGGTGCACTTCCGGGTCTCCAGCCCGCCCATCCGCTTCCCCTGTTACTACGGCATCGACACCGCCGCCCGTAAGGAGCTCGCCGCGGCCACCATGAGCGTGGAGCAGATCCGCGAGCGCATCGGCGCCGACACCCTGCATTTCCTCTCGGAGAAGGGGCTGTCGCGCGCGATCGCGCTGCAGCGCACCTGCCTGGCCTGCTTCAACGGCAACTACGTCGCCGGCCACCCCGGCGAGGAGTCGGAGAAGGACGCCCTGGCGCTCGGTGACGAGCGCTTGGAGGTCACCGCGCATTGAGGCGGGCGGCGCCCTGGGCGCGCTCGCGCCCGGTCCGTGGCCTGTGTCCGCGCTACCCCGGCAGCTCGCGCCCCGCGGCAACCATCCACGTGAAGCGCAGCAGGTTGGGGATGCGGCGCCAGCGGCTCGGGTCCAGCCCGACCCGCAGCAACCACTCCACCCCCAGGCGGCTGCTCCATGCCGGCATGCGGCGGGCGGTTCCGGCCAGCACGTCGAGGGTGCCCCCCACGCCGATGGCGACGACGGGCCCCAGCGCGCCGCGGCGCTCGAAGAGGAAGCGCTCCTGCCCCGGGCCCAACCCGGCCAGCAGGAGCTGCGCGCCGCTGGCGGCCACCTCGGCCGCGACGTCCGCCTCCTCGTCCGGACGCCGGAAGTAGCCGTGGCGGGTGCCGGCCACGGTGCAGCCGTAACGCGCGGCCGCGGTCTCGGCGGCGCGTTCGGCGACGCCGGGGCGGCCTCCCAGGAAGAACACGCTCAGTCCCCCGCCGCCGGCCTCGAGCGCTGCGAAGGCCAGCTCGACGCCGGGGACGCGCCCCGGCAGGCGGGTCCCGCGCAGCCGCGCCGCCACGGTGATGCCGACGCCGTCCGCGACGCTCAGGTCCGCCGCCCGCAGGGCGCGGAGCAGGGCCGGGTCGCGGGAGGCGCCCACCACGATCTCGGGGTTGAGGGTGACGACCAGCCGGAAGGCGCCTTCGCGGGCCGCGGCGAGCACCCAGGCCGCCGCTTCGGGCAGGTCGACGGCGTCCACCGGCACGCCCAGCAGATGGCTGCGGGGCGGGGCGGGGGGCATCAGCTCGGTCGGTCGGCGGGTGCGAACAGGTAGAGCGGGGCGCTGCCTGCGCCCTCACGCTGCTCGACCAGGCGGGGCACGATGCCGCTCACGGAGACCTGCGCCGCGAACGCCAGGTCGCGCTCGAGCCCCACGCGCCGCAGGTAGTGGCCCGAGACCGACTGCCACAGGGCCTCCATCGGGTCCGGGAAGGCCCGTAGCAGGCTGATGGCGAAGCGCGTGGCGCCGCTGCGAACGGCGGCGGGCAGCCGCTCGCCGAGGATGGCGGCCAGCAGGCCCGCGCCCAGGGCGTCGTCGAGGTCCGGCTCGCCCTCGAAGCCGCAGCCGGCAAGGGCGATGGAATCCCGAGCCCGGCTCGAGGCCACCTCGGCGGTCGCGGCCGCGTTGTAGAGCGACCCCAGCAGGACCTGGCGGGCGCCGGCGACGTTGGAGAGCCAGCGAGGCAGGTTCTCGGAGACCATCACCGCCCGCCGGCCGCGCAGATCGATGGTCGACAGCTCGGCGGGGGAGTTGCCGTAGTTGAAGCCCTCCGCGGGCACGCCCTGGCGCTCGCCCAGGAGCAACCAGCCCTCCCGCGCCGCGCCGCGGGCGCTGCGCAGGCTGGGGGTGAGCGCCAGCGACTCCAGGCCGCGCTCGAACAGCACCGGAGCGACGGTGCTGGTGCGCAACACGTCGATGAGGACGACCACGTCCTGGTAGCTCTCGGCTGGGGTCAGGTCGGTGTGGATTCGCATAAGGGCGGGGCTGTGCGCGGCGGCGCCGGGAGTGCGTAGCGCCGCGCAGGGCGCACGAACGGGATTCTACCACGCACGTTGCGCGGCGCCCGGCGGCGGCGTGCGTTGCGGGCGACGCCGCGCGCTCCCGGGCGACGGTAAGCTGGCGCGTGCCTGAAGGCGAATCGTTGCCGTCACCCAGTAGCTTCCTGGAGCGCTACCGAGCCGGGGAGCTGAGCGACTTCTTCGATCTGGCGGCCGGCGACGTGGAGGCGGCCATGGCCGTGCCGCGAGACGCCGATCGCCGCCGGCTCGCCGCCGTGATGCGGCGCCATGCGCGGCGTCTGGGGGCGCCGGACGCGGTGTTCCGCACGATCGAGCGGCTCGAGCACCCCGCCTCCCGGGCGGTGGTCACGGGGCAGCAGACCGGGCTCATGCTCGGCCCCGGTTACACCATCTCCAAGGCCGTCACCGCGATCCGCCTGGCGCAACGCCTGGACCGGGAGGACGGCCCCGTCGTGCCGGTGTTCTGGCTCGCCAGCCAGGACCACGACACCGAGGAGGTGGACCACGCCTACCTGCTCGACGGCGAGGAGCAGCTCCACCGCATCGGCGTGTCGCTCACCGCGGAGGTGGCCGCGGGTCGGGCGCCGGTGACGTCGGCGATGGTGCGGGCGGTGACGGACGGCATGGCCGCCCTGCGCCCCGAGCCGCCCTTCCTGGTCGAGGCGACGGGCCTGCTGGAGGATGCCGCTGCGGGAGCGGAGACCTACGCGGACTGGTTCGCCTCGACGCTCTACCGGCTCCTGGGCGAGGCCGGACTGGCCCTGTTCGATCCCATGCAGGCGGACGCCGCCGAGCTGCTCCGGCCCGTGCTGGAGCGGGAGCTGAGCGCTCCGGAGGCGACGGTGGCGGAGGTGAACGAGGCGGGCAGGCGCCTCAAGCGGCTGGGCTTCAGCCCGCAGCTCGGGCGCGGGTCCGAGGCGACCAACCTGTTCCTCGAGACCGAGGACGAGGACCCGCCGCGCCGCGTGCTGCTGCGGCACGAAGGGCGCAACTTCCGGCTGGAGGGGCGCGCCCTCACCGCCGCCGAGGTGCGTGCCCGCCTCGACGCCGACCCCGCCGCGCTCACGCCGGCCGCGGGCCTGCGTCCCGTGGTGCAGGACGCGGTCCTGCCGACGGCTGCGGTGGTCCTCGGACCCGGCGAGCTGCGCTACTTCGCGCAGCTGCGCGGCGTCTACGCTCAGCACGGCGTGGCCATGCCGCTGGTGTGGCCGCGCGCCACCGCCACGGTGCTGGAGCCGCCGGCGGCGCGCATCCTCGACAAGTACGACCTGAGCGTGGCTAGCTTCCAGGCGGACCCCGGCGGCTGCCTGGAACGTGTGGTGCTGGCCCGGAGCGGCCACGGCCAGCGTTTCCGCTCGGCCTCCGACGAGCTCGAGGGCCTGATGGAGCGCCTGCTCCGCGAGGTGGCCGGAATCGACCCGACGTTGCAGGGCACCGTCGAGCGCGGCCGCGGGTACCTGGAGGCCACCCTGGAGCGCCTGCGCGGCAAGACCGCGGAGGCGCTCGAGCGCGAGGACGCCATCACCAGGCGGCAGTTCGAGCGACTCCGCAGCCACCTGCTGCCGCTGGGCCAGCCCGCAGAGCGTGTGCTCAGCCCGTTCAGCTCCATCTTGAAGCTCGGCGTCGGGCCGGTGATGCGGGCGTTCCTGTCGATCGGGCCCGAAGGCGATTTCGAGCTGCGGATCTGACGGCAGAGCCCGCTAGGACCCGGACTTGAGCGAGTAGTTGGGGGCGTCCTTGGTGATGGTGACGTCGTGGGGGTGCGACTCGATGAGGCTCGCCTGGGTGATCGTCACGAAGCGCGCGCCGCGTTGCAGCGCAGGCACGTCGGGAGCGCCGCAGTACCCCATCGCCGAGCGCAGGCCGCCGACCATCTGGTAGAGCACGTCCTCGACCGGCCCCTTGTAGGCGACCATGCCTTCGATGCCTTCGGGAACGAGCTTCTTGGCGTCCTCCTGGAAGTAGCGATCGGCGCTGCCGCCGGACATCGCGCCCAGGCTGCCCATGCCCCGGTAGGCCTTGTACCGCCGCCCGTCGCGCAGGATGTCCTCGCCCGGAGCTTCGGTGGTGCCGGCCAGCAACGAGCCCACCATCACGCAGTCCGCGCCCGCCGCCAGGGCCTTGGGCACGTCGCCGCTGAACTTGATCCCGCCGTCGGCGACCAGGGGCACGCCGGCGTCGCGGGTGATCTCGGAGATGGCCAGGATGGCGCTCAGTTGCGGCATGCCGACGCCGGTCACGACGCGGGTGGTGCAGATGCTGCCGGGACCGACCCCCACCTTGACGGCGTCCGCGCCGCGTTCGACCAGATCGCGCGCCGCCTCGGGAGTGGCGATGTTGCCGGCCACCACGTCGAGCTCCGGGTAGGACTCCTTGAGGTAGGTGAGCGCGTCGAGGATGCCCTGCGAGTGGCCGTGGGCGCTGTCGAGCACGAGCGCGTCCACGCCCGCCTCGACCAGGGCCGCGCTGCGCGCCTCCAGGTCGTGCGAGACGCCCACTGCGGCCGCCACGCGGAGCCGACCGAGGCCGTCCTTGGCGGCGTTCGGGTACTCGAGCTTCTTCATGATGTCCTTGATGGTGATGAGGCCCCGGAGGACGTCGTCCTCGTCCACCACCAGCAGCTTCTCGACCTTGTGCCTGCGGAGGATGTCGCGGGCCTTCTCGAGGGTGGTGCCCACCGGAACCGTCACCAGGTTCGTGGAGGTCATCAGCTCCTCCACGCGCTTGCCGTAGTCGGTCTCGAAACGGAGGTCGCGGTTGGTGAGGATGCCCAGCAGGCGCCCGTCCTCCTCCACGATGGGCACGCCGCTGATGCGGTACTCGCTCATGAGGTGCTCGGCGTCGGCGAGGGTGGCCCCGCGCCCCAGCGTGATGGGGTCTTTGATCATGCCGGACTCCGAGCGCTTGACCTTGCGCGCCATCTCCGCCTGGGCCTCGACCGCCATCTTCTTGTGGATGACGCCGATGCCGCCCTGGCGGGCGATGGCCACCGCCATCTTGGTCTCGGTGACGGTGTCCATGGCTGCCGACACGACGGGGATCT
>Ga0102953_1000274_pt1 | contig 37173 bp, 25 predicted proteins | sample SalPon2A_C_D2_MG_FD_78509 | JGI IMG/M metagenome (GOLD analysis project Ga0102953, IMG submission 78509) | Soil microbial communities from South San Francisco under conditions of wetland restoration - Salt Pond MetaG R2A_C_D2_MG | ecosystem: Environmental > Terrestrial > Soil > Wetlands | place... | reverse complement strand
CCGCTGGTGAAGTCGCCGATGGTGCCCACGTCCACCGTCTGGCCGTTCGTGTAGAAGTACGACGCGCGCGGATCGTTCGGGGCGTAGAGGTTGTACGCCTGCTGCTTCAACCGCGTCCCGCCCCAGCAGTAGTCGATCCCGTAGTCGCCGGCATTCATGCTGCCGCCGCACGCCGCGTGGGCCAGGAAGGTCACGCCACCGTACGTCTGGGTATTCTGGCCGTCCTGCGTGATCGGGAAGATGATCTCGGGCGACGTGTTGTTGTCCGCCTCGAACAAGTGCCGATAGCTGGGATCCAGTGTGTACCCGTAGTTGTTGATCACGTTCTGCGCGGCCGTGAGGGCGTCGGCGTAATCCGGCGTGCCCGTGTAGACGCCCGCGTTCAGATAGAGCTCCGCGAGGAGCATCTCATCCGCGCCGGCGGTGGCACGCCCGTAGTTGTCCGGGGTGTTCGCCGGGAGGGAGTCCTTGATCGCCTGGAGCTCGCTGACCACGTAGTTGTAGAGGTCCGACCGCGACGCCTGCGCCGGCGGCGCCCCGCCGATCGCGCTGGAATCGGTCACGAGCGGGATGCTGCCGAACAGGTCGATCCCGTGCCAATAGCTCAGCGCCCGGAGGAACCGGGCCTCGGCGCGGTACTGCGAGATCTTCGCCTTGAGCGCCCCGCTGATCTCGGGCCGGGTGGCCAGCGCCGAGTCGGACGTCTCACGGAGGAACTCATTGGCCATGACGACCTGGAAGAAGATCCGGTAGTACATCGCCACGACCATCCGACTCTGTGGCGTCCAGGTATCCGTGTTGAGCGGCGGAAGTCCCTGGTCGTTCCAGCCGATGACGGCTTCGTCCGTCGGCAGCTCTTCGAGCTCCCAATACAGACGCAGGTACTGCGAGAACCCCTCGTCGATGCCCTGAATATCGGGGTTGCCCGCCGGGCCCTGCTGGCCGCTCACGGCTAGGCCGGAGTAGACGCGCGCGAGCAGCTCCTCGTACGCGTTCTGATCTTTGAAGACGTTCGCGTTGGTCACCGTGCTCTTCGGCGCGACCGTCGTGTCCGTGCAGCCCGCCGCGACCACCACCATCATGGCGGCGGCGAGGACCGCTGGAGCCTTGAGCGCTCTGAGGTTCATAACGTACCCCCTAGAACTGGACGCGCAGGCCGCCGGTGACGGTCCGCGAGCGCGGGTAGATGTTGTTGTCGATGCCGTTCACACCAGCCGTCGGGTCGACCCCGCTGTAGCCGGTGATCGTGAACGCGTTCTGCACCGTCACATAGACCCGTGTCGGCGCGCCCTGCAGATGGAACGAATAGCCCAGCGTGATGTTGTCCATCCGCATGAACGATCCACTCTCGACGTAAATGTCGGACGTGAACTGCGGGACCACGAAACCGGTCTGGAGCACGGAGGACGACATATTGGCCGGCGCGCCGCCATTCGTGGTGTTCTGATACGCACCATTGGCCGACGCGACGTTGTTGTACACGTAGTTGCCGAGGTACGCCCGGAGCGTGAAGCTCAGATCGAAGCTCCCCATCGTCATCGACGACGTGTGCCCGAAGATCCAGTTCGGCGCCGGATTGTGATACGGGCGCAACGCCGACGCATCGCAGGCGTTGATCGTGGCGCCGGTCGTGTCGACGTACTGCCCTTCGAGCGGCTTCCCGCTCGCGTCGTACGCCTGTGGGCAGACGTAGAACGAGTTCACCGGCACGCCGGGCTCGAGCACCTGAATGGTGCTGCCGACACCGCCCGCGATGCCGCCGGTCTGGATCAACTGCGTCCCCTGGCCGGTGATGCTCGTCAGCTCGTTCGAGTTGTGAGACGCCGTGAAGTCCGCTTCCCAGCTGAACCCGCCACGCTGGCTCGCCTGGAAGAGCGCCGCGTTCAGGGCCAGCTCCACGCCCTGATTGCGCATGCTGCCGATGTTCGTGGTGAGGTAGTTCGAGAAGTTGGTACCGGCCGCCACGGGGACGGTGAAGATGAGGTCGTTGGTGTTCTTGCGGTACCAATCGAACGACCCGTTGATCCGCGACCCGAAGAGGGCGAAATCGGCACCGAGATCCGTGGTGGTCGTCGCCTCCCACTTGATGTTCGGGTCAACCGCGCTCGGCCGGATCGTGGTGATGAACTGGTTGCCGAGCTGATACTGCGCCTGCTGGTTGCTGTAGGTGAACGTGGGATACTGCTGGTAGTCGGCGAACGCCTGGTTCCCCGTCTTCCCCCACGAAGCGCGCAGCTTCAGGTCGGACAGTGCGGAGATGCCCTTGAGGAAGGGCTCCTCGGAAATGCGCCACGCGGCGGAGAACGCGGGGAAGACGCCCCACGCGTTGTTCGGACCGAACCGCGACGACCCGTCGCGCCGCACCATCGCGGACAGCAGGTATTCGTCGTTGAGGTTGTAGTTTACGCGGCCGAAGAAGGAAATGAGCTTGCTGTCCACCACCGACTTGCTGATGGTCGGAGGCTGCGAGGAGCCGGGCACCCCATTCGTGCCGAGCAGGTTGCTTTCGAGATTCGTCAAGGCGAATGACGGGTACTCCGCATGCGACGTCGAGTACGAGTAGCCGCCCTGGAGGTTGATGCGGCCGGCATTGGCGCCAAGCGGCGCTTCGTACTCCGCATACGCCTCCAACAGCTCATTCATCTGGCTCGAGTTCGACAGGTTCAGCTGGCCATGCAGGGCGCGCGACTGGTCCGCCAAGATGCTCGGCGCGAATCCTGCGTAGTCCGCCTGGCTGAAGTCGTAGCCCAAGTTGAGGTGGACCCGGAGCGCCCGGAGGAACGGAAGCTTGTAATCACCCTGGACGTTGCCGACGCTGCGCCACGTCGTGCCGTGATTATCGGTCAGGTTGTTGCTCGCCACCGGGTTGCTCGAGGCCGCGCCGCTGGTCACCCAGTCCCAGTACCCCGACGCCGTCGTGGAGTCGAGGACGGGCTGCGTCGGCGCCATCGTCACGGCGTTGCCCAGGACGTCGCCCGGAACCTGCTGCTCGAACGTCCGGGACCCGGCCACGTTGGCCCGCAGGTCCAGGTCTTCGTTCAGAAGCTTCTGATCGAAATTGAGTCCGACGGAGAGGCGCTGGGTGGAGTTGTTCTTGATGATGCCGTTCTGCTTCATGTAGCCGAGCGAGAGACGGTAGCTGTTCTCATTGCCCGAACCGGCCACCGCGATGTTCTGTTGCTGCCCCCACCCGGTCTGCTCGATCTGGTTGAACCAGTCGGTGTTGGCGCTGCCGAGCATTGAGACGCGCGAGGGCGCGTACTGCGCCACCGCCGCGGCAAACTGCGAGGCGTTGAGCACCGACGGCACCCGCGTGACCGACGACGCCGACACACTCGTGCTGTAGGTGATGTGGGGCGCGCCGTGTCCCGACTTGGTGGTGATCAGCACGACACCGTTGGCCGCGTTCGCGCCGTAGATCGAGGCGGCGGCCGCGTCCTTGAGGACGGTGATGCTCGCGATGTCGTCGGCGTTCAAGAAGTTGAGCGGGTCACCGGTGGTGGAGAGTCCGCCGCCCGAGCCGGTGCCGAGGGGGACGCCGTCCACGACGTACAGCGGCTCGCTGCTCGCGTTGACCGACGTCGTGCCGCGGATCCGGATCGACAACCCGCCACCCGGCGTGTTGTTGTCGATGACCTGGACGCCCGCGACCTTGCTCTGAATGAGCTTCGCGGGACTGATGACCTGGCCCTGATTGAAGTCCGACGAGTTGACCTGCTTGAGGGAGCCGGTGACGTCGCCGGCCCGCTGCTGGCCGTATCCGACCACGACGATCTGCGACAGCGTCACCGCCCGCTGGGTCATCGCCACGTTCACGACGGAGATCTGCCCGGCCGTGACGGTCACCGCTTCCGCGTGCGGCGCGTAGCCGATCATCTTGACGTGCAGGGTATCGGTACCGGGCGCGATGCCGGCGAGGACATAGTTGCCGTCGGCGCTTGCCTGTGCGCTGTGCGCGCCGTACGTGACCATGGCCCCGGCGATCGGCTGCTTCGTCGAGGCGTCGGTGACGCGCCCGCTGATCGTTCCCGTCCCCTGCTGCGCACTGAGCGGTGCAATCCAGCACACCGCGAGCAGCGCGCCCACCACGAACCGTAGTCGTCTCATACGCATCCTCGTAGGCTGTGGGGCGTAACGACGCCCCGGCCGATCGCCGGACGCGACAGGCGGCCCTTCCCGTGCCGCACTTTCGCACGAGGCGCCGCCCGACGCCTTCCCAGTTGGGATCAATTTCTCGTAACGCGATTAGTTAATGCCCTTATAACGAACGTGTCAAGAGCGAATTGCCCGACACCGCAACATGTTACGCCACCTACGGTGCCCGCGAACCGGCTATCCGCCCAGACGCCGCTACGATAAGTTCCTGCCCCATGACCACACGCCGAGCCTTTCTCGAGCAGAGCGCCCTCGCCGCGGTCGGCCTCTCGATGGCCCCCGCGGCGAGCGCGGCGCGCGCCGCGGCCGCACGCCCGTCCTCAATTCCGGACACCGTCTTCACCATCTTGCGGCCACCCGACCGCCTGACGGTCCAGACGGGCGACGGCTATGCTCCGCTCGCCGCCACCCGCGAGGGTCGGTGGGAGCACGCCGACAGCGCCGTGTCGACGGAGATGACCGAGTCCGGAGCGCTCGCCGTCACGCTGCGCTCCCCCGCCACACCCGTCCAGCGCCTGCACCTTCGGTGGAATGGCGACCTACGCGGCCTCCGCTTGCTGCTCGGAGACGCCTGGGAACGGGGCTACGGCGATCTCGAGTGGCGCGGCGTCGTGCCCGATCGCGTGATGCCGTGGTATGTCGCCGCGTGGGACGGGCGGATCACCGATGCCTACGGCGTGCGCACGGGCGCCCACGCGCTCTGCTTCTGGCAGGTGGACCGCCAGGGCATCAGCCTCTGGGCGGACGTGCGGAGCGGAGGGATGCCGCTTCGGCTCCGTGACCGGACGCTCGCGGTGTGCGAGATCATCTCCCGCCACGGTCACGACGCCGAGTCACCCTTCGCCGCGTTGCACGCATTCTGCCGTATGATGTGCCCGACGCCGCGACTCCCCGAGCGCCCGATCTATGGGGCGAACGACTGGTACTGGAACTACGGCAACAGTAGTGCGGATAAGATTCGCGCGGAAACGAAGCTGCTCGTCGAGCTGTCGCCGACCGGCGGCAACCGTCCCTTCTCGGTGATCGACGACGGCTGGCAGCCCGCCCGCGGCACGGATGCCGCCAAGACCGAGGTGGGACGCTGGGACCGGGGGAACGAGCGCTTCCCCGATCTGCCCGGACTCGTGGCGGACATCCGGCGCATCGGGGCACGTCCCGGCATCTGGATCCGGCCCCTCAGCGCTCCGGTCGCCGCGCCGGACTCGTGGCGCCTCGCGCGCGAGCACAGTGTCCTCGATCCGACGGTGCCGGAGGTCCGCCAGAAAGTCGCGGCCGACATCCGGCGTCTCACGACTTGGGGCTTCGAGCTGATCAAGCACGACTACACCACGTTCGATCTGTTTGGACACTGGGGATTTCAGATGGGTGCCGCCGTGACCGACACCGGCTGGACGTTCGCCGAAGGGCCGATTCGGACGAGCGCCGAGGTGGTGGACGAGCTCTACCGTACCATTCGCGCGGCGGCCGGAGACACGCTCGTGGACGGCTGCAACACGGTGAGCCACCTCTCGGCCGGGCAGTTCGAGCTCTGCCGCATCGGCGATGACACGAGCGGCACGGCGTGGAGCCGCACGCGCCGGATGGGCGTGAACACGCTCGCCTTCCGAGGGCCGCAGCATGGGGCGTTCTACGCGGCCGATCCCGATTGCGTCGGCGTGACGTCGCAGATGCCGTGGGCGCTCAACCGCCAATGGCTCGATCTGCTGGCACGGAGCGGGACCGTGCTCTTCGCATCCCTCGCGCCCGATGCCGTGGGGTCCGACGAGCGCCGTGACTTGCGCGCCGCCTTCGCGACGGCCGCCGCGCCGCAACCGCTTGGCCGTGCGGAGGATTGGCTGGAAAGCACGTGGCCCACCCGCTGGTCGCTCATGGGTGCGGCCCGCGCCTACGATTGGATCGGACCCGAAGGAATTGCCGCGGTGTAAGCGGCTCGCGCCGCGAGGCGCGACGCCCTTATATAAGGAATGCCGGAGGCCGCGCCGGGCGCCACGACGTGCCCGGCCCGCGCCGTTCAGACAAGGCTAGGGCGACCGCAGGCGGTCGAGCAAGAGGTACCGGTCGCGATGCGTCGCGACCTCCGCACCGGAGTGAACGTCGATCCGCATTAACCGCACCGGTCCGTCGGGACTCGAACCCGCCGCCGGCCACGTCGGAAGCCCCGCGCCGTTCGGATCGCCGGTCGTGATGAAGTTCGCGATGTATCCCTCCATCACACGCGAGACGGCATAGTCGTCCTCCGTCCACGCGTGCATCGGGTTCGTCGCCAGATTTCCGAGCGCGTACTCGATCTCCGCCGAGTGCACGGCACCACCAGGCTGGGGCCCTGGATTGCCGAGGTCGATCAGGCCCTCCGCGGTGAGCGGCGGCCGGGGACGGGCAAACAGATAGCGATAGACGGGTGCGTCTCCCGTCGTGCGCTGCATCTCCGCCCACTTCCAGGTGCCGTACACGATGAATCGGTCGCTCGCGAGCGCGGTCGCGGAGGCGCGCGCCTCGGAATCGTTGGCGGCCGGGTACACCCGCAACACCGCATCCGCGTTCGTCCCGTAGAGCGCACGCACCGCAGCCTCGAAGTTCGCCGGGGTCGGCGCCTTGGACCCGAGCAGGAACCCGGGCCCCATCTCAGTGGAGTTCCATCCCACCAGGAGCGGCACGTGCGCCTGTTCGCCCGCCGCGTAGATGTCGAGCGGCGGCTTCGGGAGAAAGTACCCGTCGACCGTCATCGCGAAGCGCGGAACGCCGGGGCGCGACGCCTCGAGGAGGAGCTGCATCGCCGGGATGCCGCGGAGATCGGCGAGCGACGCCGCGCCGACGTGTTTCGCGAAGCCCAGCCCGCGCTGCTCCGCGCTGTCAAGCGGCACGGGTGCGCGGTCGCCCAAGATCGACCCGCTTTCCCCGATCGCCCCGCGGAACAACCCCCGCGCGAGCGGCGACGCCATCAACGCACTCACGGAAAACGATCCGGCGCTCTCACCGCCGATCGTGACCTTGTCGGGATCGCCGCCGAAGGCCGCGATGTTGCGCCGCACCCAGAGGAGCGCCTGCACCTGGTCGAGCAGCGCGTAGTCCCCCGATGCGTGGTCCCCTGACTCCGCCGTGAGCGCGGGATGCGCGAAGAAGCCGAAGATGCCGAGGCGGTAGCTCACCGTAACGACCACGATCCCGCGCCGCGCGAGACTCTCGCCGTCGTAGCGGAATTCCGAGCCGTCCCCTGCCACGAAGCCGCCACCGTAGAAGTACACGAGCACGGGACGATGCGCGGTGCCGGATGCGGCGGGCGTCCACACGTTCAGATAGAGGCAGTCCTCGCTCACCCCGGAGTTCCGGAACACCATGTCGCCAAAGACCCGCATCTGCATGCATTGCGGGCCGAAGCGGTCGGCGCGCCGCACGCCCTGCCATTCATGGACGGGCTCGGGCGGCCGCCAACGCAGCGCGCGCACCGGCGGGGCCGCGAACGGAATCCCCTTGAACACCTGAATGCCGTGCGGCTCGGTGACACCCTGGACGAGGCCGTTGGCCGTGCGTACGCGCGGGCCGGTGCCTCGCTGCGCCGATGCCGTCGAGATCGTGACGGCGAGTGCGACGATGATGGTCACCACGCTGTGCGAGCATTTCATGCTCCTCGATATGCGGCGTGGAGTCGGGCGGCGCAAGCGCGTCGCGCAGAACCGCGGCGCGGGCTATCTTGGCACGAGACCAAGGACTCTATGCCACCCAAGCCTTCGTCCCGCTGGAAGCGTCTCGAGACGCTCTTCGACGCCGCCGTTCTGTTGCCCGCCGCCGAACGCGCCGCCTTCGTGCTCGAGCAATGCCCCGACGACCCCGATCTCCGGCGACAACTCTCCGAGCTGCTCGCGATGGACGACGAGGCGGACGCGAGCGGATTCCTCGCGACGCCCATCTCGGCCGGCGTGCAGGCGCTCGCGACCGAGCACGAGGCGTCGCGCCTCGGCGAGCGCGTGGGTCCCTATCGCTTGATCGAGGAGATCGGGCATGGTGGGATGGGCACGGTGTATCTGGCCGAGCGCGCCGACGCGGAATACGAAGCGCGGGTCGCGATCAAGTTCGTCCGCGGCGTCTTCGGCGCCCCCGAGCTCGCACGGCGCCTGCGCGCCGAGCGGCAGGTGCTCGCCGGACTCCAGCACCCGGGCATCGCCCGCCTGATCGATGGGGGCACCGCGGACGACGGCACGCCGTACCTCGTCATGGAGTACGTCGACGGTCAGCCGATCGACGCGTGGTGTACGGCGCATGGGCTCGGCCTCACGGCGCGCCTCGCGCTCTTTCGCGAAGTCTGCGCGGCCGTCCAGTACGCGCACCAGGCGCTCGTCGTGCATCGCGACCTCAAGCCGTCGAACATCCTCGTGCGCGCGGACGGAACCCCCACGCTCGTCGATTTCGGCATCGCCAAGCTGCTCGACCCCGCAGGCATCGACGATGGCGACGCGACGGAGACGCTGGGGCTGATGACGCCGACCTACGCGTCGCCGGAACAGATCACCGGCCGCCCCGTGACGGTGGCGACGGACGTCTACTCGCTCGGCGTCGTGCTCTACCGGCTGCTCACCGACCGTCCGCCCTTCGATCTCACCGGGGCGACGGCGGCGGAGATCGAGCGGCGTGTAACCGGCGAGGAACCGCCACGACCCAGCCAGGCCACGGCCGATCGCGCCACCGCCCGCGAGCTCACGGGGGACCTCGACACCATCGTGCTCAAGGCGCTCCGCAAGGAGCCCGAGCGACGCTACGGCACGGTGGCGGAGCTCGTGGACGATCTCGAGCGCTACCGGGCCGGGCGTCCCGTGCTCGCGCGGCGTGAGACGTTCGGCTACGTGGCGGGCAAGTTCGTACGCCGCCACCGCGGCGCGCTCGGCGCCGCGACCGGCGTGCTCCTGGTGATCGCCGCGCTCACGACGTTCTACACCGTCCGTCTCACGGGGGAGCGCGACCGCGCGCGGGCGGCGGCCGTACGCGCCGATCGGGTGGTGGAGTTCCTCAAGGGCGTCTTCCTCCAGGCAAGTCCGGACGAGCAGCAGGGCGCGGTGCTGACCGCGCCCCAGCTGCTCGCGCGGGGCGTCGCACAGATCGATACCCAGCTCGCGGGCCAGCCGGCCACCCGCGCCGATCTCAAGAACGTCGTCGGCGACGTCTATCGCGGCCTCGGCATGTACCCCGCGGCCCGACGGGAGTTGGAGAGCGCGCTGGCGATTCGCGAGCAGGCGCACCTGCCGGAGGACACGGTCCTCGCCGACATCTACAGCAACCTGAGCGTCGTCGCGCGCCTCGCCGGCGACTTCGTCTCCGCCGATACGTTCGCCCAGCGGGGCGTATCCATCATGGGGCGCAAGATCGGGACGGAGAACGCACCGTACGCCAACGTCCTCAACAGTCTCGCGGAAGCCAAACGCATTCGCGGCGACCTCGCGGCCGCCGAGCGGCTGGACCGCCAGGTCCTCGCCATCCGGCGTCGCGTCCTGCCCCCGATCCACGATGACATCTCCGAATCGCTCAACAACCTCGCGCTGATCCTGCGCGCGGAGGGGAAGTACGTCGAGGCGGAGAAAATGGAGCGGGAATCGCTGGAGATGAAGCTCGAGCTCGGCGCGCCGGCGCGCTTCGAGGTGTCGAACGGGCAGAACAACCTCGCGCTCATGCTCACCGACCTCGGCAAATTCCCGGAAGCGGGCTCGCTCTTCGTCGCGGCCCTCGACGCACGGCGTCAGACGTTCGGCCCGAACGCGCCGCGGACGCTGAACACCCAGCAGTGCTACGGCATGCTGCTGTACCACGAGGGCCGGTTCGACAGCGCGCAGCGTGTACTCGACGACGCCCTGCGCCGGATGCGCGCCAACCTCCCCCCCGGCCATCCCTATGCGGGCTACGCCATGAAGTGGCTCGCGCTGACGCTGAGTGCGAAGGGGCTCGACGATTCCGCCCGCGCGACCGGAGCACGCGCCGTGGCGATCTTCGAGAAGCTCGGCGGCCCTACGCACATCTCCACCCTGCGCGCGCTCCGCGCGCTGGGACTCGTGGACGCAGCGGCGGGAGACCGCGTGGCGGCCGAGTCGCTCCTCGTCGAGGCGTACGACGGCCAGCGCACGAAGCTCGGGCCCGAGCATCCGGAAACGAAGAAGACCGCACGCGATCTCGTCAGGTGGTATGAGACGTGGGGGAAGCCGGCGCTGGCCGCACGGTACGCGGCGGATACGGACTAGGAGGGACGTTCGGTCGGCGTCGCCGCGCCGGCGGCATCTGCGAGGCGCTCACCGTGCGCGTACACGTTTGCCGTCCGGCCGCGCAGCAGGGCGATCAGGGTAAGTCCGCTCGCCTCGGCGAGCCGGATGGCGAGGCCGGTCGGCCGCGACACGGCGGCCAGCACCCGCACCCCCAGCACGGCGGCCTTCTGCACCAGCTCGTAGCTCGCGCGACTGGTCACCACCACGAACCCTTCCGCCGGATCCAGCCCTCCTCGCACGAGGGCGCCGAGCAGCTTGTCCAGTGCGTTGTGCCGGCCGACGTCTTCGCGCACGAGGCCCACCGCGCCCGACGCATCTGCCCAGGCCGCGGCGTGGAGCGATCCCGTTTCACGATTCAGCACCTGGAGCGGCGGGAGCTCGCGCTCGGCGCGCCAGAGTGCGGCGACCGGGATCGTCGGACCCGCTGGAAGCGCTCGCGGCTCGCGCATCGCGTCCTGAATGGTCTCGACCCCGCACAGACCGCACCCAACGCGCCCGATGAGCGCGCGATGCCGGTCCGCGAGGCGTGCCGCGTCCGCCTCGGGGATCGCGAGCGACACTTCCACGCCCTGCGCGTGCCGTGTGACGTCGAGCCGGTCAATCACGCCAGCGGACGACACGATCTCCTCGGTCAGCGTGAACCCCACCGCGAAGTCCTCGAGATCGGCGGGGGTCGCCATCATGACGGCATACGGGCGGTCGTTGTACGCGAGGGCGACGGGGACTTCTTCCGCCACGACGGCCTCGCCCTCCGTGCGCGTTCCATCCGCGAGCTGCGTGAGCGACCGGCGCCTGGTGGGTTCGGAGTAGCCGAGACCGGCGAGGGGATGCCCGGGCCGCAGGGCCGGGGGGACGTCCGGCGTGCGGTCAGCGGGCGCCATCGGAGGCCGCGCGCCGATTCTCGACGAACCGCCATCCGAACCGGCCCTTGATGCAGAGATTGCCGAGCGAGATGTCATGGTCGAGCGGTGACGTGACGCGCACGACCTGGTTGTCCTGCACCCGGAGCTCGAGGGTGCACCCCACCCCGCAGTACGGACAGATGGTGTCGGTGACGTGCTGCCGCGACTCATCCCAGTTCCCGGCGTCGCGCAGATCGCGCTCGGTCTTGAACATGAGCGCGCCGGTCGGACAGACCGGGATACAGTTGCCGCAGTACACGCACGCGGAATCCGGGAGTGGTACCGCGAACTCGGTCGAGATGCGGGCGTCGAACCCGCGGCCCGCCACGGCAATCGCGAACGTGTTCTGGTGATCGGTGCCGCACGCTTCCACGCACTTGTAGCACAGAATGCATTTACCGTAGTCGCGGACGTAGAGGTCGTTGTCAACCTTGACGGGCTGGTCGACGGTCGCGGCGACCGCGGGATCGGGCGCGGCGTGGTGCCCCGCGACCCGCGCGTCCCGGTCCCCCGCGTCGGCCGGCGGCGCCGTCGGGCCGAAGCGTTCGGGTGCGCACTCGTACTCCTCCAGCCAATCGGCCACCTGGGGCGCCGTCGTGAGATCCACCGACGACGCGAGAAGTTCGAGCACCATCCGCCGGCTGTGACGCACGCGCGGCGTGTCCGTCTTTACCCGCATGCCCTGCTCCGCGCGGCGCGAGCACGACGGCACGAGCACGCGGGACCCTTCGAGCTCGACCACGCAGACGCGGCAGGCATTCACCGGATGGAGCGTCTCGAGGAAGCAGAGCGTGGGGATGTCGCTTCCGACGGCCCGGCACGCGTCGAGAACGCTGGAGCCCTCCGGAACGGACACCACCGTTTCGTCCACGGTGAGCTCCACCATCGGCTTTCTGGCACGCGCGCTCATCGCGATATCTCCTGCAGGAGTCCCAAGCGTTTGATGGCCGACTCGACCGCGCTGTACGCCGTCTGTCCCAACCCGCAAATCGACGCGTCCTTCATGGCGGCCCCGACGTCCTCGAGCAGATGCAGCTCGCTCTGGAGACCGCCGAGCGTGCGCCGCGCCGCGATCCGATGGAGCGCTTCTTCCTGACGCACGGTTCCCACTCGACACGGGACGCACTGCCCGCACGATTCGTCGCGGAAGAACTCGGCGATGCGGAGCACCGTGTCCACGAGGTCGGCGCGCTCGTCGAAGACCATGATCACGCCCGATCCGAGCGTGACACCCGCCGCGCGCGCCCCCTCGAACGTGAGCGCGATGTCGCGCTCGTCGCCTTTCACGAACATGCCGGCGGCACCGCCCAACAGCACGGCCTTGACGCCGGCGCCCGCCGGGACGCCGGCGAGGTCGATCAACTCGCCCAGCGTCGCGCCGAACGGTACCTCATAGACACCCGGCCGCTCCACTGCGCCACAGAGGCAGAAGAGCTTCGTGCCGGTGGATTCCTCCGTGCCGATCTTGGCGAACGCCGCGCCGCCGTCGAGCACGATGCTCGGGATGTTGGCGAGGGTTTCGACGTTGTTGACGAGGGTCGGCTTCCGGAACAACCCGGCCTCCACCGGGAACGGCGGCTTGTTGCGCGGTTCGCCGCGGAAGCCTTCGATCGAGTTGAAGACCGCGGTTTCCTCGCCGCAGATGTAGGCGCCCGCCCCCTTCCGCACCTCGACGTCGAAGTGCATGCCCTTCCCGCCCACGTCGCCCCCGAGCCAGCCCGCGGTGCGTGCCCGCTCGATCGCTTCCTCGAGCCGCGCGATCGCGAGCGGGTACTCGCCGCGCACGTAGACGTACCCGTGCGCCGCCCCCACGGCGAACGCGGCGATGGTCATCGACTCGATGATGGCGAAGGGATCGCCCTCGAGCAGGACGCGGTCCTTGAACGTGCCGGGTTCCGACTCGTCCGCGTTGCAGATGACGTAGCGCGGACGCGCGGCCTGACCGGCGACCGCCTCCCACTTGCGACCCGTCGGGAACGCCGCACCGCCCCGACCCTTGAGCCCCGAAGCGACCACCTCGCGGATCACGGCGTCGGGGCCGAGCTCCAGGGCGCGCCGGAGCGCCTGGTACCCGCCGGTGGCTTCGTATGCCGCGAGGTCCGTCGGGTCGACCGATCCCACGCGCCGGAGCAACCGCAGCGACGCATCCCCGTCCTGGGGATGCGGACGGCGTGGCTGCTCGGGCAGATGACCCTGGGTCACGGCCTGCACGGCGTCGTCCGGCGCGATGGGCCCCACCGACCGCTCGACCGGCGCATCACCCGCCACGGTGAAGAGGGCCGCCGGCGCGTGATCGCACAGACCGAGGCACGGGGTGCGCACCCACGCCGCATCGCCCACCTGCACCGCGTCACCGTCGGGCGCTTCGTGCGCCGGGCCGACCGCCTGCTCGAGCGCTTCCATGATCGGTTTGGCGCCGCGTGCGCGGCAGGCGATGTCGTCGCAGACGTGGAGCACTCGCCCCGGCCGCGGCGTCGTGCTGAACAGGCCGTAGAAGGTGACGACGCCCCACGCCTCCGCCGGGGGAACGGCGAGTCGCGTGCACACGTGCGTGAGTCCGCCCTCGCTGATCCATCCCACCGCCGACTGCAGTGCGTGGAGTGCCGGCAACAGCAGATGGCGTTGGGCGCGCGCCGCGTGTCCCGCGAATGCCACGTGTCCATCGCGTGCGCTGCGTTGCTCGGCGCCGTCCCAGGCCGAGGCCGGAGCGCCGAGCACGGCATCCACCGCGCGCCGCTCCTCGGCGGTCGGCTTCGCGTCGCTGAAGTGGAGATCCAACGTTCCCTCCGGTCAGTGCCCGCCGGCCACGGCGGTCTGGCCCAACGGTTCGACACGCACCGCGCACGCCTTGAACTCCGCCGTCCCCGACTTCGGGTCGGTCGCGTCGATGGTCAGCACGTTCACGCGGACGTCATCCTGGTTGTGCAGCGTCATGAACACCACGCCGGCCCGCATGTTGGGCTCGACGTGGACGGGGGCCTCGACGGAGCCGCGGCGCGACGTGATCCGCACCATGTCCCCGTCGGCCACCCCGAGTCGGGCGGCATCTTCCGGCGCCAGATCGAGCGCCTCTCGGCGACGGAGCGGCGACGCATACCCTCCGCTCTGTACGCCCGTGTTGTACGAATCGAGCCGGCGACCCGTGGTGAGCTGGAAGGGGTAGTCGGCGTCCGGCATCTCGACGGGTGGCTCGTACTCGACCGGAGTGAACGGCGCGGGCTTGCCGCCGCGGGGCTCAGCCCAGAGCCGGCCGTGCAGGAAGAGCGCGCCCGGATCGGACTCGTCGGGACAGGGCCACTGAATGCCGTTCAGCTCTTCGAGCCGCCGGTACGACATCCCACCGAACATGTTGGGTGCCAGCCGCCGCACCTCATCCCATACCGGCTCGGCCTGTGGCGTACCCCAGTCGTGCCCGAGCCGCTTGGCGATCTGCGCCACGATCCACATCTCGTCCCGCGCCGCGCCCGGCGGGGTGAGCGCGCGGTGGACGCGCTGCACGCGCCGCTCGCTGTTGGTCACCGTCCCCTCGCTCTCACACCAGCTCGCCGCGGCGGGCAGCACGACGTGCGCGAGCTGCGCCGTGGGCGTGAGGAAGATGTCCTGCACGACGAGATGCTCGAGTCCCTCGAGCGCCTTGCGCGCATGGTGCTGATCCGCCTCCGATTGTGCCGGGTTCTCCCCGATCACGTACATGCCGGTGAGGTCGCCCCGGTGCATCGCCTCGAACATCTGGGAGACGTTCCACCCGTAATGGTCGGGCAGTGTCACGCCCCACGCCTGCTCGAAGCGGGTCTTGATGTCGGAATCGAGCGGATCCTGGAAGCCGACGAGCTTGTTGGGGAGCGCCCCCATGTCCCCACCGCCCTGCACGTTGTTCTGACCGCGGAGCGGGCTCAACCCGGACCCGTACCGGCCGACGTGTCCTGTGAGCAGGGCGAGATTGATCAGCGCGAAGACGTTGTCGGCCGCATTGTGATGCTCCGTGATACCCAGCGTCCAGCAGATGACGGCACGTTTGGCCTTGGCGTACGTGATCGCGGCCTCGCGGATGACGTCGGCCGGGACACCCGTCACCGACTCCGCATGCTCGAGCGTGTACGGCTCCACCGCGCTACGGTACGCGTCGTAGCCCGTGGTCGCGCGCGCGATGAAGTCCTCGTTCACCAGCCCTTCGTGGATGATCACGCGGGCCATCGCGTTCGCGAGCGCGATGTCGGTCCCGACGTTCACGCCGAGCCAGACGTCCGCCCACTGGGCGGACGGCGTCCGCCGGGGGTCCACGGCGTAGAGCTTCACGCCGTTGTGGATCCCTTTCAGGATGTGATGATAGATGATGGGGTGATTCTCCCGTGGGTTGGCGCCCCACAGGAACATCACCTCCGTCTCTTCCAGCTCGCGATACGAGGTCGTTCCCCCGCCCGCGCCGAATACCGCCGCCAGACCGACGACGCTAGGAGCGTGTCAGGTCCGGTTGCAGCTGTCGACGTTGTGCGTGCCGAACGCGACGCGGGCGAGCTTGCCGGCCAGGAAGTTCAGCTCGTTCGTGGACTTCGAACAGCTGAAAATCCCGAGCGCGTCGCCTCCGCGAGCGTCACGAATGCGCGCGAACCCTTCGGCCGCCCGGTCGAGGGCTTCGTCCCATGTGGCGGGGCGGAGCGCACCACCGTCGCGAACGAGGGGCTCGGTCAACCGGACATAGCCGCGCGCGTTCCGTGGCATCTGCATACGCTGCTCCCATGATGTGGAGAGTTGCAGAACCTTCGTACTGTGCGAAAGGTAGGAGCACGCGCACATGCGGTCAAACACCGTTCGGGTGGAGGCGCTTGCCGCCCGTTCCGGCCGTCCGTACGTTCCCCACTCACCCTGCATGGCGGTTCGATGATGCAATCCCGCGCCCTCCTGGTCTCGGCGCTTCTCGCGTGCATGCCCCAGATCGCCGGGGCGCAGGCGCTTCCCCTGGGCGATGGCCACGTGACCGATCACCCGGCCATCGGGAACGTGTACGCCTGTCGCGCCACCTTCCGCGGTGGGGGCGCACGCCACGAGGGTCCGTGGTTCCACGGCGCCACCTGGAACCCGCTGGAAAAGCCGCACGTCGCCGGGCACGTGATGTGGCCCGACGCGGCGTTCTCCCTCACGCCGGACGGCGCCGATATCCTGGTCCATGACAACGGGCTCCCGGTGAGTGAGCCCACGGGGATCTTCCCGATCGCACCGAGTGACTCGGTCCACCGCTACGACACCAACCCGAATCACGTCGGGGAGCAGCATCTGCAGTTCGCGATTCCAGCGGCGCCCGTGATCGCCGCGCAGCCGAGCTGCCTGCCGATGGGGATGATCGGCGTCACAGTGAGCGGCGTCGCGCTCTACAGCGCGCTCGATGACGCGGGCCGCGACGCCGCGGCGCACGAGATTCAAGACGACTGCGACGGGCATCCGCAGGCCAACGCGCAGTATCACTACCACAACGCGTCGCCCTGCATTCCGGGCGTGAACGGGAACGGCGTGGTGGGATGGGCGCTGGACGGGTTTCCGATCCTCGGCCTCACGGATGCGTCCGGTGCATACGTCGCCGATAGCGCGCTCGATGCCTGTCATGGACGACGCGAACAGGTGAGCGTCGACGGCCGAACGTACGCGTACGCCTATCACATGACGCGCGAGTACCCGTACACCCTCGGGTGTTTCACCGGCCGCCTGTTGCCCGACACCCGACGCGATATTCGCGCGGGGCTCCTTCCCTCCCGCCGCCGCGGCCGGGGCGGACCGCCGGGCGGACGGCGTGGCCCACGCGGCGGACGCGGCGGGTAGTGCGCACGGCTGTTCGATCCGCGCATCTCCCGGTCGTCGGCTTCGGCCTGCTGCTCGTGCCGCTCACGAGCGTCCACGCCCAGGACACGAGCCGCGTCGCACGCGACACCGCGCGGCTGGCCCCGATCGTGGTGACCGCGAACCGTGCCGCCCAACCGGCGGCGACGCTGCCGTCCGCGACCACGACCCTCGACGCCCAGCCGCTCCTGCGCGGACATCCCGCCCTCGGGCTCGACGAGATCCTGACGCTCGTCCCCGGACTCGTGGTCAACAACCGGTTCAACCCGGCCCAGGACGAGACGCTCTCGATTCGGGGCTTCGGGGCGCGCGCGGCATTCGGGATCCGCGGGGTCACGATCCTGCTGGACGGGATTCCGCAGACGCTTCCGGACGGTCAGAGTCAACTGTCGAACGTCGATCTCTCGGACGTGACGCACGTCGAGGTGCTGCGTGGCGCGGCGGCGAGTCTCTACGGCAATGGCGCGGGCGGCGTCATCAGCCTGTCGACCGATCAGTCCGTTCCCACGGATCTTTCGGCCCATGCGACGGCGACCGCCGGCGCGTTCGGTCTGCGCGAGGTGCGTGGCGCGCTGGCGGCACCGGTCGGTGCCGGCGGCCTCCGGATCGAGGCGCACCGGATCACCTCCGACGGGTACCGCGCTCACAGCCGCGCGGACGTCTGGAAGACGGCCGCGCATTTCGTGACCCCGCTTGGCGGCGGAACGCGTCTCACCGCCACGATCGACGCCACCGATCAACCGACCCTTCAGGATCCCGGCGCGCTCACCCGCACCGAGCTCGACTCGAGTCCGCGCATGGCGAGCCCGCGCAATCTCGCGGTGGACGCGGGCAAGGACGTGCGCCAGGCCGAGGCGGGCGTCACCGTGGAGCACCGGAGCGCCACCGGAGCATCGCTCGACGCCACCGTCTTCGGCCTCCGACGGGATCTCCACAATCCGATCACCGTCACCGTGATCGATCTCGGCCGCTGGGTGGGCGGCACCCGGCTTTCGGGCACGGTCCCGGTCACGGTCGGCGGCTTCCGCCATACGCTCACCGTCGGACTCGATGCCGAGGAGCAGCGGGACGCCCGCCAGAACCATGACTACACGGGCGCGCTCACGCTCGATCAGCTCGAGCGGGTCACGAGCGTGGGTCCGTTCGTGCGTGCGGTCGTGCGTCTCCCGGGTCGTCTCACGGTCTCGGCAGGGGCGCGCTACGACCGGCTCACCTTCCGTGCGGACGATCATCTGCTCTCCAACGGCGACCAGTCGGGCGGCCGCGTGCTCGCCGCGCCGTCGGGCTCGTTCGGCGTCGCGGCGGCGCTCACGCCGGCGGTCACCGCCTTCGCCGACGTCGGTACGTCATTCGAGACGCCCACCACCACCGAGCTCGCCAATCGTCCCGACGGCTCGGGCGGGTTCAACCCGGATCTCGCACCGCAACATGCGCGGCAGCTGGAATCGGGGGTGCGGGTGCGCACGCGGCGGCTGCGGTTCGAGCTGGTGGGGTACACGACCCACGTCACCGATGAACTGATTCCGTTCGAGGTGCCGGGGCAGCCCGGCCGGCGCTTTTACCGGAACGCCGGCTCGGCCACCCATCGCGGCGTCGAGGTCTCGGCACGTGTGACACCCGCGCCGTGGGTGCGCGTGGATGCCACGTACACGTACACGCATCTGCGGTTCGATACCTTCCGGACCGCGACGGATACGCTGGACGGCAAGGTGATTCCCGGCGTGCCCGCGCACGCGGGGTACGTCGCGCTGCGGCTCACACACGGGGCGCTGTGGCTCACGGCCGACGAGACGTGGCGCACGCGTACGTGGACCAACGACGTGAACAGTGCGTCGGCGCCGGGTTGGGGCATCACGGGAGTCTACGTGGGACTGGACACGAGGGTGCGGACCGTCGCGATCTCACCGTCGCTCGGGATCACCAACCTGTTCGACGCGCGGTACGTGGCGAACGTCGTGGTGAACGCCGTCGCGGCGCGCTACTTCGAGCCGGGCGCCTCGCGGGCGGCGTTCGTGGGGCTCAGGCTGCGGTGGTGAGTCAGCTCGCGGTGGCGAGGGCCGCCGCGAAATCCGCCGCCGTGGCGAATCGATCCGCCGGTGCCTTGGCGATCGCGCGGTGCACGGCGGCATCGATGTGCGCGGGAACGTCGGGCCGGAGGCGCGCGAGACGGCTCGGAGGATCCATGACGATCTTCGCGATGAGCGCCTGCACGTTGGCCGCGGTGAATGGCGGCTCGCCCGACAGCATCTCGTAGACCACGCAGCCGAGCGAATAGACGTCGCTTCGGGCGTCGACGTCGCGATCGCCGACGGCCTGCTCCGGACTCATGTAGGCGGGAGTGCCCACCGACAGGCCGGGCTCGGTGATCCGGTCGCCGCCCGCATGGGTCAGGGCGAGGGCGATCCCGAAGTCGAGGACCATGGGCTGGTCGTCGTGCAGGAGAATGTTCTCGGGCTTGATGTCGCGGTGGATGACGCCCTGCCGATGCGCGTAATCGAGCGCCGCGCCGACCCGGCGCGCGATTTCCACGGCGGGCTCGACGGCGAGCTGCCGCTCGCGCTCGATCCGCGCGCGCAGCGTCTCCCCCTCGAGATTCGGCATCACGTAGTAGAGGACGCCGTCCGCTTCGCCGGAATCGTACAACGCGACGATGTGCGGGTGCGTGAGCTGTGCCGCGACCCGGATCTCCTGCAGGAACCGCTGCGTGCCGAGCACGGCCGCGAGCTCGGGGCGCAAGACCTTGATGGCGACGCGGCGGTCATGCCGCACGTCTCGAGCCAGATAGACCGTGGCCATCCCGCCGCGCCCCAGCTCGCGCTCGACGTCGTACTGCGCGCTGATGGACCTCCGGAGGCGTTGCGCCTGATCGTCGACCGCCCCGGCGGGCGCTCCCGTCCCGCTCGGTGCCGGCCCGCTCTCGGCCGCCGCCGCCCCGACCGACGCGAGCGTAATCGGATCACTCAGTCCGGGCAACCGGATCTCCGACGCGGGCGCGAAGGCGAGCCCCTTCCCAGCGCACAGGTCGCGCACGGCCGTCGAGACCAGGATCTGTCCCGGCTTCGCCACCCGCGCGATCGCCCGGGCCTGCTCTACCGCGACACCATATAGATTTTCGTGCTGCGCGACGGGCTCCCCGGCCGCCATCCCGATGCGGAGCGCGGGGCACTCGGCGTTCGCCACCCGCTCCGCACCGCAGGCCCGCTGAATCTCGAGCGCACACTGCACGGCGGCGGAGGCCGAGGAGAAGCTCACCATCATGCCGTCACCGAAGTGCCGCACCTCCCGGCCGCCGAACTTCTGGATCGTCTCGCGCACCACGCGGTCGTGACATTCGAGGATCGCGAGCGCGGCCGCGTCCCCGTGGCGGCTCCCCACGGCGGCGAGGTTGTCGAGCTCGGTCATCATGACCACGCGGAGTCCGGGATCGGGGGTGCCGCTGTCCAGGACGGCCTCGCCGGTCGGCGCGATATCCACGCCGCCGAGGAACGCGCTCACGCTGTCCGAGTTCACCTCGATGATGGCGTCCGCCACAAGTCCGTGCGCGTGACGGTGGACCGCCTCGCAGGCGTCCGACGACGGACCCTCCGCCAAGCAGGCGACGGTGTGGTTGACGGAGTCGTACCAGTATCCCCGGTAGTTGACGCCGTACTTCCCCTGCAGCTCCATGTCTTTGAAATGCGCATCACGTACCATCTCCAGCGTCACACCCTCGGGTAGACGATGGATGTCCATGAACAGCGGCATCGGACGGCCTCAAGCTGGGATAGGCGATGGGTGCCCCGTGCACCCATCGCCATTAGTACCTCGCACGGGGGGGTTTGTCCAGAGATACGGCCCGGCCCCCCCTCCCCCTCCTCCGCGCAGGCGCAGCGGCGGTCGAATCAGAGGCAAAACCCTTGACGACGGCTTGACGAGCCTCCCCCACCGTGGCGGCAACGTCCACATGGGGATGCGATGCGTACGCTTCGTGTTATCGCAGCGATCGACGTGGCACTGCTGCTCGCGCAGCCGTTCGCGGCACAGGCCCAGCGCCCACCGAAGCCGTCCCAGCGCCGGTGGGAGATCAGCTACACGGCGGGGAGCAGCACCGGCCACGCCAGCGACGCAATCAAGAACGCGATGCAGACGAACGGGTTCGGCGATGCGGCGCCATGTTTCCTCTTCTGCGCGGGCACGGTCCAGCATCCGTTCGTCTCGCCGGGCGGAATAACCGGCGACGTGAGCGTGAGCCGCGGCATGGGGACCCCCATCCACTGGAGGCTCAAGGTCGAATACGCCTCCGCGGACCTCGGAGAGGCACTCGGCTACCACGACCCGTGGATGTATCTCTTTGTGCATACGGCCGTGACGTCGGTCGCCGTGTCAGCCGAACTCCCCTTCGGCGAGGTGCTCCGCATCGGCGCCGGTCCCGTGTACAATCACATCGTCGTCGAGCGCACCGATAGCCACGGGGAGCCCACGTTCAGCCGAACACGTCTCGGCGCCGTCGTGCACGCCGGCCTCGTGGTTCCCGCGCACTCCAGGTTCTTCGCCGCCGTCTCGGCCCAACGTCGGTTTGTGGGCTCGGAATCCCCGGGGCCGTTCGTGGCCCGAAACGATCTGGACGGGACGACACACACGTTGCCGCGCACGGCGATCGATTGCAGCTACTCCACCGTACGGTTCGGGATCGGCGTCCGGTTCTGAGACCCAGACCGGGGCGGCCCGTCCCTACCGGGACGACTGTCCGAACCGTTCCCGCGCCAGCGCATCCGGGGTGCCGTCCGTCGCATCGAACCCGCGCATCCGGAAGCGATAGTGGTATTCGCCGTAGCGGAGCCAATACTTGGGCAAGGCCGGGACGCCCCAGCTGTTCATGCCGCCGACCCCCATCTGTCGGTAGTCGACGTTCACGTACACGGCGGCGCGCGGCCGCAGCTGTCCCGAATGCGTCTGCCCCTTCTCGATGCCGGGGTCGAGATCGCCGATCGTGTAGTGCAAGGCGCTCATGCTGAGCAATGAGTCACCGACGAACAGCAAGCCCGAGCCATTCCGGTCCGTCAATGCCAGCCACCGCACGTCCGTCCTGTTCCCACTCTCCTGGGGGCGCACGTATGGGTAGTACTGGTCGCTCACCGAACCCTCATAGTGCCCGACCAGGGCGGCCGTCTTCCGATCCCAGTACGACTCGAACGGCCCGCGGCCGTACCAGGCGACGTGGGAGTACGCGTGCGGCACGACGAGCTTCATCCCGAAGCGGAACATCTCGGGCAGTGAATCGCCGTGGGGCACGAAGTGATCGTCCACGATCACGTCACCCGAACCGAGTACGGTGTATTCCGTCGTGTAGTCGGCGAAGACGGTGGGGAGCGCGGATCGGACGGTCACCCGGACCGTCCCTTCGTCGGGTTGCGCAACCTCGAAGCCCTCGCGCGTGGCGTGCGCCCACGGGTCGAGCCAGACGCGGAGCTTCCTCTGCAAACCGGCACCGAAGTCGTTGTCGTTCGGCGCGCGCCAGAAGTTGGGGACGGGCCCGTGCCGCAGCAGCTCGTGGCCGCGGTACACGTAGGATGCCAGCGCCCCGGTCGTCGAGTCGAAGGTGACGCTGAAGTGCGCGCCGCCGACCGTCACGCTGTCGCCATGACGCGAGACGGCGAGCGCGCCGAGCGACGACGGGCTCACCGGCGTCACGGGGCGGTACACCGGAAGCCGGAACTGATCGAACGCGATCTCGTGACCCGCCGGGACCAGATCGCGGGTGCGCTTCTGCCGAAAGCTCACGTTGAGGTAGTACTCGACCCCCGGCTCCGGCGTGATCCGCGGCAGCGGCACCGTGACCCGCAGATGCCCGCCGGGCCCGAGCGGCACGCTGTCGAGCGCGACGCCTGAAGCGAACGCGACGCCGTCGGCCAGCACCTTCCAGAACATCTCGACGTCGTCGGTACGGCGGAAATTGTAAGAGTTGATGACTTCGAGTGTCCCGGCGCCCAGATCCACCGGCTTCGCGTTGATCCACTGATAGACGTGCTTCACCTCGTATGCCGAGGGATGCGGCAGCCGGTCGGGATTCATGATCCCATTGATGTTGAAATTGTTGTCGCTCGGCGTGCCGGGCGGGCCGTAGTCGCCACCGTACGCCCATATGGTGTCGCCGTTGGCCTCGACCTTGCGGATCCCCTGATCCACCCAATCCCAGATGAGTCCGCCCTGGAGATTGGGATACCGGTTGATGACGTCCCAGTAGTCCTGGAAGTTGCCGACGCTGTTACCCATCGCGTGCGCGTACTCGCACATGATGAGCGGCCGATCGTGATGGTGCGTCGCGTAGTCCTCGAGATACTGGAAGCTCGGGTACATCGGATCGACGATGTCGGTATTGGAGTCCAGCAGGGCGCGCTGGTATGCCACCGGACGGGTGGAGTCGCGCTGCTTCGTCCAATCATAGGTCGCGTAGAAGTTGGGCCCGTTTCCCGCCTCGTTGCCGAGCGACCAGATGATGATGGACGGATGGTTCTTGTCGCGCTCCACCATGCGTTCCGTGCGATCGAGATGCTGTGCCTTCCACGCGGGCTTGTTGGCCAGCGTGGTCTTCGGGTCGTACCCCATCCCCTGCGACTCGATGTCGGCCTCGTCCATGATGTAGAGGCCGTACCGGTCCGCGAGCTCGTACCAGTACGGATCGTTGGGATAGTGCGAGGTCCGGACCGCGTTGATGTTGAACTCTTTCATCAACTCGACGTCGCGCCGCATCGACGCCCGGGGCACGATGTGGCCCGTGATCTCGTCGTGCTCGTGGCGGTCGACGCCTTTGATCGTCACCGCGACGCCGTTCACGAGCAACAGGCCGCCCTTGATCTCGACCGTGCGGAAGCCCACGCGTTGCGAGAGGACCTCCACCGCCCTGCCCTTGGGATCACGCAGTGTGAGCAGCAGCGTGTAGAGGTTGGGCGTCTCGGCCGTCCACTTCCGTGGGGCCGGCACGCGCCGCTGGACCACCAGCTTCTCTTCGGTGCCGGAGGTGACGACGACGCGACGGACGAGCGGTGCGCGGAAGACCGGCGCGTCGGACCGATCCAACAGCTCGGCACTCAGCCGCCACCCGCGTGCGGCCGAGGCGCCGTAGTCGTGTACGTGCGCCCGCACGGTGAGGAGCCCGTCGCGGTACGCGCTGTCGAGCCCCGCGGTCACGAAGAAGTCGCGGATGTGGACCTTCGGCTCGGCATACAGGAAGACCGGTCGTTCGATCCCGCTCAGCCGCCAGAAATCCTGGTCTTCCATGTAGCTCCCGTCGCTCCAGCGGTACATCTCGACCGCGAGGAGGTTGCCGGCGCCGGGATGCACGTACTTGGTGACGTCGAACTCCGCGGGGACTTTGTCCACTTCGCTGTAGCCCACCTTCTGCCCGTTCACCCAGACGTACATCGCCGAGCGGATCGAGCCGAAGTGCAGGATGATCTCGCGATTTCCCCAATCGGCCGGCACCGTGAAATGCATGCGGTACGATCCCACGGGGTTGTAGTCGTGGGGGATGTGCGGCGGGTCCTTCTTGAAGGGGTACACGTCGTTCACGTAGATGGGGACGCCGTGTCCGTTCAGCTCCCAGTTGCCCGGGACCGGAATCGTGCCCCACGACGAGTCGTCGAAATCGGTTCGATAGAAATCCACTGGACGATCCGCCGGTTTCCGCACCCAGTGGAACTTCCACTGCCCGTCGAGATCCAGAAAATACCGGGAGCGGCTCGGATCGCGCTGCAGTGCCAGATCGCGATTCTCGTACGGGAAGAGCGTCGCGTGCGGCGGCTCCTTGTGGATCGCGAAGACGGCGGGGTTTTCCCAGTCGTTGGGCGTCTGGGCGGCGGCGAGCGCCGGCACGACGGCGACGGCGACGGCGAGCAGCATCGATCTCACGGTGATCGTCCCTCGGGTAGGTGCACGACGGAAGGTGGGCGCGCGGGTGCCGACCGGCAAGGATCGCGTCCGCCGGCGACGCGCGTGGTGGACGGTGGCGAGACGGTACCACGCGAAACCGCGCCGCTGACACCGAACGGTCAGCGACGCGGTTTTGGACCCAGCGCAACCCGGTACGATCGCCCGCATGGCAACCGATCGGAGGCGCAGATCGCGGTTCGGTCCTGGATCAGCTACCGATCAGGCGATCGCTTGCCCATACCAGGTCACGCATGGAACTGGAACTAGACAATGGATCACCTCCTTGGCTGTGGGGGGAGTTCGGGCGCGAACAAGAGCATAGTAGGAAAAGCCGGTTCGACGCGCAACAGGTACGAGGGCCGCTCAGCCCAACACCGCCGGATTCATGCGCCACATCGCGAGGTTGAGCGCGGCGGCGAACGTCACCCACGCCAGATACGGGACGAACAGCACCCCGGCCAGCGGCCGCGCGCGCCAGAACGCCACCAGCGCCGCGAGGATCAGGACCCAGAGCACGAGGATCTCCGCGAACGCCCATCCTCCCTGTTTCCATGCGAAGAAGATCCACGTCCACAGTGCGTTGAGGACGAGCTGTACGAGGAAGAGCACGAGCGCAGCTGCCGCGCCCCGGAACCCGGCGGGCCGCCACACCAGCCAGGCCGCGACGCCCATGAGGAGATACAGCACCGTCCAGACCGGTCCGAAGAGCCAGCCCGGCGGCGCCCACGCGGGGCGCACGAGCTGTTGATAGAACGTGCCGGCGTTCGCGGACGCCACGGCACCCAGGGCCGCCGCCGCGAAGGTGATCGCGAGCCAGGCCGCGAGGCCCAGAACCGCTCGACGCATCAGTCCTCCCTCCGCCGCGCGACGTACAGCCCGCGCCCCGTGAGTCCCGCCGGATCGTATGCGACGTTAAGTCCCGCCGCATGAAACCCCGCGCGCATCTCGTCCTCGGTGAACAGCCCGAGTTCATGTTCCTCGTGGAGCGTCTTTACGTCGTCGGCCGTCTCCACCTCGTACGTGAAATGGAGGCGTGAGGTGCGACCGACGATCTCCGTTCGGCTCGTTCGCACCACGCGAAGCCCCTCCGTCTCGGCGCGATGCGTCATCACGTACCCGTCCGTGAGCGCTCCCGGCTCGAACCACGGCTCGACGACCACGATGCCACCCTCCGCCAGGTGCTCGGCGAAGCACGCGAGCGTTCGGGCGAGCGCGTCCGTCGTCATGACATATCCGATGGAGCTGAAGAGGGAGATGACCGCGTCGTAGCGTTGGGGCAGGTGGAAATCGCCCATGTCGGCGCGATAGAAGCGGCCACCGGGATGCTTGGCGGTCGCGATCCGGACGAAGTCCGCGTTGCGGTCCAGCCCGTCCACGGCAAATCCGTATTCCCCGGCAAGCAACCGTGCGTGTGTGCCGGTACCGCACCCCACATCGAGGAGGCTGTGGCAACCAGGGTGGTGTGTCCGTAGCAAGCCGGCCACCGCCGCCGCCTCGGCGGGATAGTCCTTGAACGCCGAGTAGATGAGGTCGTACAGGTCGCTCGATGCGTCGAACAAGCGGCCGGTCAGAACTCCCGTTTCTTCATGTCCTGGAAGAATTCGCGCCGCTCGAGATCTTCCGACGTCGTCTCCGGCGGCAGCGTATCGTCGAAGTGCCGCTTCGACTTCTGCTTCTTCGCCTTTTCGGCCTTCGCCGCATTCTTCCGGATCAATGCCGCGAGCTTCGCATCGTCACTCTTCGACACCGTCGCTCCTACGTGAGGATCGTGGTCATAGCCCCCAGCGGGCGTCGGTCCGAAACAGGGAACGCGACACCCTTTCCCGTATGCGGCATCCTACCCGACCACGCCGCGATGGGCAAGCCTCGTAGCGGCTCGTCGCGGCCGCGCCTCTGGTGTGCGGGCGACGCGCGCAAGAGATTTGCCGGGACCGCCCGTCGGAACGATTCAGGTCCCCCTCAGGAGATTGCCGTGCGCCGCTGGTACACCGTGATCGTAATCGTGGTCGTCGCCGCATGCGGGAGGCAGCCCGATCCCGCAGCCATCCGGGCCGAGTTGTCCCGGGCGGACAGCCTCTTCGCCCAGGAGACCGCGCGCGACCGCGCCGCCGGTTGGGCCCGGCACTTCGCACCGAACGGCGTGATGGTGCACCCCGGCGGCACCATCGAGGGACGCCCCGCGATCCTGGATGCCATGACCCGCGCCTTCGCCGACACGTCGTTCGTCCTCACGTGGGCGCCGACCGCGGCCTCCGCCTCCCCCGACGGCCGGCTCGGCTACACGGTCGGCCGCTACGAATCCCGCCAGCGGAACGCCGGGGGCACCCTCGAGCGCGAAACGGGCACGTACGTCACCATCTGGCGCCGCCAAGACGACGGCACGTGGCAGGTCGTGCTCGACATCGGGAACCCCGACCCAGCCCCGCGAGCCGACTCGTGAGCGCTCCACCGGAAGAGCCAAGCATCCGACACTTGCGCTATTAGCTAATTCTCTCATATTCCCGACATGGACTCCGCCTTCAAGGCGCTGGCCGATCCGACACGCCGCGACATTCTGAAGCTCCTTCGGAAGGGGCCGAAGACGTCCGGTGACATCGCCGAGCACTTCGCGAGCAGCTGGCCCACGGTGTCGCGGCACCTCGGCGTGCTGCGCGACGCGGGGCTCATTCTGTCCGAGCGTCGCGGCCAGCAAGTCCTCTACGAGCTCAACACGACGGTTTTTCAGGAAGTCATCGAACAGCTGCTCGATTGGATTCCCAAGGGAGGGAAGCGTGCGTAACTGGATGATGCTCGCACTCGCGGCCGGCCTGGTATCCCCTGCCACTCTGCCACCGTGCCACTCTGCCGCTCCTGCCGCTCCTGCCGCTCCTGCCGCTCACCAGGGCTCGGCGCCGTACACCTTCCTCATGCTCTTCGGGAACGACACCATCGCGAGCGACGTCGTGTTGCGCAGCGCCCAGCAGGTCGACGTCGACTTCATCTACAAGGTGGCGGGACAGCACTGGCACTACACGATGATGCTCAAGCCGGACGACGCCGTGGCCTCGATGACCAACGCGTTCTACCGGCTCGCCCAGGGCGACACCGTCCCCGCGCAGCGTGCGACCTTCACGTTCCGTCGTGATTCGGTCCGCGTGGACATCTCGGGTAACGTGACCCGGACCGAGCACCTCGCCACGCAACCCGGAGCGATCCCCTACATCAATCCCTCGAGCGCGATGCTCGAGCAGGTCCTGATGCGCGCCAAAGCCATCGGGAACGCCGTGGACACCGTACCGATCCTCGCGGTGTCCGGTGGACAGACTGTCTCCGTAACCGTCACTTGGCTCGGCACCGATTCCGCCGTCATGAACCTCGCGGGCGTCGAGATGCGGGCCGCGGTCGGGACGGACGGCTCGCTGCTCGGACTGACGGTGCCGGCGCAGGGCGCGCGCGTCGTGCGGGTGGCGGGCATGCATCCCGTCGTGAGCGAGCCGATCGACTACGGCGCGCCGCCCGGTGCCCCGTACACCGCAGAGGACGTCACCGTCCACTCACCGGAAGGGCTCACGTTCACCGGTACCCTCACGCTCCCGAAGGTCCGGCGCGGCAAGGTCCCGGCGATCGTCACCATCACGGGATCCGGGCCCGAGGACCGTGACGAACGGATTCCGCTCGTTCGCGGCTACCGTCCCTTCTGGCAGATCGCCGACACGCTGGCGCGGCGCGGGATCGCCACGCTCCGCCTGGACGATCGTGGCGTCGGCGGATCGAGCGCCGGCCCGGCCACGGCAACGTCGGCGGACTTCGCCAACGACATCCGCGCGGGACTCGCCTATCTGCAGACGCGGCCCGAGATCGACGGCGCGCGTCTCGGCCTCGTGGGGCACAGCGAGGGCGGCATGATCGCGCCGATGGTCGCCGCCACCGACTCCTCGCTCAAGGGCATCGTGCTCATGGCCGGCCCCGCCTACAGCGGCCGCCGGATTCTCACCTACCAGCAGCGGAACGCGGTGGACCAGATGAGCAACTTGTCTCCCGCCGAGAAGAAGGCCGCACTCGAGAAGGGAATGCACCAGGTGGACTCGCTGGCCGCGACGCCGGGATGGATGCGGTTCTTCGTCAACTACGACCCGCTCGTCACGGCGCGGAAGGTCCACGTTCCCGTGCTGATTCTCCAGGGCGCGACGGATCACCAGGTGACGCCCGAGCAGGCGGACACGCTGGCGGCGGCCTTCCGCGCAGGAGGCGACAAGGACGTGACGGTGCGCATCTTCCCCAACACCGATCATCTGTTCCTCGCCGACTCGAGCGGACAACCGGGGGGATACGCGATGCTGCCGTCCCATACGGTGCGACCCGAGGTCCTGGGGGCAATCGCCGATTGGCTGGTGAAGCACCTGCGATGACGTCGGGGGGCGTGTCGTGGACGGAGGGCCGAACACGCATCGCCGCGGCGGCGTGACGAAGATCACGATCGCGGGTCCGACGCGCCGCCACGGTACGTCGCTTGCTGCTACTCGAAAGCATGTTCGAGGTCCCGATCGCCCGCGCACCTGTCGCCGAGCTGCTGGCGGCGGCCCCGCCCGCCCAGCGGAACGCCTTGCGCGCGGTGGTGCGCCGCGGGCGTCGCCGGCTCAAGAGCCGTCGTGTCTGGCACATCAACTCGACGGCGACGGGCGGCGGCGTCGCCGAGATGCTGCAGTCGCTGCTCGGCTACGAGCGGGACGGCGGCATCGACGCGCGGTGGTTGGTGCTGGAGGGAGACGCACCCTTCTTTGCGCTCACCAAGCGCCTGCATCACCTGCTCCACGGCCGAAACGGTCATGCGCACGGCCTCTCGGCGTCACACGCCGCCGTCTATCGCGCCACGATGCAGCGCAATCTCCGATCCCTCGGGCGTCGCGTCCGACGCGGAGACTTCGTCGTGCTCCACGATCCGCAGACCGCGGGGCTCGCGCCGACGCTCGCCGCCCGTGGCGCGCACGTCGTCTGGCGCTGCCACATCGGCACGGACGACATCAACGCCGCGGCGCGTGAGGGTTGGGCGTTCCTCCAGCCGTTTCTGTTGGATGCGCACGGCTGGATCTTCTCGCGGCGTGAGTACGTCCCCTCGTGGGTACCTACCGATCGGACGTACGTCGTACCGCCCGCCATCGATCCGCGCTCCGTCAAGAACGCCCCCCTTACGCGCGTCGGTGCGCATGCCATTCTGCGGCAGATCGGGCTTCTTGCGGTCGACGACACCCGCGTGAGCCGCGAAGCGGAGTTCACCCGTGCCGACGGATCGCCGGCGCGGGTGCTTCGCCGTGCCGCGATCGAGCAGCTCGCCCAGCTCCCCGGCGTCGGAACGCCGATCATCGTGCAGGTGTCCCGCTGGGATCCGCTCAAGGACATGGCCGGCGTGATGCTGGGGTTCGCCGCGCGCGCCCCGCGTCTCCACGGCGCGCATCTCGTCCTTGCGGGCCCCGACGTGCGCGGCGTCAGCGACGATCCGGAGGGTGCGAGCGTCTACGCCGACTGCGTCGCCCGCTGGAAGCGCCTCCCGCGCGCGGCGCGGAGCCGCGTCCATCTGGTGAGCCTGCCGATGGACGACGCCGAGGAGAACGCCGCGATGGTGAACGCGATTCAGCGCCACGCGACGATCCTCGTGCAGAAGAGCCTGCGGGAAGGGTTCGGCCTCACCGTGACCGAAGCCATGTGGAAGGGACGCCCGGTGGTGGCCAGCGCGGTGGGCGGGATCCGCGATCAGATCGTCGACGGCGTACATGGCCTCCTGCTCGAATCGCCCACGGACCGCCGGGCCTTCGGACGGACCCTCGAGCGTCTCGCACAAGACCGCCATCTGCTCCAGCGCCTCGGGCGCAATGCGCGGCGCCGTGTCCGAAGCCGATTCCTCGGACACCGGCGGCTCGTGCAGTTCCTGGGGGTGTTCGACGCGCTGGGTGGAGGCCCCCGATGATCGGCATCTGAGGCTCCGCGCGACAGGTAGACACCCACGAGCAGCGCGTCGGCGGCACCGAGCGCGCGAAGCCGGATCAGGATAATGCCGATCCCCTCACGCGCCAAAGTGTGGCGCATGCGGTACCCCGGCAAGGGCGATCTTCAGGGCGAGACTACCGCTCCGGCGTGTCCGCGGACTCGAGCGCGGCCCGCGCGGCCACCTCTTCCATCTGGCGCGCACGACGTTGGGCCCAGCGGGGAAGCGGAAGCACGCCCATGCCGAGCGAGACGGCACCGACCAGGCCGATGAGGAGCACACCGGACAGGTCGCCCCGCGAGCCGATGGCGGACCACGTCGCGAGCGCGGTCGCCGCCGCGATGCCGAGCGCACCGACGCCGAGCATGGCGAGTCGGCTCGAGCGACCGTTGAACGTGCGCATCCGGAGTTGATGCCCTGTCGCCGTCGGCTCGAGCAACACCTGCAGATTCCCGTTCGTCCAACTGTGAAACGTGCCCTCGTGCCGAATCGTGCCGCGCGCATCGAACGTCCGGCGCAGATCGATGACGAGCCGCTCCCACTCGTCTTCGGTGAGGAACCGCCCGAGATGCACGGTGCGGCCGACGCCGATCGGGATGCCGAGGAACCGCCGCGTGCGCGCCGCGTCTCCCGCGTCGAGCGCGCTCGCCGCCCGCGCGACCAGCTCGGGCGGGACGCCCACCTCTTCGCCGATCGCCTGGAGATCGGCGAGCGTCATGCCCTCGCCGGGCGCGAGGGGGCGCAGGGCGCTCTGCTGCGCCTCGGTGGCCTGCTTGAAGATCTCGGCCACCTCGTCTTCGGTGTAGCGTCGCTCGGTCATGGGAGATACAAAATGCCGCCCCCGGGCATGCGGGGCAATCGTGATCGCTCGCGGGCTCACCGCCCGAGCAAGTACACCAGCGGCTCCGCGACGCGCACGCGCCACGACCGCTCCGAGTGGTCGGCGCCGGGAAAGACCCGGCTCACCCAGTTCTTCCCCGCGACGTAGCCCGCGTGCCGCATCGCGACATCCACCCGCTCCTGATAGGGGGCGTACAGCGAATCGAGCGTCCGCGTGCCGTGATCGAAGTAGAAGCGGTGCGACGCCGGTGCAGGAAGGTGCTCCGCGAAGTACGGAACGAATCCGCCATCGGCGGCAGGCCAATGGGTGGAGAGGCATGCAGCCCCGCCGAACACGCGCGGATACTGCGTCAGCGCATACGCCGCGATCAATCCGCCCATGCTCGAGCCCATGACGAACGTGTTCGCGCGATCGGTGAGGGTCCGATAGGTACTGTCGATGAATGGCTTGAGCTCCTCCACCATGAAGCGGAGGTAGGCATCGGAGATCGCACGCCCATGAATGGGGCCGTAGCCCTCCACGCCCGAGGCGAACTCGGTATCCGCCGGCACGGCCTGCTCGGGCATGTACTCTTGGAAGCGCTTCGGCGTATTCCAGATCGCGACGATGATCGCGGGCCGCACGCTGTCCGCCGCGATGAGCCGGGTCATCGTCTCGTCCACCCCCCAGTCCACCCCGCCGTACGACGTGAACGGATCGAAGGCATTCTGTCCGTCCTGCATGTAGATCACGGGATAGCGCGCCGTGGTGTCACGATCGTAGTGCGGCGGGAGCCAGACTTCGACGTTTCGCGGCGCGACGTTCTGCGATGGAAAGCCCGGGTAGTATCGCACGGTCCCGACCACGCCGAGTGGCGGGCCGGCGACGGGCTGGTCGGTCTGCGCCCGTGCGGGAACCGCGATGACGCTGAGCGCGGCTGCGAGCCATGCCGCCATGGCGATCCGAGTCGTCACCATGCGATCCCGTAGTCCTCGCCGTGATTGCTCGACCCGCCCCACATGGTGCCGTGCGCGGTGTCGAAGAGAATGGCGTTGATCGGCCCCGAGGTCCGCTGCGCGAAGCGGAGCGTGTACCCCATCGCCTCGAGCGCCGCACGCGTCGAATCGGGAAGCGATGTCGCGACGAGCATCACTCCCGGACGACTCTCGTGCATCCCGAAGGATGAACGCATCTGGTAGCTGTTGATGTTGGGCGCCTCCGTGGCTTCCTGCACGGTCATGTGGAACTCGACGATGTTCAGGAAGAATTGCAGCAGATTCTGATCCTGCGAGTCTCCACCCTGCACGGCGAAGGCGAGAAACGGTTTGCCGTCTTTGAGCGCGATCGTCGGCGTGAGGGTCACGCGGGGCCGTTTGCCAGGCTCGATCACGTTGTACGGCCCGTCTTCCGGCCGCGTGACGAAGCTCTGCGCACGCTCCGAGAGTCCGATGCCCGTGTGGCCCGCGATGACCGCCGGGACCCAGCCGCCGCTCGGCGTCACCGAAACCACCCACCCCTCGGAGTCGGCGGCCTCGATCGACGTCGTCCCCGCGTAGAAGTCGTTGGTGAACGCGGTGTCGGCGCGCGTCGCGTGGTTGGGGAGAAACTCGGCGGCACCGGAGAGCCGGACCGGCCCGTCGCTGTGCGAGGTGTCGCGCTTGGCCGCTCCGGGCGCCTGGTCCTGCCCGCCGCTTTGCGTCGAGTCGACCGGAACGAACGACTGGGGATTCCACTCGGCCAGCAGCTTCTCGAAGGGATTCGTCCCGCGCTGATAGGGGTACGGGTCGCCCGGCTTCACGTCCGGGTCGTTCTTCTTCCAGTCGATGGTCTGGAAGCGGGCCTTGGCATACGCCTTGGAGAGCAGACCTTGCACCGGCTCCGCGGGGGGGAAGTACGGATCGCCGTAGTAGAAGTCGCGGTCCGCGAAGGCGAGGTTCATGACCTGATACAGCGTGTGGATGTACTTCGGCGAGTTGTAGCCCTCGCTCGCGATGTCGGGCACGTTCGCTAGCAGGTTCAGCATCTGGAGCATGACGGGTCCCTGCTGCCAGATTGGAAGCTTGTAGACCTCGATGCCCTTGTAGTCGGTGTGCAGCGGCTCCTCGATCTTCACCTTCCAGTTGGCGAGGTCGGCCATCGTGAAGAGCCCGCCCTCCTCACGCATCCCCCGCACGATCTCGCGCGCGATGTCGCCCTTGTAGAACCGGTCGTACGCCGCGTAGATCGCTTCCTTTCGGCTCTTGCCCGCCTTGAGCGCGTTCTGCTCCGTCTCGACGAGCTTCCGCCACGTGGTCGCGAGATCCTTCTGGCGGAAGATCTCGCCGGGCTCGGGCGCTTCGTACGACTGTCCGTAGTGCGGGAGCATCACCGCGCGCGAGTACTTCCACTGCGCGAGCGTATCCCGATAGTGCTGAATCGTGCGTGAGAGCTGCGCTTCGATCGCATAGCCGTCCGCCATCTGGATCGCCGGTGCCAGGACCTGCTTGAGCGAGAGCTTCCCGTACTCGGCGAGCATCGTGAGCATCCCGCCGACCGTGCCCGGCGTGACCGCGGCGAGCGGGCCGTACTGCGGCGGGAAGCGGTACCCCTTGCTGTGATAGAACTCGGGCGTCGCACCCGTCGGTGCGACACCGAGGGCATCGATGCCGATCACCTTGTGCGTGTGCGGATCGTAGATCAGCGCCTGCGTCTCGCCGCCGCAGGAGAGTGTGTCCCACATCGTGCAGCCGGCGGCGAGCATGGCGACGGCCGCATCCACGGCGTTTCCCCCCTCCGAGAAGATCAGCGCACCCGCCGTTGCACTGAGCGGCTTTCCGGTGATGGCGAGCCAATGCTCCGCATGGAGTGGCGGCTTCTCGGTCTGGAAGTACCGCGGATCCTGGGCCTGGCGCGGCGGAATCAGTCCCCGCGGACGCTGGGGGCGCTGTGCGTGGAGGGCAGGCGGAAGGAGCACGAGCACGACGGCGGCAGCGAGCAGACCCCGGAAGCGGGAGGCGAGGGACATGAGACGACACCGGTTGTGGAGTTGATGCCCGCGCCCGGAGGCGGCGAGCGCATCACGTGCGCGAGGGAACGCGCTCAATGTGGGGTGGAGCGCGCATCCACGCCAGGTGCGCGGGCGCCTGCCTCTTGCCATGGCGGACCGCTCGCGCTAGCCGCTCCGGGAACCCCGCGCACACCAACCAAGGGTCGGACGACCCCGAGCTAATCGTCGACGCGGCGGCGCATCGCCTCGACGTCTGCGCGCGTGCGGGCAACCAGCGCCTCGAACCGTGGCTGCCCTCGGATGCCCCCGAGCATCGGATCGGCTTCCAGCATCCAGAGCCACCGGAATCCGAGCGCATACGCCCGTTCGAGCTCGTCGAGGGCGGCCGCGGAATGTCCGCGCGCCGCGTCGATCGACGCCAGCTCGTACGTCCATCGAGGGCTGTCGGCGCCCGACGCGAGGCGTGCGTCGAGAAAGGCGGTGCTCTTCGCGAACAGTGCGTCCGCACGAGCGGTGTCACCGGTCACGAGCTCCGCGAAGCCGAGCATCGTGGTCGCCAGCGTCGTATTGGGCGCACGTGCGGGAGCGCCTGGAGCAAGCTCGACTGCACGCCCCGCCAGCCGACGAACCCCCTCGACGTCGCGGAGAAAGTGGCTCACGGTGGCCGCCGCAGCCAGCGCCACGGTCTCGTGCGGATAGTGCTGGACCAACAGGTCGGCATAGTGCCGAGCCGAGTCCGCGATCCCGAGGCGCAGGTACAGCCCCGCCATCCCTTCGAGCGCTTCGAGACGGGAGGGTTCGAGCGCGAGGACACGGCGATACCACTGCTCGGCCCGCACGTAGGCGCGGAGATCCCGGTAGGTATGGCCGACCCACGTCTGGTAGGTGCGATAGGTCGGCCTCAGGCGCACCGACAGGAGGTGGTACTGCAACGCCATGAGAAAGCGTCCGCGGTCCCGGTACGATTCGGCGAGGCGCCGGTACGCGAGTGCATCGGTGGAATCGCGCGACACCGCTTCAAACGCCATGCGCTCCTCGAGAGCCAGCCGGCCCTGGTGCCCGTATGCCACCGAGAGCGCGGTATAGCCCGCGGCGGACGCCGGGTCCAGGTCCCGCGCCCGTTGCGCGAAGGTGAGCGCACTGTCCCAGACCGACGCCGGGGCACCCAGGTAGGGCGAGCGCCACCCATAGACCTTCGCTAGCTCCGCCCAGGCCACCGGGTTGTTGGAGTCCGCCCGGAGCGCCGCCCGCAGCAGACGCTCGGCCTCCCGGCTGCCCTGCCGGGAAAAGTCTCTCAAGGCGTACGCCCTCCGCAGGTACTCCGATGCGGTTGGATCGTCCGGGAGTCCCCCGTCGTCCGCCGTATCCCGGCCTGCGGGCGGCTCGAGCGGCCGCGATGGCGCGGGCGCGTCGTTCGCGCGCGGCGCCGGGCGCCGCGCGATCGGTGTTGCGGACATCGCGAGCCGGTTATACGCGAGCGCGCCGATCGTGATCGCCAGCGCGGCCGCGACCATGGCGAATCCCGCGGGCACCGCCGAACGCCACGTCCGACGCGGCCCGGGTGCGGGAGCCGTCGGGATTCGCCCGCTCGGTGAGACGACGGTCGTCTCGCTGGACGGCGGGACCCGCGGCACCGGGGCGGTACGCATGCGCTCGGCGAGCGCCAGCACTGCCGGATCGGGCTCGGCATCGAGGTCACCCGAGACGAGCACCGCATACACCCGTGCGGTCTCGATCGCCGCGGCACGCTCACCCACTGCCTCGAGGGCGCGCATCAACTGGAGCGCGACGTCGGCGTTGTACGGATCGTCGGCGGCCAACCGTCGCCACCACTCGACTGCGGCCCGCCCGCTGCCGGCGACCGTCGCCGCCCGCGCGAGCTCCTCGAGCGCCCGCCTGTAGCGCTCCGCGAGACGTCGGCGCTCCACATCGAGCCATCGCTCGAACTCACCCGCGTCCGGGAGGAAGAAGCCGTCCAGGAACAGACCGCGGTAGCAGGCAACGGCGCGACCGAAGTGCTCCTCGGCCATCGCGCGTTCGAACGCGATGAGATCGCACCCGAGCACCGCGGGCTCGAGGCGCAGCTCGTCGCCCGCCGAGATGATCGCCCCGTCGCCCACCGCACTCCGCACCGCGTGGACCGCCTGATTCAACAGATTCCGCGCGTGGTGGGGTCCCCGCTCGGGCCAGAGATACGCAACGAGCTTCTCGCGGAGCAATCCACGAGGATGCGCCGACGCCAAGAGCGCGAGGAGGGCGAGACGGTGCCGTTGGGTGGCGCGTCCGCTGAGGGGGCCTGCGTCCCCTTCGAGCGAGATACCACCGAACACCAGGAGGGAAAACATCGTGTGCCTACGTGCCTGCCGTACTCGGAT
>Ga0102953_1000273_pt1 | contig 37206 bp, 33 predicted proteins | sample SalPon2A_C_D2_MG_FD_78509 | JGI IMG/M metagenome (GOLD analysis project Ga0102953, IMG submission 78509) | Soil microbial communities from South San Francisco under conditions of wetland restoration - Salt Pond MetaG R2A_C_D2_MG | ecosystem: Environmental > Terrestrial > Soil > Wetlands | place... | reverse complement strand
TATGCCGCCATGAAAATACATAAAAGGGATCCTGAGGCCCGGATATTAGTTGCCCCAAGCGACCACTGGATAGAAGATGAGGAGGCGTTTGCTCGGGATGTTATGCAATGCTTCAGGCTAAGTGAAAAGGAAGAAGTTTTGTGCACCCTGGGGATTAAACCTACCTTTCCCAATACGGGCTATGGATATATTGAATGCGAAAGTTCGGGCGATGGAGCATTTAAAAAAGTGTTTAAGTTCCATGAAAAACCCGGCTACGAACAGGCGAAATCCTATTTGGAAAAGGGGAATTATCTCTGGAATGCCGGCATTTTTGTATGGAGTGCGCAAACCATACTGCAGGCCTTCAAATCCTACCAGCCGGAATTGTTCGGGTTGTTTGAAGCGGGAATCCCAGCCTACAATAGCTCGAAAGAGAAAAGTTACATCGACGCCCACTATGCGGAGGCGGAGAATATTTCCATAGACTATGCCATCCTGGAAAAGTCAGAAGCCATCTATGTGCTTCCGGCTGGTTTTGACTGGAATGACCTGGGTACCTGGGGGTCCCTGTACGAGAAATTAGAGAAGGACCCTGAAGACAACGCGATGGTAAACGGCAGGTTGCTGAGCAGGGGTTCCCACGGAAATATGTTCCGCACGGGAAAGGGTAAGCTGTTGGTGGTGGAAGGGCTGTCCGATTACATAGTGGTGGACAGGGAAGACGTGTTATTGATTATCCCCAGGGCCAGGGAACAGGATATTAAATTAATCTTAGCCAGGGTTAAGGAAACTTATGGCGATCAGTTCGAATAATATGAAGGAAAATCTCAATCAGGACAATATCACTCCAACCAGTGAGGAAGAACAGAACGCCGAGGAGGTTAAAAAGGATTTTAAGGGGTTGATCGGCAGCATCCGGAAGTTTCTGTACGAGCTTCTGAATATCCAGCAAAATACAGACCGGGAGGCCACCAAGGATGCTATAATTGCCGACATTCCGTTTAAGGGGCATACCTCCTGGATATTGGTGTGTTCCATTTTTATCGCGTCGGTAGGGCTCAATGCGAACTCAACGGCCGTGGTGATCGGGGCCATGTTGATCTCTCCCCTGATGGGACCCATCCTGGGGATCGGCATGTCTGTCGCCATCAATGATTTGGATACCCTGAACCGGTCTTTGAAGAATTTTGGCGTTATGGTAGGCCTCAGCGTGCTTACCGCATACCTTTTCTTTGTTTCCTTCCCACTCAGGGATGAATCATCCGAACTCCTGGCGCGGACGGCACCGGATATCCGGGACGTGCTCATTGCATTTTTCGGGGGCCTCGCACTGGTCATAGCCCGCGCAAAGAAAGGAACTATTGCCAGCGTGATATTCGGGGTGGCCATCGCCACTGCGCTGATGCCGCCGCTATGCACCGTGGGATTCGGCCTGGCAATCGGTAACCTGAGGTACGCAGGAGGTGCTATGTACCTTTTTATCATCAATACCATATTTATTGCCCTGGCCACATTCCTGGTCATTAAGCTCCTGCGATTTCCAATGGTGCGCTATGTGAACTCCAGGAAAAGGCGATTCATTGCCAGGGTGGCTTCGGGGCTGGCGGTTTTGGTGATGATCCCTGCCGGGTACACGTTTTACAAGGTCTTTAGCGAATCGCGTTATATGATCCAGGCCAGGCAGTTTATAAATGAGACTATCGGTACTTACCAATTCAAGGAAAATGGCCGCTTTATGGACAACCTTACCGAAATCCATTATGGCGGTTCTCAACATTCCACTATCGAAGTGGTAACGATGGGGGATGAGCGCATTCCGGAAGAAGTGGTGGAGAACTGGCGTAGCCAGAAGAATAATTTCCCTATTTTATCCAATACTGAATTTCGGGTCGTGCAGGGCGGGGGAGATGATTCCCAAATTAAATTCAGTTACATGAGCGATCTTTATGAGTCAAAGAAAGCCGAATTGATGGACAAGGATGAGCGGATCCAACTGCTGGAGACCGAACTGTCCGCTTTAAGCAAGAATGCCGGAAAACAGATTCCCTTCAAGGCAATCAGTGCGGAGGCCAGGGCCAATTATCAAAACCTGACCCATCTCGCCTTCTCCTATACGATCAGCACGGACTTTGAGAAAACGGACACCATCCCGGTTTTCGAAGCCGGATGGAATGCCGGGGTAAGCCCGGAAAATATTCAAAAGGACATGGAGAAACTCAGCAACTGGCTAAAATTGCGTTTAAATGACAGCACGGTTAGGGTTCGGGAAGCGGCACGTTAATCCCGTTCTTCTATATACATCTGCCTCACCTTTTTAAAAAGGTCGGATGAATATACAAAGTTGGTTACTGCCTCGTTATCGGTTCTGAAGATCTCCCTTTTACTACCTTCCCATTCCTTTTTTCCGTCCTTCAGGAAAATAATCTTCTCCCCAATTTCCATTACGGAATTCATGTCGTGGGTGTTGATCACGGCAGTCATATTGTACTCTTCGGTAATCTCTTTGATAAGGTTGTCGATGAGCATGGCCGTCTTTGGATCGAGCCCTGAGTTAGGCTCGTCACAGAATAGGTACTTCGGGTTCATTACAATGGCCCGGGCGATGGCAACCCGCTTCTTCATACCCCCGGATATTTCAGAAGGCATCTTCTTATGGGAATCCACCAGGTTGACCCTTTTGAGCACAAAATCCACCCGATCCTGCATTTCGGCCCTGGATTGCCTGGTGAACATGTCCAGGGGAAACATGACATTTTCTTCTACACTCATGGAATCAAACAAGGCACTTCCCTGAAAAACCATCCCCATTTCCTGCCGGAGGTCGCGTTTCTCGTCGCCGCTCAGATCTGAGTAGATCTTGCCTTCATAGGCGATGGTCCCTTCTTCCGGTTCCAGCAACCCGAGCAGGCACTTCATAAACACGGTTTTTCCGGAACCACTCTGCCCGATGATCAGATTCGTCTTCCCTTTTTCGAAGGTGGTGCTGATTCCCTTGAGTACAAGTGAATCACCAAATGATTTGTGTAGGTTTTTTACTTCTATCATCAGCCCAGCAGAAGTTGAGTGAGGAAAAAGTTGAGGATGATGATCACCACACTGGTCCAGACGAAAGAAGTTGTACTGGCTTTTCCCACGTCCAGAGCGCCACCCTTCATATAAAAGCCGTGGAAGGATGGAATGGTAGCGATGATGAAGGCAAATACAATCGACTTGATAAATGAGTAGGTGACGTGAAAAGGTGTAAAATCGAGTTGCAGGCCTTCCACAAATTCCGAGCTGGAACTATATCCGCCGGTCACGTTGGCGATCCACCCTCCAAGGATACCCACGTACATGGCTATTGCCACCGCAAATGGATAGAGTAACATTGCGATGATCTTTGGGAAAACCAGGTAATTAAGCGCGTTCACACCCATCACCTCCAGGGCGTCTATCTGTTCGGTCACCCTCATGGTACCAATGCTTGAGGTGATATAGGAGCCCACTTTTCCCGCCATGATAATGGAAGTGAAAGTTGGAGCGAATTCCAAGATCACCGATTGCCGGGTGGCGAACCCAATCAGGTTCTTTGGGATTAATGGGTTGGTTAGGTTAAGGGCTGTCTGAATAGCCACTACCCCGCCGATGAATACTGATATGAAGATGATGATCCCCATGGAATTGAAGATCAGCTCGTCTATTTCCTTCAGAATCAGGGATTTCATAATGGACCATTTCGTGGGCTTTTTGAAAACCTCCCGGACCATAATGGAGTAACTGCCAATGGATGCCAGATAGTTCATGGGCTAGAAATATGCTTCCTTTGATAAAAATAACAATATTACCACCAATTAACCTTCAAATAAAATTTAAAGGTTTTAAATCTTTATTTTTGCAGCATTTAATTTATGCGGTATGTCTCAAAAGAAATCGGTTGTAACTCTGTGTGTGCTCCTTCTCTGCTTGTATTCGGTACAGGTTTGTTCCCAAAGGCGGGCTGATGAAAACCCGCCCATCGCCCCCACCGATGCGCCCAGGCTGGTAGTGGGGATTGTGGTCGACCAGATGCGCTATGACTACCTGACCCGCTTCTGGAATCATTTTGGGGACGAAGGCTTCAAACGCCTGGTCGGGGACGGATTCCTGGCCAGGAACAACCATTTTAATTACGTCCCCACCTATACCGCACCCGGCCATGCGTCCATTTATACGGGTACCACCCCTTCGGGCCATGGGATAATAGGGAACAATTGGTTTGACAAGGAGAACGGCAAAGAAATCTACTGTGTCACGGATACTACCATGACTTCGGTTGGGACGGTTACCACGGCAGGACAGGTATCTCCATTCCGGCTGGAGTCCAGTACCCTAACCGATCAACTCCGGTTACATACCCAAATGCGCGGGAAAGTGGTGGCCATTGCCATAAAGGATCGCGCGTCGGTATTGCCGGGGGGCCATATGGCCAATGCCGCTTACTGGTTTCAGGGAGGTTCGGAAGGGCATTGGATTAGCAGCTCGTATTATATGGATAAACTTCCGGCCTGGGTAACGGACTACAACGCATCCGGAAAAGTAAACCAGTACCGGAGACCGTGGGATACGGCAGATAAAATTGACACCTATCTGGAAAGCGGACCGGATGATTCCCCTTTTGAAGGTACTTTTAATGGGAAGGATAAACCGACATTCCCCTACGACCTGCCACTTTTGTGGGACAGTAACGGGCAGTACGACCTTTTAAAGGAGACTCCCTATGGCAATAGCCTTACTACCGATTTTGCCCTGCTAGCCATGGACAAGGAAGCCCTGGGAAAGGACGACATACCCGATTTCCTTGCAATCAGCTATTCCAGCACCGATTATATAGGGCACCGTTTCGGGGTTAGTTCCAAGGAAGTGGAAGATGCCTATGTCCGACTGGACGGTGAGTTGGCCCGCTTGTTAAAAGCACTGGACAAGCAGGTGGGCGAAGGGCAGTATACCCTTTTCCTCACGGCAGATCACGGGGCTATGCGGCCATCCGGAGAATTAAAGCAAAAAAAGATCAGTTCAGGAGATGAGGAAGCCCTGGTCAGGCGGAATGAATTCAGGGATTTTGTCGCTTATACCTATGGGACGTACGATATAATCCAAAATATTTCCAATCATCAGATATTCCTTAACCACCGCTTGCTGGAGAACCTGGACCTAAGTCCCCGGGAGGTAGAGGATAAAATAGCCACAGAATTAATAAAATATGAAGGGATAGGCAGGGTGTATACGGCCTACCAGATGCAGGGGGAACAATACAACCGGGGGATTCCATACCTCCTCCAAAACGGCTATAACCAAAAACGTTCCGGCGACATTCTCTGGGTACCCTCTCCGGGTTTTTCGGATTATGGTGCCACGGGTTCACAGCATGGTTCCCCATATCAATACGATACCCATGTACCCCTGATCTTTTACGGGCGGGGTATCCGGACCGGCAGTACCTTGCTGCGAACTGAAATCCCCGACATAGCCCCTACCGTATCCGTCTTGCTGGGAATGGAATTCCCCAACGCCGCAACCGGAGAACCTATAGCGGAAGCCCTAAAATAATTTCTTTCGGATGTTCCCCCAGCGTAACCTGCGGATAAAGCGGCCTTCTTCAGGGGTAACCAGATAGGGCATTTGCCCTTTCCGGGCTTTGAAATAGCCCTGGAGATTATCTATAAAAACAGCCGGATCCCTCTTTTTCCAGGCCATTTTGGCCGAAGCGATGGCGGAGATCCAAAAACCGTAATGCATCCGGTACATAGCAATGCCCTGCAGGTAAAGGGCTTCTTTGTCGTAGGCAGATCCTACCGGACGCAGCGTTTTCACAGCCAGGGAGTCGTCTGTAAAGAGTTCGAAACCATGGTACTGCGCCAGTAACTCATCCAGTGTGTCCCATCCCATGGCGTTCCTGAGGCCGCCAATGGTTTTAAAGCACTTCCTGGTATATGATTTGAAGGCGCCGCGGATGTGCGTCTTATCCATTGGATGGTGGAGTCGCCAATGGCCCTCCCGGTCCTTTTCATAACTAAATCCCCCGGCGATGCCCACCTTGGGGGAGCTACTAAAAATTTTAGAAATTCGCTCAAAATAAGTTTCCGGTAACAGGAGATCGGCATCCAGTTTGGCTATAAAATCATATTCGTCATCCAAAACTTTATAACCTGCATGGAATGCGTTGATCACTTTGCTTCCGGGGAGGTGCTTCCCGGAGGATGTCACGTTTACCTTGGTCAGCGCCGGATACCTCGCGGCATATTGATCAATGATTACCTCCGTCCCGTCTGAGGAGTGGTCATTCACAACGACGATTTTATGTGCTGGCAGGGTTTGCCCCAGCAAGGTATCCAACATGCGCGGCAAATAGGCTTCTTCATTATGGGCCGGAATGACGACGTAGTATTTCATGGCGTGGAACTGCGGATTTCGGAGACTTCCAAAACTTTATTGGGCTTCGGTGTTTTTCTCCGCGTATACGATGTAGTACCTGGGGGTAAAGAGGCGCAACAAGGGACGGATGCCAATTTTTTTTACCGGATTGTTCCAGGTATCGCTATCCACGATTTTCCATCCCGCCTTCTCCAGTAACCAGTTAAACTGCCAGGCTTCAAATTCATGGAAATGCCGGTCCCAGGGATCGGTTTTACTTCTGTATGCCCTGGAGAACCAAAGCCTCAATGGGATACTGGCAACCAGTTTCCCGGCTTTGATATGCCGTAGCACATGGAATGGGGAAACCAGGTGTTCAAATATTTCAAATGCGGTTACGACCCCGGCCTTACTGGATTGCACGACCGATATGTCGAGATCCAGGTCTTCGCCCCCTGTATTGGCCACCCGGTACCCTTCTGCTTTCATGATTTCCGAGAACGGATTCTCCACCCCCAGGTCCAGAATAGCCTCATCCGTTGCCACATGTTTCTTCAGGAAATTAAGGGTGCGCTGGTACCTTTTGGAAGGGAAGTTTTTTTCGTACATATCAGATTTGGTAAACCAGGGCGTTGATATTCATGCCGGCTCCCACGCTGGCAAAGATAACAACATCTCCTTTGTTTACCTCCTGGTTATCGATCTGCCCCTTTCTCACCATATCAAAAAGGGTGGGAATGGTGGCGACGGAACTATTCCCCATGGTATGAATGTTCATGGGCATGATCCCGTCCGGGCATTGCAAACCGTACAATTCATAGAAGCGATTTATGATGGCTTCATCCATTTTTCCATTGGCCTGGTGCAGGAAAACTTTTTTTACGGACTCGATGGGAATCCCGCTTTGATCCAGGCAGGCTTTCATGGCCCTCGGAACATAAGTAATGGCGAATTCATAGATTTTTCGCCCATACATTTTGATGTATTGTGTAGTATCGGAGGCAGATTTATCGTAGGTTTCCCCATTATATAAATAGTAAGCTTCCTCCTTAGCGTAGGTGGCGGAGGAATGCCCAAGGAACCCCTTGGTATCATAGCCTGCCTCCAGGATACAGGCACCTGCCCCATCCGAATAGATCATGGAATCCCGGTCATTTTCATCAATCACACGGGAGAGGGTTTCCGCACCGATCACCAAACACTTTTCAGCCATGTGGCTGCGCAGAAGTGCCAAAGCCTGGATAATGCCTTCTATCCATCCGGGACAGCCGAATAATAGGTCATAGGCCACACAAGCGGGGTTGGCTATACCCAGGCGGTGCTTCACACGCGTTGCCAGGCTGGGAACCGTATCTGCCTGGGTCTTTCCATAGGTAATGTCTCCAAAATTATGTGCAAAAATGATGCGGTCAAGCGATTCCTTTTGGAGACCCGCGTCCTCTATGGCCTTTATGGCCGCGAAATAGCCCAAATCGGACGTGTTGAACTCCTTTTTGGCATAGCGTCTTTGTCCTATTCCTGTGATAGCCTCAAATTTCTCAATTATCTGACTGTTCGAATAGGGAATTTCACTTCCATCCCTGTTGAGGAATTTATGCCGGGCGAAATCTTCATTGGCGGAGATGATGGTTGGGATATAGCTTCCGGTGCCTGTGATGCCTATATTCATAAACTGAGGGAATTGATATCTTTCATATAAACTACCCATATTTTGGCAAATATGCCGCAGGTTTATCCCGCCTTTACGATGTTCAGCACGCCTTTAGCGTATAGGATCTTCCCGGGACCAGGGCTTGAAACCTTCTCAAAGCCCCGTAAATCGGATATTCAGGCCTCTGCATAGGCCGAAATGGGAGCACAGGTACAGATCAGATTACGATCACCATATGCGTCATCCACCCTGCGGACGCTGGGCCAAAACTTATTTTCCACCAGATAGGGCAGGGGGTATGCTGCCTTTTCACGGCTATAGGGGAAATCCCAGACGTCTGCAGTGAGCATTTCGAGCGTATGCGGGGCGTTTTTCATTACGGAATTCCCGGCATCCCCACCCAGTTCGTCTATCTCCTTCCGGATGGATAACATGGCATCACAAAACCGGTCGAGTTCCATAAGGCTCTCGCTTTCGGTTGGTTCAACCATAAGGGTACCTGCCACCGGGAAGGATACGGTGGGGGCATGAAATCCGTAGTCCATAAGGCGTTTGGCAATGTCGCTTACCTCGATGCCCTGCTGCCTGAAAGGCCTGCAGTCTATAATCATTTCGTGCGCTGCCCGCCCCTTTTCGCCTGTGTAAAGTACCTCAAAGCGGCCACTGAGACGGTTTTTGATATAATTGGCGTTGAGGATGGCAATACGGGTAGCCTGGGTAAGTCCTTTGGCTCCGAGCATTTTAATGTAGGCATAGGAGATCAGGCAAACCAGGGAACTTCCCCACGGAGCCCCGGAAATGGCCGTAATTCCCTCGGGTCCGCCGGTTGGTACCACGGGGTTCCCGGGGAGGAATGGAAGCAACTGTTCCGCCACGCAGATGGGGCCTACTCCCGGCCCGCCGCCGCCATGTGGGATGGCAAAAGTCTTGTGCAGGTTGAGGTGGCAGACGTCTGCACCTATGGCTGCAGGGTTGGTAAGTCCTACCTGGGCATTCATATTGGCCCCGTCCATATAAACCTGCCCCCCATATTCGTGCACCAGGCGTGTGATCTGCCTGATGGACGATTCAAAAACGCCGTGAGTAGAGGGGTAGGTGACCATTAGGGCCGCCAGGTTCTGCGAATATTTCTCCACTTTTTCCCTGAGGTCCTGCAGGTCGATATTTCCCTTTTCATCGGTACGGGTAACCACCACTTCCATCCCTGCCATTACAGCCGATGCGGGATTAGTCCCGTGCGCTGAAGCAGGGATCAGGCAGATATTCCGGTGCCCTTCATCCCGGGATTCATGGTAGGCCCGGATGGTCATCAATCCGGCATATTCGCCCTGGGCTCCAGAATTGGGTTGCAGGGAGGTACCCCGGAAACCGGTGATCTTACTCAGGTCCTTCTCGAGTTGCCGTAATACAAAGTGGTAGCCTGCGGCCTGTTCAACGGGCACGAAGGGATGAATATTCGCCCAACGGGGATTACTTAGGGCCAGCATTTCTGAAGCCGCATTCAGTTTCATCGTACAGGAACCCAGGGAGATCATCGAGTGGTTCAGTGCCAGGTCTTTTCGCTCCAGCCGCTTCAGATATCGCATAAGTTCGGTCTCGGAATGGTAGGATGTAAACACTTTGTTTCCGAGGAAGTCACTGGTTCGCTGTAAAGGGGCGGGGAATTCGGGTCCGCTGCTCAGCTCCGGGATCGCCGGGCCTGTGGTACCCAGGGCTTCAGCAAAAATGTCAACCAATTTCTGGAGGTCGGCAAGTGAGGTCGCTTCATTGAGGGCTATGGAAATCCTGTCCTTCCCGATGTACAGGAGGTTTACCCCGTGTTTTTCTGCCATAGGACGCACTTTGGCCGTATCCGCCGTTAGCAAAAGCGTGTCAAAATAATATTGGTTATGCTGGTCGACACCCATTTTTTGAAGATGGTGAGCCAGGGTAATGGCCATGGCGTGTACTTTCCCGGCGATATAGCGTAACCCCCCGGGGCCGTGGTACACGGCATACATTCCGGCCATCACGGCAAGCAGGACCTGGGCCGTACAGATATTGGAAGTAGCCTTGTCTCTTTTGATGTGTTGTTCCCTTGTTTGCAGGGCCATGCGAAGGGCTGGTTTTCCGTCCAGGTCTTTGGTGACCCCTATAATCCTTCCGGGGATACTTCGTTTATAGGCATCGCGGGTAGCGAAGTAGGCTGCATGCGGGCCCCCGTATCCCAGGGGGATCCCGAAACGCTGGGTTGTACCCACTACCACATCGGCCCCGAACTCCCCGGGCGGGGTAAGCAAGACCAGGCTGAGGATATCGGCTGCCACGGCAACCTTGATCTCCTTTTGATGGGCTGAAGCCACAAAGTCTGAATACGAATGCACCTGCCCGTACTTCCCCGGATACTGCAGGAGGGCTCCGAAAAAGGAAGCATCGAGTGTAAAATCTTCATGCTTGCCCACTTCCAGTCGGATATTCAGGGGTTTTGAACGTGTTTGGAGTACGGATAGGGTCTGAGGTAATACTTCTTCGGAAACAAAGAATTTATGTGCGTTATTTTTTTTCTGTTCCCTGCTCCTGAGTTCAAACAACATGGTCATGGCTTCGGCGGCAGCGGTACTTTCATCCAGGAGGGAGGCGTTGGCAATTTCCATTCCTGTCAGATCGGTGATTACGGTCTGAAAGTTCAAAAGGGCCTCCAGCCGCCCTTGTGCGAGCTCCGCCTGGTAGGGGGTGTAAGCCGTATACCACCCCGGGTTCTCCAGGACATTCCTTTTTATGACAGAGGGCAACAGACTTTCGTGGTACCCCAGGCCGATATAGGTTTTGAAAATTTGATTCTTTTCAGACAACTCCTGCAGGTGGGTGAGGCATTCATTTTCACTCATGGCTTCCTCCAGGGGAAGGGCTTCCTTCAGGCGGATATCATCCGGCAGCGTCTCACGGATCAATTGGTCAAGGCTCTCTACCCCTATGGTTTTAAGCATATGCGGAAGGTCTTCTTCACGGATTCCGATGTGGCGTAAAGAAAAAAGGTCTGTCCTCATGAATTCAGGTGTTTTTCCTTTGAAATAATTGCGCAAAATTAGGGATAAATTCTTGTAATATGGGGGATTTTAGACGGCGGAAGGAGGAAAGTTTTTAACCGTGAAGGCTGCTTATAAACAGTTTGCATACTTTTGTTTAATGAGGTTCGTTCGGCAGCTATTCGACTTTTACCTGGATGCGAGTATTCACGTAGCCCTGGCGATCCTGAGCCTGATTTATGTAACCGGGCTGCTCTTTCACCTTTCCCTCAATGAGCATCTGACCCTTTTTATTTTTTTTGCCACCATCGCCAGCTATAATTTCATCAAATACGGGGTGGAGGCGGAGAAATACATCCTAGTATCGAATAGTTATCACCGCTACATACAGTTTTTCAGCTTCATCGCTGCCGGAATTGCCGCCTATCATGCGAACAGCCTCAGTTTCAGGGACTGGACCGTCCTGGCGGTTTTAGCGGTTTTGGTGGTGTTGTATGCCCTGCCCGTTTTGCCGCAGGCCGGGAACCTGAGAAAAATGGGGGTTCTGAAAATACTGATGGTAGGGTTTGTTTGGGGGGGAACTACGGTTATCCTTCCCTGTATGGCCGCGGGCAGGCCTTTAACATGGGATGTACAAGTGGAAGCCTTGCAGCGGCTGATCCTGGTGATGATTTTGATGCTGCCCTTCGAAGTCCGTGATATGGCCCTTGATGACCCCAGCCTGAAGACCATACCTCAGCGTTTTGGGGTGAATACAACCCGGTTCATCGGGGTGGTGGCATCGTTCGTCTTTTTTGGGCTTACCTGGCTTAAGGAGCAGGTTTACCCGTCTGAGTGGCTGGGCAAAACCATGGTGCTTCTGTTGCTCTTTTTGGTTATGTGGCGGACCCGAAGGCGGCAGTCCCGTTACTTTGCGTCATTCTGGGTGGAGGCGGTACCTATGCTTTGGCTGGGAATTGTATGGGGCGCTCAGGCCATTTACCCCTGAAATCCTGCCATCCTGTCTTTCAGGGCTTTTTTCTCCGCTTCTGTAAGGCCCTCCAATGCGGCCTTGCGGCACAGGGAAGTGAGTTTGGTATTCTTTTTCACATAGCTATAGCACGAATTGCACCATAGGATGTGGAGCCTTAGCTTTAATTTTTCGGCCAGGCTGGCTTCCCGATATTGCGTCTTATTGCAAATAATAGCGGCTTCGTCGCAAGATATCATCACTCGAACCAATTTTCGTTAAGGCATCCCATCAGGGCGGTACGTGCCCTGTGGATCATTACCCAAAGGTTAGACGGATTTATTCCCAGTTCTTTACAAATGTCCTCAGTGGCCAATCCCTGTATGGTTTTCATGGTGAAAACCTGGGATTGTTTTTTCGGCAATTTAGAAATGCACTCCTGAATGGCCATGCCTAATTCTTCGTTTTCCAGGCGGTTGTTCTCCAGGTCTCTTAAAGGACCTGCCACCTGTTCTTCGAGCCAGTCTCCCTCCTGGTCTGAGCCTGGCTGATAGTGCATGTGCACCTCGGCCTGCCCCTTCCGTGAGTTTATTTTCCGATAGTGGTCTATGACCTTCCTTTTGAGGATGGCTATGAGCCAGGTACGCTCAGAGGCATTGCCTTTGAAGTTTTTTGCGGATTTAAGCCCTGCATAGAAGGTTTCCTGTACCAGGTCTTTGGCTACCTCCCGCTCGCTTACCCTTGCAATGGCATAGTTGTATAAATAATCCGCATACCTATCCACCCAGGTATGGGGTTTCAAACTGTTCATCGCCATGCTTTTCTCCATTGAAATCAAATGTAATTTATTTTTATAAAATTTTATACATTTCGGCTATGAATGAAAGATACCTAAAAAGCCTCTGCGTTGCGCTCGTTTTGTTATGGGCAACGGCAAGTTGTTCGCAAGTAAAGTCGAAACCTATCACGGAAGTTTCACAAAATGATCTTAAATCCGGCATTCTGGTGGATGTCCGGACGCCGGAAGAATATTCGGAGGGTCATTTGGAAGGCGCCCTGAATGTCAATTGGTTAAGTGAGGACTTCCTGAAGGTCATGGACACCCTGCCAAAGGGCAAGACCCTGTTTATCTATTGCCAGAAGGGTGGTCGCAGTGCACGTGCGGCCCATGCGCTGGATTCCCTGGGATACCCGGTAATGGATCTGAGCGGCGGATATGCTGCCTGGCGGGTCAAAAACCCGTAGATTTCAGCCCGTTTTGGCTATGAGGCCGGCACGCTCCAGAAGTGGCTCAATTTTGGGCTCCCTTCCCCGAAAACGCTTATACAGGAGCATGGGGCTTGCCGTACCCCCCCTGGAGAGGATGTGTTTCCTGAACGTGTCCGCTACTTCCCGGTTAAAAACGCCCCGTTCCTTAAAAAAGGCAAAGGCGTCTGCATCCAGCACTTCAGCCCACTTATAACTGTAATATCCGGCGGCGTATCCCCCCTGGAAGATGTGGGAGAAGGCGGTGCTCATACAGGTATCCGGATGGTCAGGATAGAGCTGGGTCCCTTCAAAGGCCTCCGTTTCGTGGGCTTTTACATCGTCCACATCAGAAGGGTCACCCCCATGCCAGGCCATATCCAGAAAACCGAAACTCAATTGCCTGAGGGTAGCCATCCCTTCCTGAAAAGTGGCCGACTCCCTGATCCGATCTATTAATTCCATCGGGATCAATTCCCCGGTCTGGTAGTGATGTGCGAACAATTCGAGGGCTTCCTTTTCAAAGCACCAGTTCTCCATGATCTGGCTGGGCAATTCCACAAAATCCCAGTACACGGAGGTTCCTGAAAGACTTGGATAGGTGGTGTCGGCGAGCATGCCGTGCAGGGCGTGGCCAAATTCATGGAAGAGGGTGGTAACCTCATTGAAGGTCAGGAGGGAAGGTTTTTTTTCGCTGGGCCTTGTAAAATTGCACACATTCGAAATATGGGGCCTTACATTGGCCTTCCCTGTCCGGTATTGGGGGCGGTAAACCGTCATCCATGCCCCATCCCTTTTGCCGGCCCTGGGATGAAAATCGGCGTAAAAAAGGGCGATGAAGTTGCCATCCGCATCATGAACCCTGAAAGTTCTGACTTCCTCATGATAGGTGTCCACTTCCCTGGTTTCCTCAAAACGCAGGCCGAAGAGTTTTTCGGCCACCTGAAACACGCCATTCACTACGTTTTCCAATTGGAAATAAGGTTTTAAAATTTCGTCATCCAACTGGAACCGCTTCTGCCTTAGTTTTTCGGAATAATAGGCACTATCCCATTTTTCCAGGGTTCCGATCCCGTCCAGGTCGTCAGCAAAATCCTGTAATTCCCGTAATTCGCTTTCGGCGGCAGGTTTGGCCTTTTCAAGCAATTCATTCATAAAGTCTTTGACCTTTTCCGGCTTTTCCGCCATGCGTTCTTCCAGCACATAGTGCGCATGCGAATCAAATCCCAGCAACCGGGCACGCTCATACCGCAATTTCGCGATCCGCAGCACGTGCTGTTGGTTATCCAGTTCATCCCCGTGGAAACCTTTGCTGCCGAAGGCGATGGAAAGCCGTTTCCGCAATTCCCGATTTTTGGCGTATTTCATAAACGGGAGGTAACTTGGATAATCAAGTGTAATGATCCAGCCGAGCTTCCCCCGGGACCCCGCGCGTTGTCTTGCCGCCTCCTTTGCCCCTTCCGGCAGGCCTTCCAGATCTCTTTCTTCTGTGAGGTGCATTTCAAATCGATTGGTCTCGGCCAGGACATTCTCCCCGAATGACAACTTCAGCCTGGACAGTTCTGAATCGATAGCTCGTAGCCTTTTCTTTGCATCCTCGGGAAGGTTGGCCCCATTACGGCTGAAACTTTTGTATTTCTTGTCGAGTAGCGTCTTCTGTTCTTCATTCAGATCGAGTTCGCCCTGTTGGTCGTAAACAGCCTTTACGCGTTCAAACAGGGAGCTGTTTAAGGTAATGTCGTTATTGAATTCAGAAAGCAGGGGCGAAACCTCCTGCGCAATCTTTTGGATATCCTTGTTGGTTTCCGCCGCGTTAAGATTAAAGAACAGGCTGGTCACTCGTTCCAGGTGCAGGCCCGAATATTCCAGGGCTACGATGGTATTCTCAAATGAGGGAGGAGCCGTTTGGCCGGCGATGGCGTCAATTTCTTTTCGGGCATCGTCTATAGCCTCCAGGATGGCGGGTTTGAAGTGTTCGGTCTTAATTTGTGAAAATGGCGCCTCGTCAAAGGCGACGGAAAGTGGATTCATTGAATTTGGAAAATTACATTAGGAAATCGGATCGAAACTTCACTTTTTTTTGCGCACTTGCTCGGCTCCTTTGTGGACTTTTTCTTTAAGGGATTCTTTGTATTCCTGGATTTTTTTAAGGACGGATGCATCGGTGACCCCCAGGATCTGGGCAGCCAGGATACCGGCGTTCCTGGCCCCGTTTAGGGCTACGGTTGCCACGGGGACACCGCCCGGCATCTGTAAAATGGAGAGGATGGAGTCCCAGCCGTCTATAGAATTGCTGCTTTTAACGGGCACCCCGATTACCGGGAGCGGAGACAGGGATGCCAGCATCCCCGGGAGATGGGCTGCTCCGCCGGCGCCGGCGATAATGACGCCGTAGCCATTTGTATGGGCATTCCTTCCAAAATCAAAAAGCTTGTCCGGGGTCCGGTGGGCCGAAACGATGTCCACGTCTGCCTCAATTCCAAAATCCTTCAGGATGTCCAATGCCTCCTGCATCACGGGAAGGTCACTGGTGCTTCCCATCACCACAGCTACTTTCTTCATTTTGTATTATTTGGCAATTACCTTGATCTTGTTCTTAACCTTTTCTGCCAGCTTCCTGGCCACGTCCGGGTCTTCATTTACAATGGTCACATGGCCCATTTTTCTGAAAGGGCGGGTAATTTTCTTCCCGTAGATATGGGGGGTGACCCCCTGCAGACCCATGATTTCCTCCAGATGTTCATAGACGACCTCCCCGGTGAAGCCTTCGGCCCCGACCAGGTTCACCATAACGCCTGCCACTTTGCTTGCGGTACTGCCCAGGGGCAGGCCGAGGATGGCCCTCAGATGTTGCTCAAACTGGCTGGTATAACTGGCTTCTATGCTGTAATGGCCGCTGTTGTGCGGCCTGGGCGCTACTTCATTCACCAGGATCTGGTCATCGGCGGTCTGGAACATCTCTACTGCCAGTAACCCCACATTCTGCAGCTCATCCGAAACTTTTTTGGCCAGTTGCCGGGCTTTGGCAGCCACAGCCTCCCCGATCCGGGCAGGGCAGATGACGTACTCCACCTGGTTGGCCCCCGGATGGAATTCCATTTCCACCACCGGGTAGACGGCCTGTTCGCCCCGGACATTTCTGGCCACAATGACAGCGAGTTCTTTCTTGAACGGGATCAGGTCTTCTGCAATACACTCCACATTGGGCAATCCCTTGAGATCTTCCTCCTGCCTAACCACCTGTACCCCCTGTCCGTCGTATCCCATGAGGGAGCGTTTCCAGACAAAAGGCAGGTACCGGCCGCCATTAGCCAGGCTGTCCTTTATTTCACTGGTATAAGCGTAGCGCGCAAACGGTGCTGTGGGGATGTCGTGGTCTGTATAGAATAATTTTTGGTTCGCCTTATTCTGGATGGTCTTGAGCGTACGGCTGCCGGGATATACCTGCACCCCTTCCTTCTCCAGCTGGTGGAGGGCATCCGCATTGACATTTTCGATTTCTATGGTCAGGAGGTCGACGGTCCTTCCGAAAGCCAGGACCGTATCGTAATTGAGCAGGTCCCCTACCTCAAACCGGTTACAGCCAACCTGGCATGGGGCGTCTGGCGATGGGTCCAGGACATGGGTCTGAATATCAAATTTCTGGGTTTCCTGTAACAACATTTTCCCCAATTGACCGCCACCCAGAATGCCCAGTTTAAAATCGGAGGAAAAAAAGTTCATGGCCCTTTAATTTGAATTCAGTTGTAGCAAATGCACAAACTGGCACAAAAATAAGGCTAATTCTTAGATTGAGCGGGAAGCGAAACAAAAAAGAGAAATCAAAATGTTATCTTTGCCCTTCCACCAAAAGGAGACCATTGATAACGTTACACGACAAGCAGTTTAAGCCCTATCTAACGGAGAAGGAGATTCTTGCTGCCGTGAAAAAAGTGGCCGAGGAAGTAGCCCGGGATTACAAGGACGAAGTACCTGTATTTGTCGGGGTCCTGAATGGCGCCTTTATGTTCGTGTCCGATTTTTTAAAGTTTTACCCGCACCCCTGTGAGGTTTCCTTTGTAAAGTTAAGTTCCTACCGCGGCCTGACATCTACGGGGATTGTGCAGACGCTGCTCGATGTCCCGTCCCATATTAAAGGTCGGAGTGTTATTATCCTGGAAGATATTATCGATACCGGGAGAACGCTTCAGGCACTTGTCCATCTTTTCGCGAATACACACGTGAAGGATTTCAAAATTGCCAGCCTTTTCTTTAAATCGGAGTTATACAACGGGGAATACACCATTGATTATTTCGGGATGGAGATCCCGGATAAATTCATTGTTGGCTATGGCCTGGATTACAAGGAACAGGGACGGAATCTGAGAGCTATTTACCAGTTAAACCAAAACCAGATGATAAACATAGTCTTGTTCGGAAAACCCGGTGCAGGCAAAGGTACCCAGGCCACTTTTCTGAAAGAACAATATAACCTGAAGCATATTTCCACAGGCGACGTGTTCCGCCGCAACATAAAAAACAAGACGCCTCTGGGAAAATTGGCCCAGTCTTATATTGATAAGGGCGAGCTCGTGCCAGACAGCGTCACCATAAAAATGCTTCGCGAAGAGGTAGACCAAAGCCTGGAAGCCAGCGGGTTTATATTCGACGGATTTCCGAGAACCACCGCCCAGGCTGAGGCGCTGGACGAATTAATGGAGTCCAAGGACATGCAGATCGACGCTACCATTGCCCTGGAAGCTGAGGATGAGGTGTTGATCAATCGTATCCTTGAACGCGGAAAAGCCAGTGGCAGAAGTGATGACCAGGATGTGGAGAGCATCAGGAACCGCTTTGAGGAATACAACGATAAAACCGCCCCACTGCGGGAATATTATAAAGCCCGTGGTAAATTCCATGTTGTGAACGGGATAGGGGCCATCCCGGAGATCACCAAACGCCTGCGGGAGGTAATTGATGCCCTGCAGGAAGCCTGAAAACCTGCACTGGCGACTTCCCGGGCATTCAGTACCTGCCTGAGTTCCCCAACAATACGAGTAACAGCATCCCCTTATGACAGAAGGAAATTTTGTCGATTATGTGAAGGTCCACCTGACTTCAGGCAAGGGCGGGCAGGGGTCTGCCCATCTCCGCAGGGAAAAATACGTCCCCAAAGGAGGGCCGGACGGAGGTGATGGCGGGCGTGGTGGCCATGTCATAGTGCGGGGCGATAAAAACCTGTGGACGCTGCTTGGCTTTAAATTCAAACGTCATTTCCAGGCCGGCCACGGAGAACACGGGAGCAAAAGCCGCAGCACGGGGGCCGATGGCACGGATGTTTACCTGGATGTGCCCCTGGGTACTGTGGTGAGGGATACGGAATCTAACGAGATACTTTTTGAAATAACAGAAGACGGAGAAGAAAAAGTAGTGCTTGAAGGGGGAAAGGGAGGGCTTGGAAACTGGCACTTCCGGTCGGCCACCAACCAAACTCCCCGCTATGCCCAGCCTGGCCTTCCCGGACAGGAAAGGCAGGTGACCCTGGAGCTCAAGGTCCTGGCCGACGTGGGCCTGGTAGGCTTCCCGAATGCGGGCAAATCTACCCTGTTAGCGGCACTGACCGCCGCCAAACCAAAGATTGCCGATTATGAATTTACCACCCTGAAACCTAACCTGGGTATCGTTCAGTACCGGGATTTCAAGAGTTTTGTCATAGCCGATATCCCGGGCATCATTGAAGGGGCTGCCGAAGGCAAGGGGCTGGGACATTATTTCCTGAGGCATATCGAACGAAATGCCACCCTCTTGTTTCTGATCCCGGCAGACAGCAAGGACATTTCCAGGGAATTTGAAATCCTTTTGAATGAATTGCGGAAATATAATCCCGAATTGCTGGATAAGCAGCGCCTGGTGGCGATTTCAAAATCGGACATGCTCGATGAGGAGCTCATGGAAGAAATGCGAAGGGAACTGGACCAGGATTTTGAGAAAGGATCCTACCTTTTTATTTCCTCTGTATCCGGGCTGGGCCTGCAACCCCTTAAAGATCGTCTCTGGAAGCTGTTAAACGATTAGTACGGGAATTCGGCCAGGGTCATTTTAAAATTCGCTACCTTAGCAATAGGCCCTTTAAACGCCCGAAAACGGTGTACCGGGCCCCCATTCCCACTTAAAAGATTGACAGGGGCCTTCAAATACCCATTGCAAATCCCCATGAAACCCATCACTACCCTTATTCGCTATTTCGGATTAACCTTCCTGGTGTTATGCCTTCCTTCCTGTGTTTCCATCCGGGTGAACTACGACTACGACAAAGGCACGGATTTTACAAATTACAGCACGTATAATTATTATCCGGAATTGAATACGGGCCTGAGTGAGTTGGATACCCGCCGACTCATGGAAGCTGTGGATTCCATCATGCAGGGAAAAGGCTATTTGCTTTCGGAAGAGCCTGATTTTTTGATCAATATCCAGAGTAATGCCTATCGCAGCCCCGGGGGAAGCGCTGTCGGCGTGGGGGTTGGCGGAACCGGGGGACATGTCGGGGGAGGCGTTTCCGTCGGATTGCCATTGGGCCAGGGCAACCTGGAACGGGAAATTGTTTTCGACCTGGTCGACAGCCAGAAGGATGCCCTTTTCTGGCAGGCAGTGAGCAATAGCAGTTATAGTGACAATGCCACCCCGCTCAGCAGGGAGGAGAAGCTACGGGCGGTGGCCGGGAAGGTTTTTTCCAAATTTCCCCCTTCAAAATAAGACCTTGCCTTCAATCGGCAGGCCGGGGCCACCCTTGCCAGCCCTTATCATAGCAAATAGAAGCAGATAAAGTAATTCATGGCCAGGTTAAATCCTGCATGGCATACCACAGCCATGTATAAAGATCCCCCGCGGTCCTTGCAGTAAAAGAAGAGTCGTCCGGTCATGTACATCAACAAGACCCACAGGAAAGCGGGGACCCACCTGAATTCCCATCCCCCTGCTGTATATAAAATCCCAAAATGCGCCAGGTGGGATATGGCGAAGGCTGAACTGTCGATGATAGATGCTTTGTTTTCCCCCAGCCGGGGAACAAAGCATTGATGGATGAGCCCCCGGTAGAGCAGTTCTTCCCCGATCGGACTAAAGGTAATGCCGATCCCCGCAAAAATCAGGAAGACAACTGTTCTGTGTGAAGCGATATCCAGGGGAACGGCCCCCCGGTAGGAGCGGGCTATGTAAACGAACCAGTTGCTGAGATCGTTTCCGTAAAGGTTGAATCCGGTTACATAGATAATCAAACAGGCCAGAAAGCCCAGAAACAGGGAGATTCCCCACCATTTGGCAAGGGCAGGCCGCCTTAGTCCGATCAGGTGTAACCCCTTCTTATTGAGCAGGAGAAAGGGCACAATCCACATGGCAAGGAATAGAAGGGAAACATGCGAATATCCGTTTCCCGAGCTGGCACCAAGGACGAGCATAAACCTCGGGATCCCGAACAACAGGATCAGAAAAATGCCTAATCCCGGTCCAAATTTAAGCCCGGCCGGCCAAAGGGCCCTGAAGCATTGCATGCCTTCCGCTCTCCGTGATCCGATTTGCACGCCTATAGGATTGGTTGCTTCTGAAACATTGGTATCATTGGCTTTAAAGTGATTTGAGCAATCCGCCGTCCAGGGGAATGCTGGTCCCCGTAAGGTAGGCCGCCTGGTCTGAAGCGAGGAAGGCCACCAGGTATCCATATTCCCTGGGGATCCCAATCCTGCCTACCGGGACCCGGGATTCCATTTCTTCACGGACCTTTTCCCTGGAAATGCCAAGTTGCTCTGCCTTTTTGGTGTTTAGCTGGCTTATGCGCTCTGTATCGAAATAACCGGTCAGGATGTTATTTACGGTAATGCCGTAAGGGCCTACATCGGTCGCCAGTGTTTTGGCCCAGGTCACCACGGCGGCCCGGATGGTGTTGGAAAGGGCCAGGTAGGGAAGCGGCTCCTTGACCGAAATGGATGCGACATTGATGATCCGGCCCCAATTTTGTCCCTGCATATGTTTAAGGGCACATTGGGTTGTGAAATGCACCGTTTTGAACAGGAGGTCGAATGCTTTTTGGTAAGCCTCTGTATTTTCTTCAAGACTGTTACCCGCCGGGGGGCCCTGTGTATTATTGACGAGGATATCGACGGCATGCCCCTCGAAGTAAGACTCAATCTGCCGGCTATATCCCCGGTAATCTTCAAAGTCCACTACAAGGTACCCGTGTTCCTGCCCACGGTCTGCAGGCAATCGGGAGACCAGTTCTTCCAGGGTATCGCGGCTGCGCGCCATGAGGGTTACCCCGGCCCCGCTTTCGGCCAGTTGCCGGGCGATGGCACGCCCGATGCCACGGCTGCTGCCTCCTACTAATGCTTTTTTTCCTTTCAGACTTATGTTCAAAGTTCAAAGTTCAATGTTAAAGCGCTTGGGTTCAAGGTTCAAGGAGCTCTTAATAAACCTTTAACTCTTTCGTAATATGTACCTCGTATTTCGTACTTTCCTCTGCTTGCATCATGAAGCGAGCTACGCTTTGCTTCATGGCTGCCTACTGCCACTGCTTACTGTCTACTTATTTGGGGCATCATAACCCCTCCCCGTTTCAAATAAGTTTTTTTCACTACAATAAACAAGCAGGCACGTGGGTTCAAAGTTTAAAGTTCAAAGAGCACTTTTATAAACCTTTAATAACTTCGTACCTCGTACTCTGCTTCATGGCTGCCTACTGCCCCTGCCTACTTATATTCTTCCCGGGCCGGGCTGAATACATCCAGCAACCGGCAGGGAGTTAGGGCGACGCCACTATGAAGGATGTGGGCGTTTACCACCACTATGTCGCCCGGATGGTACACCCCGGTGACGCCTCCAACGGTAAATTCAAAGTCGCCTTCCAATACATGCATGATCTGTTCATTCGCGTGGGAATGTTCCGGGACCCGGGACCCTTCCTGTACCTCCCAGAAAGCCAACGTCATATGCCTGGAATGGACCATTTTCCCATGAAAACCGGGCATGATCTCTTTTGAAGGGAGGTTTTGTAAACTTGTTTCCATCTGATACCTTTCCTGCTAAGATAAAAAGATTTGCCCGGGAGGAACCCTATTTGCTATGGACTTTTGTATGCCTATCTTTACCGCCAAGACCAGAAGGATGCAAGTACACTTTATCGCTATCGGGGGGAGTGCCATGCATAACCTGGCCCTGGCATTACACGACAAGGGTTACAAGGTAAGTGGCAGCGACGACGTTATTTACGAACCCGCCAGGAGCCGGCTGCAGGCCCATGGGCTGCTGCCCGGGTCCACCGGATGGGACCCATCCAGGATTCACGGCGCGCTGGACGCCGTAATACTGGGCATGCACGCCAAAGCAGACAACCCCGAACTTATAAAAGCCCAAAAACTGGGGCTGAAGATTTATTCCTATCCGGAATTCCTGTACGAGCAATCCAGGAATAAAACCCGGGTAGTGATCGGGGGCAGCCATGGGAAGACTACCATTACGGCCATGATCCTGCACGTTTTGAAATACCACGGACGGGAAACCGACTATATGGTGGGAGCCCAGCTGGAGGGTTTCGACCGGATGGTGCACCTGAGTGAAAAGAATGATTTTATAGTCCTTGAAGGGGACGAGTATCTTTCTTCCGCCCTTGACCCCAGGCCAAAATTCCATCTGTATAGGCCCAACATTGCCCTCCTTAGCGGGATTGCCTGGGACCATATCAACGTATTTAAAACCTATGAATCTTATGTGGAGCAGTTCCGCATCTTTATTGACAGCGTGGTAGCCGGGGGGAGTATTACCTACAATGAGGAAGATGCGGAGGTACGGAAACTGGTGGAGGAATCCACCCGCCCCATCCGGAAATTGCCCTACCACAGCCCGGAATATTTTGTCGAAGAGGGGAGGACCTACCTTGAAACGCCGGAAGGACCTATGCCAATTGAAATTTTCGGCCGGCATAACCTGAGTAACCTGGCAGGTGCGAAATGGATCTGTCAGCATATGGGGGTTGATGAATCGGAATTTTATGAAGCCATTGCCTCTTTTAAAGGCGCTTCCAAACGCCTGGAAAAAGTGGCCGAAAATCACGAATGTGTGGTTTTTAAGGATTTTGCCCATGCCCCCAGCAAAGTGGCTGCGGTAACCCGCGCCGTAAAAGAGCAATATCCGGACCGAAAACTGATCGCCTGCCTCGAATTGCATACGTATAGCAGCCTGAATGAAACCTTTTTGCTTGAATACCGGGGAGCCCTTGACCCCGCGGACGTTGCCGCCGTATTTTACAGCCCGGATGCCGTGGCAATCAAACGCCTGGCGCCTGTAAGCCCGGAGCAGATCGGGAAGGCTTTTGAACGGCAAGATCTCCATGTCTTTACCAATCCCGAAACTTTCAGGGAATTCCTGTTTAATCTCGACATAAAGCAAAGCGTACTCCTGTTGATGAGTTCCGGAAACTACGGGGGTTTAGACCTTGAAAAGCTCAGGGAACAGTTACTTTAAAGCGATACCCCGGTCTCCTTTCTCCCCGGGATCATAAAAATCCTTCCCATGCAGGGGAATTGCGATTTTAACCGGGTAATTTACCTTACATTTTTTTAGATGACTATCTTTAGGGAATGCAAGCAGAAACGGCCGCGTTAACCATTAAAAACTGGTCTGAAGAAGACCGGCCCCGGGAGAAATTACTGTCCAAAGGTCCCGGAGCCCTTACCGATGCGGAATTGGTGGCCATCCTGCTGGGAAGCGGCAGTAGCAGGGAGAGCGCCCTGGCCCTCTCCAAACGGGTCCTGGCAGCAGCCAATAACCGACTCTCATTGATGGGCAGGATGTCTGTTTCCCGGCTGATGCAGTTCAGGGGCATAGGGGAGGCCAAGGCGGTGACCATTGCGGCGGCCATGGAACTGGGCAGGAGGAGAAGGGGGGAGGCCCAAGAAAAAGTAACCCGGATAGCAGGGAGCCCGGATGCTTTTGCACTCATGCACCCACTGATTGGGGAACTGCCGCATGAAGAATTCTGGATTGTTTACCTGAACAATGCGAATCGGGTACTACACACCGTATTGCTCAGTAAGGGGGGGATCACCGGAACGCTGGTGGATGTCAGGCTCGTGATGAAAGAGGCCCTGGAACTGGGCGCCGTGGCCCTCATCCTTGCACACAATCATCCGTCGGGGATTTTAACCCCCAGTGAGGCGGATAAAAATATAACCCAAAAACTGAAAGAGGCGGGCGGGACCCTGGATATAAAAATCCTGGACCACCTCATTATAACCGAAAAGGATTATTATAGTTTTGCCGATCATCTTATCCTGTGAACATGCTCCTGATCTACACCCATAAAATCACGCCGCGTTTCAGCTATACCATGAAACAGGTATTTACCAGGATCCTGGGGATAGAGATCACCTTTACCACGAAGGTGGAGGATTTTATCAAGCACTCAGGTCCAAAAATCACCTATACCAAACAGCCCCTGCAGAATGAATTCTTCGTTCGAAGCAATGACCTTCTTTTTGAACAGGGGATCAATGACTTCCGGGTGACCATTGCAGATTGGGACGGGGTGCCCTGTTTCTTTGGGGCCGGGGATCGAAGTACCGTCCCCTTCGACATTTTTGCGGCCAGCTTTTACCTCCTCAGCCGGTATGAAGAGTATTTGCCCCATGTAAAGGACCTTTTTCAGCGATTTCCACCCTCTGAAAGCCTAGCCTTCCGCAACAATTTCCTCCATCTGCCCATTGTTGATATCTGGGCCTTTAAGCTACTTGAGATGCTGCTCGGGAGATTTCCGAATATGGAGGCCAAAGCCAGGCGGTATGACCATACCTCGATTATCGATGTCACCACCTCCCACTGCTTTGCCAACCGGGGCATTGTCCGCGGGGTGGCCGGCCTGATCCTGGACCTGGTGAATTTACGGATAAGAAGGGTCTTCCAGCGCATATCGGTATGGCTGAAACTGCGGAAAGACCCGTTCGACAATTTTTCGGCCCTGATCGCCCTCCACAAAGTACACAATGTACAATCCATGTTCTTTTTTCAGTTTGCGACTTACTCAACCTATGACAAGAACGTGTCGCCCAATAACAATACCTTCCGCCACCTTATCAAGTCGGTGGCAGATTACAGCAAGGTCTCCCTGGCCGCCTCCTTCAGTTCCTTCAGCAATACCGGACTTTTGAAGGAGGAGAAAAAAAAGCTCAGCAACGTCATCAACAGGCCTGTTAATTTTTGCAGGTTGCGCTATAACCGGGTCGATATCCCCCAAACCTACAGGAACCTGGTTGAAGCCGAATTTACCGATGATTTCACCATGGGGTACACGCATGAGATCGGGTTCAGGGCCGGTACCTGTACGCCTTTTTATTTCTATGATATTCCGCTGGAAGTGCAACAGCCCCTGAAAGTTCATCCTTTTGCCGTCCACGATTACGCCTTCCAATACATGACTTCGGAGGAAAAGATACTGGAAACCGTGGATGGGATATACGAACAGGTAAAACGCGTAAATGGCGAGTTCCTGACCATATTTTCGAATGAATTGCTGGGCGGCAGTCAAAAGGTGGACTGGATGCACCTCTACAGCAGCATTATCAAAAAATACCATGTTTAGAGGGGTTGTTACCGACGTGTTTTTTGACCTGGACCATACGCTGTGGGACTTTGACAGGAACTCGGGCCTTACGTTCAGGAAAATCCTGGCCGAGAACGACATGGCCGTTCCCCTTGATGCCTTTCTGGAAGTCTACGTGCCCTTGAACCTGGAATACTGGAAGCAGTACCGGGAAAACCGCATCACAAAAGACGAGTTAAGGTATCTTCGGTTGCGGAAAACCTTTGATGAACTTCAGGTGGACATAACGGACGCGCTGATTCACCTGCTCGCGGAACGCTATATTGAAGAACTCACTTCCTTTTCGCATCTCTTACCGGATGCCCGTGAAGCCCTGGACTATCTGCATCCCCAATACCGACTTCATATCATTACAAACGGATTTCACGAAGTACAAGACCGGAAACTCAGGAATTCGGGGATCCATATGTATTTCACCCAGGTGATCAATTCGGAAATGGCCGGGGTGAAGAAACCAGATCCCTACATTTTCAGGCTGGCGTTGGAACGGGCCGGGACCACACCCGAAAAATCACTTATGATAGGCGATAACCTGGAAGCCGATATCCTTGGAGCCCGGGCAGTTGGCCTACACACACTACACCTGAACCTCCGCAATGAACGGGCACCCGGATTAGGTGCTGCGATAACCGGTTTGTGTGAAATAAAATCATATTTATAGAGTTATACAAGGGAAGACACTATTGGAGGGCATACCGGATTGTTGAATATCTCAGGTTTTATGCTATGAAAAATCATCTCTCGTATCTCATCTCGGCCGGATGCTGCCTGCTCCTATCGGTTTCCTGCGCCAAAAAGCAGGATTTCACCCAATATGAAGATCTGGAAATTACCCCTACGGCAGAAGCGAGCCTGCTATATGTGGAAGCCCCCGAAAGTATGATCAACGAGGCCCAGGCAGGGGTTTATTACACCGAGGATTTCAATTTTGATGCCTTCGCCGAAGACTTCGTCTCCGACAATGTTCTGGATGGTGTGGTCACATACCAACTGGAGAATACCAGCAGTAAGGAGCTGGAAATCACTGTTGAATTTCTGGATGACCTTGGTAACGTACTGGATACGGAACAATTCCACATGGATCCCGCACCTACGGCTATCCTTGACAGGGAAATTGCCTATGGCGGTGCATCCGGGCGCCCCCTCGACATCCTCAGGAATACATCCGGTATCCGCGTAACGGGCCGAAATCTGGGAGACTCCACCAGCGTGTCCACCCTGCCCGATCCGAAAATAATCCTCCGTTCCAGTGCCAAAATCCGGATCCGCCTGAAATGAAGGGTCCTGCTGCGTACTTCCTGGCATTATTCCTTGGATTAGGGCAATTATCTGCGCAAAATAAAGAGCTGCTGTACGATTTTGTCGAAATCCCGCAAGCCCTCATGCTCAACCCGGGCATGCAGACCGATTTTCAGTGGCATGCCGGGGTACCGGGCCTGTCCGGCGTCTCCCTGGCTGCCGGCAGCAGTGGATTAACGGTATATGACCTTTTTGCGGATGACGGCCTTGATTTTACGCAAAAAGTGCGAGACCGGGCGGTATTTGGCATGAAGCCGAGGGATGAAGTGAGTGCCACGTACCAGGTGGAGATCCTGAACGGGGGTTTCCGTAGCAGGAACCGGCCGGAAGATTATTATTCCTTCGGCATATACCATGAAGGGGATGTTATTGTATACTGGCCGCGAGACCTGGCAATCCTGGGCTTCGAGGGAAATGCGGACCAGCTGGGGAGGCGGTTTAACCTCGGACACCTGAAAACACGGGGAGAAATTCTGAATGTCTTTCATTTTGGTGTCAACCGTCGAATGTCAGACAAACTTACCCTTGGCGCCCGGGCGAAGCTCTATTCCGGAATAATCGATTTTAACAGTTCCAGGAACACCGGATATTTTGTGACCACCCGGGGGCAAAACAACCTGCTAGCGAATACGCTAGTGGCCGATATGTTCGTACGGACTTCAGGCCTGGAAGCCATCCGGAAAATTCTGGATGACAATACCATAGACGACGGCTCCCGGATCCGCAAACTCCTGATGCGCAGGGGATTCTTAGGAGGTGACCTGGGGCTGGGGATCGACCTTGGCTTCAGCTATGATCTCAATGAAAGGACCCTGATAACCGGTAGCGTCCTGGACCTGGGGTTCATATACCACCACACGGATCCACGGAATTTCAACCTTCAGGGCAGGGCCACAACCGAGGGGATAGAGGTAATCCTGCCCGATGCCCTGGACGATCCCAATGCGGATTTCTGGCAGGAGCTGGTAGATGAAATCGAAGGGCTGGTGCCTTTTGAAGAAAACAATCGCAATTATATTACCTTCAGGCCAACCAGGGTTCACGCCTCGCTGCGGTATAACTTCGGTCAGCCCCAGAAGGCCCAGGCCGATTGCGATTGTGATGTACAACCCGGCGGGCGGCCCAAGCGATACCGCTACGCGAACAGCCTGGGAGGCCAGCTGTATGTCATCAACCGACCACGGGGACCACAAACGGCCCTTACGGCCTTTTACCAGCACCGCTTCGGGAACCTCCTCTCACTCAAGGGTACCTATACTGTGGACAAGTTTTCCCTCACGAATCTGGGGCTCGGGATGAGCCTGCAGGCCGGCCCGGTAAATTTTTATATCCTGGCCGATAATTTATTGGCGTACAGTAACCTCCCGGACTCCCACTATGCCTCTTTACAGTTAGGATTAAATATCCTATCTTGGGGCAGAAACTAATACCGATGCGCGGTTTAAAATTCCTTTGTTTCACGGCATTGCTGGCTTCTGTTTCCTTTGTCAGGGGGCAGATCAATGCCTATCAATATGTGGTCGTGCCCAAGAAATTCCAGGATTTTGAATCGGAGAACAAATACCGCAGCAGTACGCTGGTGAAACACCTGCTGGATGAGGAAGGGTTCATAGCCTATTATGAGGGCGAGGTACCAGCCGATATAGCAGACATTTGCAAGGGTCTGAGGATAGAGCTGCTGGATGAATCCACCGCCCTGCGGACACGGGTGGTCCTCCTGTTGAAAGATTGCCATGGGCAGGATGTTTTCAGGACGCAGCAGGGCGACAGCCGGGAAAAAGACCTGAAAGAAGGGTTCGACGATGCCATAAGGGAGGCCTTCCGCTCCATATCCGCCTTGAACTATCATTACGAACCGGATGCGGCCCCGGTGAAAAGGCAAGTTCCCATTGCAATGAATTTTGACGGTGACGTGAAGACGCTTGCTCCGGACAGCGGTCAAAAAGGCAGGCCGCAAAACCCGGTCGGGGATCCTATGGTTGAGCAAGAGGCCACCCCCGAAAAACAAAGCTTCAAGGATAGGTCTCCCCAACCTTTTGAGAGGCAACGCCCCGGCGAAACACCATCCCCTGGAAAATCCGTGCAAGACATCTGGTATGCACAGCGTTTGCCCGACGGGTATCAGTTGGTAGACCGAAGCCCTAAAATCCGTATGAGGCTTTTTAATTCCTCCCTCCCGGATGTATACCTGGCTGAAAATGACACGAGTCATGGCCTGGTATATAAACGGGACGGGCGTTGGATATATGAATACTATGAAAATGGGGAACGGACCGAAAAGGAGCTTCACATAGAATTTTAGCTCCTGCTTTTTAAGTATTGCTATACGGCTCTTCAATTTGCAAACAGGCCTGTACCTCTTACAGTTTGTATTTCTCCTTCCAGCGTTTGCTGAGGAATTCCCTGATAGCCTTTTCCCGCTGGTTGCTGCCTGGGATGTAAAAGGAGGTGCCCTCCAGGGTTTCCGGTAAAAATTCGGCTGCTACAAAGTTTAGGGGATGGTCATGTGCATATTGGTAATCTTCGCCGTATCCCAGGTCTTTCATGAGTTTGGTCGGAGCGTTTCTCAGGGACAGGGGAACGGACAGGTCCCCGGTTTCCCTGACGGCAGCCTGCGCATTTTTGATCGCGACATAACCGGTATTGCTCTTGGGGGAGGTAGCCAGGTAGATCGCACACTGGCTCAGGATGATGCGGGCTTCAGGATAACCTATGGCTGTCACTGCCTGGAAGGTGGCATTGGCGATGACCAGGGCTGTAGGATTCGCAAGGCCCACATCCTCCGAGGCGAGGATCAGCATCCTTCTGGCAATAAAGGCTACGTCTTCCCCGCCTTCAATCATTCGTGCCAGCCAGTATACCGCCGCATTCGGGTCGCTTCCCCGGATACTTTTGATAAAGGCCGAAATGATATCGTAATGTTGTTCCCCGGTTTTGTCGTACAGGACCGTATTTTTCTGCACCTTTTGCATGACCAGTTTATCGGTGATCACAACCGGCTCTTTTTCCTCCGAATTCACCACCAATTCGAAAATATTGAGGAGTTTCCGCCCGTCTCCGCCGGAAAGCCGCAGCAAGGCTTCCGTTTCTTCCAGGCGGATATCCCTGGACTTCATTTCAGGATCCTGTTCCAGGGCCCTTTCCAGCAACGCTTCCAGGTCAGCTTTCCCAAATGGGTTCAGGATGTATACCTGACAGCGGGATAATAGGGCCGGGATCACTTCAAAACTGGGATTTTCGGTGGTGGCCCCGATGAGGGTCACCCACCCCTTTTCCACTGCACCCAACAAGGAATCCTGTTGCGATTTGCTGAACCTGTGGATCTCGTCGATAAAGAGGATGGGGTTTTTGGTCGTAAAAAGGCCGCCGCTTTGTTTCGCTTTTTCAATCACCTCCCGCACGTCCTTTACCCCGCTGCTGATGGCACTTAGCGTATAAAACGGCCTGCCGCTCTGATTGGCGATGATGTGGGCGAGGGTCGTCTTCCCGGTGCCCGGTGGGCCCCAAAATATCAGGGATGGCAGGAGGCCTTTCCGGATATGCAGGCTCAATGCGCCTTCCTCTCCAACCAGGTGGTGCTGACTGATAAATTCATCCAGGCTTTTCGGGCGGATTCGTTCTGCAAGGGGTTCATTCATTTCATAAAAATAAGATAAATCGATTGATCCGGATCCGCGTATTCCGAACACTTTTTAACGTTAGTAAAACCTGTCGGTGTCTCGACTCCGCTCGACATGACAGGTTTCATTGATAATACAATTGACACTTCGTAATGTCATCCCGAGCGGAGTCGAGGGAGGGGTTCAGGGGGTGGTTGTGCTCCACACCCCTCCGTCCCGGCGCTTGCGGCCGGGACACCCCCGCCGCTGTCGGGCGGGGCAGGCTCCCCTCAGAGAGGGGAGGAGTATTATTACTTATAATAAACATTCTTAAAAAGCCGTACATTCATACCCATGTCAGAAGACGATTATTTCCGCTATACTCATAGCGTATTGATTGTCCCCATGGTCGCGGTACTCATAATCTGGACGGTGTTTTACATCGAAGTCCGTTTTGGGGTGAACTTCAACCAGTACGGGGTGTACCCCCGCACGTTTGAAGGCCTCCGGGGTATTTTCCTCAGCCCCTTTATCCATGGCTCGTTGCAACATCTTTATAACAACACCCTACCGCTGGCTATTCTCCTGGCTTCCCTTCTCTATTTCTACAGGGATATTTCGTTTAAAGTGTTGGGATACGGGTTGTTGCTTACAGGGGCCTTTACCTGGCTCGTCGGCAGGCCCTCCTACCATATCGGTGCCAGTGGCCTGATCTACCTCCTGGCGAGTTTTATTTTTTTCAAAGGCATTTTCACCAGGCATTACCGGTTGGTGGCCCTGTCCTTAATTGTCGTCTTTATTTACGGGGGGTTGCTATGGCTGATCTTCCCCCTGCTGGAGGGGATTTCATGGGAAAGCCACCTGGGCGGCTTCCTGAGTGGCCTGTTCCTGGCCGCTAGCCTTCATACAAAAGTACCGCCTGCACCGACCTATTCGTGGGAAGCCGATGATTACAAAGAAGAGGAGGATGAATTCCTGCAACAATTTGATGAAGACGGCAACTTCATAGGAAAAGGCACCCCACCCGAACAGGATAAGGACCCTTTGCATATCCGGTATATTTACAGGAAAAAAAAGGAGGAAGATGAAGAGGGATCCTAGGTCTACCCGATCCCTGGGTATTCGAAACATCGCTATGTCAGCCCATACGTTGCCGCACCACTTCATACAGGAATACGCCACAGGCCACGGAAACATTCAGGGAGCCAATTTCCCCTAACAGCGGCAGCCGCACCTGCAGGTCGGTGATTTTTAGGAGGGACGGACTGATCCCGCTGTCCTCGGAGCCCATTACCAGGGCAATAGGCCCTTCTAAAGAACAACCAAATACGTTTTCAGTTGCTTTCTCTGTTGCTGCAATCACCTGGATCCCGGAAGCCTGAAGGTAATATACTGCATCTTTGAGGTGGTCTACCTTGGCAATGGGAACGCGGAAGGCAGCCCCCGCAGAGGTTTTGACGGCGTCGGCATTCACAGGGGCTGCCCCGCTCCTGGGAACCACGATCCCCTGCACCCCGGTGCATTCGGCAGTCCTGATAATGGCTCCGAAATTGCGTACATCCGAGATACCATCCAGCAAAAGGAAGAAGGCCGGTTTAGTCCCGGACATTACCCTGGAGACCAGGTCTTCGAAATCGTGGAACGACACGGGCGACACCTCGGCCACTACGCCCTGATGGTTGTTTTTGGTGAGCCGGTTAAGCTTTTCGGCTGGCACATAGGAAGCGGATATACCCTTTTTCCGGATCAGGGATTCCAGTTCAAAGAATAGCTGTCCCTGCAAGCCCTTCTGAATAAAGACCTTGTGGATGGGTTCCCCGGCCTGGATGGCTTCTATCACTGCCCTAATTCCGTAAACCTGCGATATATCTTCCATTTTTGATTTTAAAATATCATTGGAGGGCCTTACTCAGGGACTGACGGCCAGTGGCCTTTTTGGGGTCCCGTCCAGGCGATGGACCCCGAGTGGTCCGTTATTGGTTGTATTGATGAGCAAGCTGTTGTTTTTATAGCGGATCAGCAACAGGTCCTTTACATTTCCATCCAAATATAATCCCGTTTTGCCATAGGGCTGGGGAATATATCCGTCTTTTCCGTTGGAGAGCAATACCAGGCCGGAAATAGCATCCATCCGGGGCGTTTCTACTTCAGTTTCATAAATATTGCCTGCGAGGATCACGTCTTCAAAACCATCGCCGTTAATATCGGTGGCTACCGTAGCCATGACCGGGAAAATCTGGGCTTCAATGGGCAATGGTTTTGATTCGAATACACCCTTGCCTTTGTTAATCAGGATAAGAGAACGAAACTGGTCGGCTTCCCGCTCATAGGCATCTTTCAACCTGTCCCCATAGATATCAGTCAGGCTGGCATTGGCAAAATCCAGGTAGGTAGGGAATTTTTGCTGGATGAAAGGCATTTGTTGGGAAGAGTATTCCCGGCCCCTGACCGGCACATAGGTACCGTGGTATTGTTCAGCCATTACAATATCGTTTGTCCCGTTCCGGTCGAAATCCGCCGCATAGATCTTAAAGGGTTGGTTTTTTTCGGCCTTGTATTTAAAATTAAGTCCCACATTCCCCAGGATGTAATCTTTCAGGCCGTCCCCGTTCAGGTCTGTTTCTGTGGCCGAGAACCACCAGCCTTTCTGGTTGAGGGCATCGTTCCCGGGGGCGATGTTTACAAATTTGCCGTTGTGGTTCTCAAACAGGCCTATTCCCGTCCATTCGCCCAGGGCGATGAAATCTATCCATCCGTCGTTATTGAAGTCTGTGGCCAATACGGCATTCACTATCCCGAAATCCGTTAGTTCCGGGGCTTTCTCCTCAGTCACGTCCCTGAGGGTGCCCCCATCGTTTTCGAAAAGGACAGACGGACTGGCCTGCGGGTATTTTTTGGGGATAAGCCGGTTTCCAACCAGGATGTCCATGTCGCCATCCTTATCAAAATCAAAGGCGGTTACAGCCTTTCCACTTTTGGGGAAAGACCTGAGGGCGGGGGCATCGGCCCTCTTGAAATTTCCCTTGCCGTCGTTGATATAAAGCCTGTCTGCGTAGAGGGAGCTGTTTTCTTCAAATTCATAGCCCCCGCTGGTTACGTATAGGTCCATATCCCCATCGGTATCCAGATCAAAGAACACGGCTTCCATATCCTCGTAGGTACGGTCCGTTTCGAATACCGGAACGGTCTTTTTACGGAACCCGGTGGAAGTTTGTACATAAAGCTGCCCAGCCTGCCCGGAGGCGCCACCCACGTAGAGGTCGTCGATCCCATCCCCGTCCACGTCGCCCTTGGCGAGATAGGGCCCCATTTGGGACTGCTTGTAGGGCAGTAGGATTTCGGCATCGAAGTCGTCATATATATTCTCCCGGTGTACGAAATCCAGGCCGTAGCGTTCAGCGGGTTCGGTTGCAAACCAGGGATGCCCCGATTTTTTGGCCGGTGCCTCCCGGGATGCCTCCGATTCATTGAAAGTGAGGGTACTGTTGGCGGGGACCTGGTGTTTTTCCTCCATTTTCCCATTGAGCCAGGTAACGCGTACGGTATCCACCACGGTGGTTGCCCCCAACCCGAAATGGGCGGCCGGCTCCAGGACAGACATATAACCCCGCACCCGTTTGTTTTCGATCAGCTGTGATTTGCCGTCGTACAGGAGTTCAACTTTGGCAAATGGTTCTGAGGTTCGCCCGTTGGTCTTTACCTTCAGGAAATGCCCGCGTCCCTGTTCTATGGACGTATTCCGGTAAAGGAAGGCATTGTCGTTGATATTGTTCACCACGATATCAAGGTCCCCGTCGTTATCGAGGTCGCCCGCGGCCGCCCCGTTACTGAAGGAGAAATCGGCCAGCCCCCAGGTCGTTGCCCGGTTCTCAAATTGCAGGTCGCCCTGGTTCTCATAGAGGATGTTTGGCAGCCTTTCAGAGGGCATTTCGTTGTACAGCGCTTGTTTGACCTCCAATGGTACCTGGCTGCCATAGCGTTGTTTTGCAGCAAATACCTTCTGTTGTAAGTCGTTGTCCAGGGCATAGCGTCGGTACCCGTTGGTCACGTAGACGTCCTTGTCTCCATCCAGGTCGAAATCCGAAAGGATCACCGCCCAGCTCCAGTCCGTATTGGCCATCCCGGTAAGTTGTGCAATGTTGCTGAAATGATCCTGCCCAAGGTTCAATTGAAGGGAATTGAACATATACTGGGGCTGGTAGCCGGATTCATTCACCAGGTAATCAAAGCGGCGGGCGCTCATGGGTACCATCAGCGTCTTGGCGCGGACATGGTCTGAGGAAGACATGTCGAGGATAAAAATATCCTGCAGGGCGTCGTTATTGATATCGGCAATGTCTATGCCCATGCCGTAGTAGGAAATTTGTTGCGTAAAATTCTTGATCCTGTCGGTAAAGGTGCCATCGTGGTTGTTGATGAACAAGGCATCAGGCAGGTAGTAATCGCTGGCGATGTAGACGTCGAGCCAGCCATCGGAGTCGATATCACCCACGGAAAGGCCTAAGCCGAATACCGGCTTTTCCAGGCCGGCTTGCCCGGTTATATCCGTATAGTGGCCCTTGTCGTTCCTGTACAGGTGTGAACTGTTGTAATATTTGGCCCCTAGTTCATTTTCAATGATGCGGCTGAAGTTGATGGGGTCTACCCCAAACAGTTCGCTTTCGTTCATCACCACGCAATCGAGATCGCCATCCTTATCAAAGTCGAAAAAAGCGGCCTGTACCGAGATGCCTGGATCGTCCAGGCCATAGGATTTGCCCATCTCCTTAAAATTGCCATCCTGTTGGTTGATGAACAACTGGTTTCTTCTCGCTTCCCGCTCCACGGGACCGGCCTGGCACACGTAGATATCCATCCAGCCGTCTTCGTTCACATCGGCGAAGGTCACCCCGTTAGCCCAGCCTTTGCCCTGGTTGATACCGGCGGCGGAGGAGACGTCTTCAAAGCTAAGGTTACCTTTGTTTAAGAACAGTTTATTGGGCACCTGGTTCCCGCAGAAAAAAATATCGGGGAGGCCGTCGTTGTTCAGGTCTTCCAGGCCGACACCGGAACCGTTATAGAAGTAGTCGTAATCAAAAAGGTTGGCCCGGGTACTGACATCATCTGTAATGGTGTTGGAGAAGTCCAGGTGGCTTTCGGTGGCGGCAACCTTTTCAAATACAGGGGGGGATGTCCTTGCTTTCGGGTTGTGCGTAGTGGTTTGGTCACCGCCTGCCCTTGGCTGCTTGCAGGCAACAAAAGAACCCAATGCGAAAGAAAGAACCAGTATCCGCTTCATGATTTCTGAAATTGCTACCATTGGAGGTCAAAATTACGAATTCCGCCGGAGTAAAGGCCGGCAGATTGTCATTAGGATATGAAATAGTACTGGTTTGGTATTCTTGCGTATAATGCTTCACCAAAAAGTAAAACTTCCATCATGAATGTTGCAGCATTCCTCATAGGGATCTTTCTCAATAGGTCCTTTGGGGGTTAGGTCTTTATTTTTAAAGGCCTTATAATCAGGAGGATATCGATGAATTCTGAAAACGTTGCTCCCGGTAGGTTCCGGATCCCCCTGGCTGAGAATACCTTTTGGGGTATCCGGGTTAATATATTCCCAGACTATATGCTCTTCCGGATCAATTTCAAAAAACCGGCCATTGGTACCCTCTGAGATAAGGGTGTTCCCATTTGGCAAACGTTGTGCGTTAGACAAAATAAGTGAAAAGAAATCCCTGGGATGCTCTTTGTCCCGATATGTATAGCTGGGCTTATCAGGTCCGTAAACACCACTATCTTTGATAATGTAATAATCGCCATAACCCGAACCGGGTGGATCGATAATGTCAATACTGGAGTAGAGTGTATCTCTCCCCACCCCGTTGTTAAATATCATTATTTTGCCACCATCCTTATAATCCTTTGGAATCCAATAGGGGGCGTGTGGGCCAAAGAGTTGCTGATCTTTTTTGGAACCTTTATCATAAGCATCGGGATTGCCCCAACGATATAAGATATCCCCGCCTTTACCTCGCAAGCCGCCTTTATGTGAAGCTGCCTCCAGTGTAGACGTTGAATGATCGATAATATAAATTTCATTGAGCTGCCTGGAGCAGAGGAGGATCTCATCCAGATCGGGGTTATAAGAAATTGAATTGAAATGTATCCAATTGGCCTTACCGCTTGATAGCCCCAAATAGTTAATATTGAGTAGTTGTGGATTTTTTGAAACAGATCCATAATTGTTTTTGGAAGTCGAGATATCCTGCACCAGATGATCCCAGGCATTCCATTCCCATTCCACATCGGCGCCATTCGGGGTTGGGTGGATTTCCAGGATTTGCTCATTATATAGTTGCCCGTCAGGCAGGTTATCGGCTTTTCTCCCGGCTTCCAAAGCTTCTTCCTTCGATTTCAGGGTTAAGGCCAGAAGGAGGATATTCCCGTTTGGCATGGGATAAATATCGTGATGCTGGCTCACCAAAGAATCAGAATAGCTG
>Ga0102953_1000272_pt1 | contig 37212 bp, 27 predicted proteins | sample SalPon2A_C_D2_MG_FD_78509 | JGI IMG/M metagenome (GOLD analysis project Ga0102953, IMG submission 78509) | Soil microbial communities from South San Francisco under conditions of wetland restoration - Salt Pond MetaG R2A_C_D2_MG | ecosystem: Environmental > Terrestrial > Soil > Wetlands | place... | reverse complement strand
TGCGCAGCCTTGAAAGGGAACGACCCTTCCTGCGGCTACGCGCCTTGTATACGACCCGGCTCGAAACCGCTGAATGTCACCCTGCTAACGTTCGGCTTAGTAATGCCGCTATCGTGCTGGCGCCAGGCCCGATCGAGCCAGGAGAAGGCCTCGTCGGGTTGTTTGCGGTAGGCGTAAACCTCGGCAATCTGGTAGGCCGCATCATTCGCGTCCCTGGCAATCAACCCTTGCAACGCCTTGTCGGCCTGGGCCTTCTCGCCCGTCTCCACATACGCCAGCGCGAGCGCCCAGGCGCGCCAGAACGGCGCAGGCTCCGCCTGGGCCGCCTTCAGGGCTGCCCGGCCATCCTTGCGCTGGAGCTCGATCACGGCGAGCTGTGCATGGTAGGCAGCACCCTCCGGTTGCAGGGCGATGGCACGGCGGGTCGCCAGCACGGCCGCATCCAGTTGCCAGAGGCCGGAAAGATATTGAGCGAGATTGTAGTAGGCCCGTGCATCCAGCGGATTGACTGTCACCACTTCCCGGCTCAGCCGTACCGCCTCGTCCAGACGGCCGAGGCTCGCCAGCGAAGTAGCCAGCAAACGCTTGGCATCAGTGCTTGCGGGGGCGAAGGCCAGTGCCCGCTGGTACTCGGTTTGCGCAGCACGCCGGTCGAGTTTCGCCCATAGCAGGTAACCCCGTGCCAGATGCACCGCAGCCGATTGGGGATCGAGTTGGAGCCCGGTGTCCGCCGCTGCCTCCGCCCTGGCATAGATCCGTTGCATTGCGGGTCCGGTGACGAGGCCCGCGGTCAGCTGCATCCAGGCGAGTGAAAGCCGCGCATAGGCCGCCGCGTACTTGGGATCTGAATCGATAGCACGCTGGTAAGCGGCAATCGCCTGGTGAAATGACTTCACGGTGGAGCGATCGTAATAGAAGTTGCCTTCGAGATAGGCGTTATAGGCAACGAGATTTCCGCTCGGAGGCCGGTCGCTCTGTACCACCGCCGTCTCGCCAGTCTCCTCCGACAGTTTCGCATGCAGCGTACTCGCCACCGACTGGGTGATCTCGTCCTGCAGCGCGAACAGGTTTTTATAGGGGCGGTCGAAGTGATTGGACCATAGCGTGTGTCCGTTAAACGCATCCACCAGCTCGGCCCGGATACGCACCTCCTCACCTTCGCGACTCACACTGCCTTCCAGCAAATTCGCAACGCCCAGTTTTTTGCCTATCGCAACGATGTCGAGCCTCGTGTCACGGAGCCGGAACGAGGATTCCCGGCCTATTACGGTCAAAGCCGGATACTGGCTTGGCGCGATGATCAGGTCCTCCGATAGTCCGTCGGAGAAGTACTGTTGCTTCGGATCACCGCTGACATTGACAAAAGGCAGGACCACAATGGATTTTTCCGGGATCGCGTTGCCGGGCATCGTAGCCGTAATGCCCGGGGCGGCGGGAACGGTCACGGCGGCATGCAGCGTGCTTTCCGCCGACTTTTCGCTCAACCGCCAGGCCAGCACGCCGACCGCCACGGCGAGGATCGTGATGATCAGGAAATCGAGCGTGCGTCCGATTCGTCGACCCGTCGGTGAAGGCCGTGCAGTGTCGGAGTCAGATGGTTCAGTGCGGCGCACACCCTCCGGCGTCAACTCGAAGGCCCAAGCCAACAGAATCGCCACCGGGAACAGGAGCACGAAAATGCCGATCAGGACTTTCAACACCCAGCCAGGTGCGCCGAAGGCCGGCAACACGATCGCGGCTAGCTGCAGGAGCAACCACGCGGTCACCGCATAGGCCACGGCCACCCGGAAGATATGCCTACGACGGAGCTCGGTCAGAAGATGGAGTACAGGCATGGCGTTCCTTGCAGAATAAGGGATCCCGCGATTGCCCAGTAACTTCAAGTGTAGTCTATTTCACGCCTAAATGTCCGTGCACCCGGCCAGCGTTCGGACCCTCCGTCACCTGCTCATGTCCGCACAAGGCGAATTCGCAAGCCCGGAACCTGTGCGAGTCATTGCGAATCGTCGTAGACCAGGACGCGGCCGTGACGAGGATCGCAGACGTAGGCCTTGCTGACACCATCCGCCGCTACGCAATGGCTGCCATGGGCCACCCTGGCCACCGCCACCTGGCGTAGCGTGCCGTCTTTCGTCAACTCGAGCACCGTCAGAGTGGCGCTGTGCGAACCCGGTACATACAAGTGCTGCAAATGGGGATTCCAGGCAATGATGTCCACGCCCGATCCGGTCGACGCGCTTGACGCGACAGCGCCGTTCCCGGTCAGGTCCAGGGCAACGGCCTTGCCTTCGGTACAACCGACGAAAAGCAGCTGATGCCGTGGCGCAAGCACCAGTCCACGCGGGCCTTGGCACGTATCACTCCAGCGCGCAACTATTTTGCGGGAATGCAGATTGATGGCCAGTGTGCGTTTCTTCCACAAATTGGTGTATGCCCTGCCGGTGCGTGCATCGATCACCAGAGACTCTGGTCCGCCGGGGACGTCGATGGTTCCAGCCGGTTTCAGCGTGGGATGCTGCCCGGAAAGCGCGGCGCGAAACAATTCGATCTGATGGGCGCCCGGTTCAGTCACCCAGACCTCCTTGAGCGGCGCCACGTAACGTATGTAATCCGAACCGGATGCCAACGGCACGTGCGCAAGTACCTTGCCACTATGGGCGTCGGCGATCGCCAGGCTCTGCGTATCATGGTCGCTGGCGATCAGATAACCATCCGCATAGGCTACCGACGTAGTGCCGACATCACGTCCACCGCGGCGCGTGGCAGCCGGAGCCACCTGGGCCGCTTTGGATACGGCATCGGTATTCGGATCGATAAAAAACACGGTGCCGGAGGCCCCTCCCGGCACGACCACCTGATTCAGTTCGGCAACGAAATCCATGTCGTCAAACCCGGCATCTGCGGACACGCCCGGCAAAGCCAGTGGCTCGACATGCTGTGGTGCGGCAGCGAGACCGGAAACGGGCAGCCACGAAACGATCGCCCACACGGTGAGCACTTTGAACTGGATTCCCATCACTTCTCCGGACTTTGATTCTGGCAGGTGGGAAGAGTATATGACACGCGGTAATCGTGCTGCCTGGATACCCCCCCCGCGGCGGTAACCTCCCAGGGAAGAGATCAAGCAGGCACCCGTGGAGCCTGGGCAAACGTGCGCCAGCGCACGGAAATTACCCGGCGCGCGCTTCATACTGACACTCGGAAACAGACCGGAATTGATCGGATGACCGCCAGGAAAACCATTCACTTTGAAGCGTCGATTTATGCCCGGAAAATCCCTGCCGGGAAAGGGCCGAAAATTGCCTGGTGGCGCCTGCGCCTTATGTGCGATAGCGCACAGACCGGGCGCTGCAATTGTATGAGTCTATTAACGAAAAGATTACAAGTGCTGATATTGCCTATCGTGTAAGTACCCTCAGGAGAAAATCATGAAGCGTAGTAATCTGACCGCAAAGCGGGCGGACGATGTACTGTCCCCGCCAGCTTACCTTCTGCCCCCGCCTACCTTCCAGGTACCACCGCCTTCTGCGGCGTCAACGGTCATACCCATCCGGGAGACTGCGGACATCGTCCGTGCACGGCAGCGTTGCCGCCAGCTGAGCGATACACACCGCGCGTCCGAAGTTTATACGACTTTCGTCACCACGATTATCTCGGAACTGGCACGGAATATACTGCTCCATGCCCGAACCGGCGAAATCCAGATCGATGAATCGACCGACGGGGGTCACGACGGCATCACGATCACTGCCAAAGACCATGGCCCCGGAATAGGCGACCTCCAGCGTGCCCTGATAGGCGGCTATTCCACCTGTGGCCGCATGGGGTTGGGGATATCGGGTGTGCGCCGGATGGCTGACGAGTTCCACATCGACTCCGATGCGGTAAAAGGCACGACCGTGATCGCACGGAAGTGGCTGAGGTAGTTGGCCTCGGAAAACAATAGCGTATACATACCACCGTCTCGACTGGCGGAATACGCAAAACGAAAGTCGACTCCTTGCGGAGAGGACGAGCTTGAGCGTTGCCTATGCGCTAGGGTGAATACCTGATTTTTCATTCCACAATATACCTGAAAACCGGCCTATCGGCATGGGCGCAGTAATTCTGCATATTGGACGCATGAACGAAACGCGCATCACGTTCCAATAGGTGGGACACTGCCTGATTCTCGACCACGATCTGCTTACTAAGCCGAACGTTAGCAGGGTGACATTCAGCGGCTTCGAGCCGGGTCGTATACATGGCGCGTAGCCGCAGGAAGGGTCGTTCCCTTTCAAGGCTGCGCAACGCAGTACACGGCCCGGCCCGGAACCGCCCGGAGGGACGCTGCGAGGCTCTGAGTGTCACCCTGCTAACGTTCGGCTTAGTAATGGGTCAGGTTTTGTGCTGCATGTTGCCAATCAATGCGCCACCCGTTGTAACCTGACCCCCTCCAATACTGGGATTCGTTCGGCGATGACCACCTCGCCTACCCGGCGAAGAACCAACCCTGTACGAGTGAAAGAGTGAAGATGCAGATCCGGCGCAAATGGGGCCGCAATACGTGCCACAGCCAAGCCGGGACCGAGCGGAGCGTGTAGTTATAAAGTCGATAACGAAACACCTGCTCGATCTCGGGACGCCAGGACCTTTGCCATGAAGCATCTCCAACCAAGCCGATTGCACGTGTTTCGGGCCTCTCGCACCAATCCCGCAGGACACTGTCGAGCAACAGGTTTCCAGGAGACACATCAGCGTGAGTTTCAAGAAACCCTATCTTGAGCAGGCTCAGGACACCGCCATGATAAAGGCAGAATTCCGCAGCGATGCAAATACCTCCCAGATACAGCAAGTTGATTACGCAGCGCATGGTCGTCGAACGTGTTCGCATGAGATCGTTATAAAAATCCACAAGCTCTGCTTTGCACTCGATGGCGCTGCGGGTTCCCGCGCTTCCCTTCCAACCCGACCCCTCAACCGCAAGGAACTCCTGAAAAGCCTCCTCGAGTTCGTCTGGCGCTTCCACCGAACGGTAGATCAATTCGCCGCTGGCCTCCGCTCGCCGCCTCTTTCGCCGGAGATCGCGCCGCAATTTACCAGACCACCGGGCCGATATAGCTGCATAACCAGCCGTGTTTCGTATTGAATGGCTGCTGCGTGCCACATCGCATGCAATCAGGAAACCAGCCCTCTTCTGCAATGCCTGATTGATGAACGACCCGGAAAGTACCTCTGGAAACAGCACCATGTCCCACTTGTGGGCCTCCGATCGCCGCAACCCCCGGAGCGCGCACTTGATGATTTCCGCGTAATCCCCTCCACGCCGGACGATGGCGTCGGCGAGAGCCAGATGGGGATGCATGGGTAGCTGAAGAACCCTGAGCCCCCCGTCGACCTTTGGCGGACAATACTTGAGCGGAAGGATCGCTACTGCCTGCGAGCCTTGGAACACCACTGCGAAAAGCAGGGACTGTGGTTCATCTTCAAGATGCCTGGCGTAACTCGCATACCATGCATACTGATGATGGAAACCGGTCTGTTCCGCATCCGCTGCAATCGACTTCCAGATTTGCCTGATTCTCTCCAGGCCTTCAACCCCTCTGTGCAGGCAGACTGACAGTTCGGCTGACGACCAGACAAGGCTCTCCAAATCGATTGCTTCCATATTCATTACCGCACTCGAACCTCGGGATTTACACTCCTGCCGTCTTTCCTGTCACCGCCTACGCCATGGGAAGCGGAAACGCACGCTCGATCCAATCACTCCCTATACCGGACAAAGAAGTATCCATGATGCCTTTCCACATGGACGCACAAAGCATACAAGCCAAAAAGAGTCGATAAATCCGGCCTATCTTCTCGTCGAAATATTGCACCAGCACCATTCGGACAATGGTAAATCGATCACAACAGTTCGCCATATCCTCGCGCACTCCACGCCCGCTGGCGGTCCCCGGCTTGTAAACCCTTCTTCCGGGTGTTCGGCTATTCTGTTGTCTTAGCAGCTCTCGGCACATCGATTCGTCCTGGCAAGGGTTAGTACCAAATTCAAAACGCCTTGAGGCCTCGAATTACGGTTGCAAATGGCTTGTATACCCACAAAGCCAAAGCGGCCTTATCCGCCTTGCTTATCGGCGCATAAAGATAAAACAAGGCTATATACGCGATAGCATAAACCATACCGGGCACCAGCAGGATGACCACCGGCGCCAGGCCTGCCCGCTCCAACAGGAGCTTGACCAGGATGGCCGGCAGAGCTGCAACGGCCGTAATGGCAAGCACCCGGGCCACCCCACCCCAGGGCAGGATCCGGGACAGGGGGCATTTCAGGACATGCTTGATACGCAACAGCGCGAGCGCCTTGTAAATGATGGTGGCGAGGACCGTAGCCACCACGGCACCGGTAATGTCCAGAGCGCGCATCAGAAACACGATGGTAGTCGCGACCACACCGAGCCTGACGATATTGAGCACAACCAGGTAGCGGGTCTGTGCGTACACGCGAAGCACGGAATCGGTCATGATGCCCGCCATTGCAATCATGGTTACGCTGACCATGAATACCGGGACACTTGCCGCATACCGGGATGTATAGAGCAGCGTAATCAGGTGATCCGCCAGGATCAGCAGAGCGACAACGAGCGGTACGAATACCAGGGCAAGCTTCAGCGTGGTATCCCGCCAGATCTCCAGTATATCTGCAGTGCGTCCCGCCGTGCGCAGCTCCTGCATCCGAACCATCATGACATTGCCGGTAGACGTCATCATCATGTCCACCAAAGGGATCTGCAGGCACCCTACGGCGTAGACCGCAAACATGGCGGGGGGGAAAAAGTGGGCAACGGCATATAAATGGAGCGTGCCCTGGGCCACGTCGATTGTCACGGCCATGGCAAACGGGAGGGCATACGCCAACTGCCCACGTAGAACCTGCCAATCGGGCCGAAGGCCAGTACCGAAATTCCGGTATAGATAGAATACGGTAACGCCCAGACGGAGAAGGGCAAAAGCTACCGCGCCCCAGAGCAGCGCCTCGAGACCACCGAATATCGCGACCGGGAGCAGATAGAACCCCACCCGCAATATTTCCGAGACCGCATACGTCCCCGCGGCCAGGCGGAATCGCTTGCGGGCCGTCATTGTGATTTCCAGAAGCACTGCCGCCAGACTGAACATGAGACTTGCCCCCGCCAAGGGCAGATACTGCGGGAGCACCGGATTGTTGAAGATGGATCCGACTCCGCTCCTGCATACCCAGACAAGTGCGAGACAAACGAGTCCGGAAGCTCCGAGGACGGTCAGGGTATTGGCGGCATGGTTGCCTCCGTTATCCCGGTTCGTCGGCAGGAAGTAATACAGGCTCTCCGCCATGCCGATCTGCGCAATGCCGAATAGCGTCGCATAGATCAGAAAGACCTGCTTGTAAGTCCCGAATTCGGAAACGGGAAAAATGCGCGCCAGAAAAATCGGCATCCCGAACGCCGCAAGAAATCCCACCGAACGGCCTGCGAGCAACAGCACCGCCGGGCGGAAAATGGAAGTCACGGAAGTACGCCCATGCCGCTACTTATGGCTCGATCCGCAGGCCATGTGGGCATCGAAGACGCCATTGACCTGGCATGTCATGATGGCAGCGGAATGCCTCCCCAGCGCGTTGACGTTGCTTTGCTCCCACAACATGCGGCGCGGTATGGTGAATTGCGGCGCTGCACTCGACCGATGGAAGCAAACCGTGTAAGCGTAACGATATCCGGCTCTTGCCACCGCGTTGATCGTCGCGGCATCGAAAGCGCCGTCGGGGTAGGCAAAATGCTCCACGCGACCGCCTAGACGGTCTTCCATTACGACCCGCCCTTCCCCGGTTTCGGAGAGCACCTTGGCATCATCCTCACTGGTAAGAATTGCGTGGGATTTGGAGTGGCATCCGATTACGACACCCTCCCGCTGCATGCGTTGCAACATGTCCCAGTCCATGACGCGCGACTGTTCGACAACACTCTCCGGCAACTCGGTATGTGAACGCAGGATATCGATGATTGTCCTGATCTCTGCCTGCCGGAAAGTGCCCAGCATCGCCCGGGTCAACCGGTAAGGTTCGCAGGAAGCGGCGGGAAACACCGTGGAGATCGCGTTCCAGCACCCTATCCTGCGTAACATCTGCCCCAGGCGCACTGCCGCTCCCTCAGGCTCGGAGAGCAAACAGGACAGGCGGAGGTACAGCTCGTCATGCGCGAACAGGTCGCGGCTTCCCACGAGATCCGTGGTGGCAAACACCGCGAAAGGAATTCCCTTCGCCTGGAGAAGCGGGAAGGCGTTGTAAAACACGTCGGCATAGCCATCGTCGAAGGTAATCGCGGCCGGCGGCTTGCTTCGCCGGATTCCGCCGTTCTGGTCCGCATGCACTTCATCGAGGGAGCATATGTTGTAATGGCGTCCTATCCAGTCCAGTTGCTTGCTCAATGTCCTGACGCTGACGAGGGATGGATCGATCGCATGCCGACTCGAGGCGGCGTAGTCATTGACGACGCGGTGATATCCCACGACCAATGGTAGCCTGCGCTTGCCTGTGGCGTACCCTATGACGGCTGCTCCTCCCGACCATGCGAGGGCTGCGGAAATTCCCGATTTTATGAAAGGGCGAATCATTGTCCGGCCTGTTGTTTAGATGCAATGCCTGACACGTCCGGCGAACCAACCGCCGCATCCGCCTGGCGGGCACTACGCATGAGCTTCTTGCCACCCCCACGCACGTCCATGAACCGCCTCGACATGTGCCCGCGGACACCTGGCGGATAGACGCGGTAACGGCCAAGCGCCCGATGCTCACGGGTCCAGTGGTGTTTGTATTGCTCGCCCCCGTGCAGGAAATCGTATTCAGTCTGATTCTCATCAAACGCCGAACGCAGGCTCTCTTCCATGCAGAGCCGCCCGGCACCGTAAGCGGAATAAGCCGGATCGAACCCCGAAAGATAGAAATAGCGTTTTCCCGCATAGGAGAATTCGTACATTCCGGCAACCGGCGTCTGGTCGAAGCGCAAAATGGAGAGTCTGAGCCAGCCCCGGGCCAGGGCTATCCGACTCCATTTATCGTGGAACCGGACGATAGCCTGCTCGTGCAATGCAAGGGATCCGCTTCTCTCGTTCCAGCGCTTATGGTGAAGACGAATGAACTCTTTCATGGCAACTTCTCGTTCAGAGTCATTCTGCACCATCGAAAATGATACTTCGTGGGAAGATTCCGCTTTCCTGCGCGCCCTGCGCAGCGAACTCCGGAAAACCCGGCCCAGTCCGGAAAGATAGTCATCCCAGGAAGAATCGGATAACCGAACGAATGGGCAGATATCGTCATCTTCCAGATTCGCCCTCCAATTCCTGCCCACGAGTTCATCTACGAGCAGGTCGGCATTGGCAGTTCCCACCAGTACACGCCGCATATCCAACATGTATTTACAATCCGACATATAGGAGGCGAGTGCTGCCATTGCATACGATTCTTCGCCCCTTTTTACGATCAGATCCAGGTAATCCGATCCGACGGAACCCACCCCCAGGAACTCCAGTGCCCTGAACGGCACCAGACGGAGAAGTTCCGGAGGACGCAAGGCAAACGGCGCTATTGCTATCAGCCGGGTTCCACGCCGCACGAGGAAAATTCGCAATCGCCGGGGGCCGGAAAGCAATTCCCACCACGTATACAGCCATTCCCAGGTCAGAAACAGGCAATCGACGCCACTTTCCGCCAACAGTTCACGCCATTCCGGGGCCAGGGCCGCGAAGTCTTCCCTGTTTCGAATTTCTTCAACCGCGAGCACCCTCGTCCCGGCACCGGCCCCGACCACGTGAGGGCGAACTACGCCCGTGTGTTTCCCGGAGCCGGCCAAACCCAATAAATCAGATAACAAAGTGATCATATCTGCCACCCCCCGTCGCGACGGAGTCGACGGTGATTCTTTTCCTCCGCAAGTACGTCTCGATAAAGTGCCTCTGTCTCCCGCACCATCCTCTCGAACGAGAATTCCGTTTGAATTCGAGTCCGGGCCGCTTCGCCGAGACGCTTCGAGAGATGAGGATTATCCAACACAGCGGTGAGCGATTCCGACAGGGCGCCTACGTCTGCGGGAGGGATGAGCAGTCCGGTGCGGCCATGGTCGATCAACTCGGGGATACCGCCCACCTTTGTGCCGACCACGGGCAGGCCGGCGGCCATCGCTTCGATCACGGCGTTCGGCAGCCCCTCGCTCAAGGAAGGCAGGACCGAGACGTCTGCCGCTGCAAGCAGATCAGGGACGTCCCGCCTGAGGCCGGTGAATATGAAACGCTCATGAATACCGAGATGCCGCGTGCGCAGTTTGAGGCCCTCAAAATAATCTGTTCCGCCGCTGGAAGTCTCCAGTACCGAAATTCCTACCACCATAAACCAGGCGTCCGGGACCTCACGTAAAATCTGTGCCGCCGCGTCCAGAAGGTACTCCACTCCCTTCTTGGCATTGAGGCGCGAAACCATGATCACGACTTTTGCGTTCTGCGGTATGCCGAATTCGGAACGAATCTTCCGGCGGGCCCCACCGGAATCCCGCTCCGGCATATTCGCACCATTGCGGATCACCCGTATTTTCCCCGGATCGTACCCTTCTTCGATCAACCAGATCCTGATGGCATCCGCGTTGACCACGACCCGATCCGCAAGCCGGCATGCCCAGCGCTGTACGCGTTGCTGCATAGGCGTCATATAGGCGCCCATGTCTCTAATCGACGCAATCACGCACGGCACCTGTGCCAGCCGCGCTGCCGGGAGGCTGAAGACGTTTGCATAGAAATTGTAGCTGTGCATGATCTCCGGATTGCGCATGCGCAGCTCCCGCGCCAGGCGCAGCATTTGGCGACCTGCGGTGATGCTTGCAAAACGGTCTATCGGATATTCGGATATGCTCCAGCCGCGGTCATCGTATTCAGGCTCGAGAGAACCCTGGCGTTCAAGGCAGCCAAACGCAAGCGAAAATCGCCTTGGATCGAATTTCCGGGCCAGGCCCAATACCTGCATTTCCGTGCCGCCAATCCCGAATTGGGTCACGAACTTGTAGACGCTCAGCGATTGCCCCTGGATGCTCGCCGCAGCCAGTGCCGCCTCGGGCATCCCGAATTCATGTCCGGGAAAGTCGCCGGCCATTATCTCGTGTGCATACATAATCACGTGGTTCTCGCTCTTTTACCGGGCACCGACAAGTGCGCTTTGTCACTTAAAGATGCGGCAATGGCATACGCCGCGACCGCCAGGCCGGCGATATAGAAAAAATAGAAATCATAGGCCGCGGGTTGAAAGAAAGCAGACACGCCAAAGACTATCAGGGCAATCCATATGGCTTCCGACAGTCGGTGCAGCACCTCATTGCCCGGGCTTTCCCTGGCAATTCGCCGCGCTGTCCTTGCAATCTTAAGGACCCTGTAGTACAGCAGGAGGAACAGCAACAATCCAGGGAGGCCGAGATCCACCCCATATTCCAGATACACATTGTGCACCCGTATCCAGTCGCCGCCGTTGAGCTTGTTCAGCGCGAGATAGTCCATCCCGGCACCCGCGCCGATGATCGGGTGGGACGCGATGATTTGCGTCGCATAGACCATCTCTGTCCAGCGTTGCTGGGCCGAGCCCGTTTGATCTTTCTCGATGTTGGTGATGGTGCTGAGTCGCGACCAATACCCCGCAGGCACCAACGGCACCGCGAGAAGGCCGAACGCCATCATCGCCAGCAGCATGCCTCTGCGGGCTCGTTTGGAGAGGCACAGTAGATAAGTTACGACTATTGCTACCAGGGTGATGAACCCACCACGGGAATAGGTGGCTATGACGGCCATCACGTCGAGAAAGGCGATGATTGCCAGGACTATCCGTACCGACAGTTTCCGGGATGACATCATGAGACCCAGCGCGAACGGCAGGATCAGGTTAAGCATCAGCGCCAGATCATTCGGGTTACCGGTCAGCGCTGACTGGTAACCGGCAATCCGTTCCAGGCCGTGAGTCATTTCCGCGTTGCCGACCCCCCCCTTGAGAAACGAGCTGATTGCGCTGAGCGACAAGGGAATGGCAATCAGGCTGAGTGTCCACGCGACGGTGCGCAGCCTCTGCTCCGAATTCACCACGCGTCCAAGCAGCCAGAAAACAATCAATGCCTTGATGTAAATGTTAAAAATCTGCGCGTAACTGCCCCCGGGCCAGAGAGCAAAAGGCACCATCACCACAGCCCACAGAAGCAACAGAAGGGCAACGGTAGCGGCTAGCGTATGCCGGGGCCGCGGTGCGCTGCCGGAAAACCGGCTCAAAAGATAAGCGCCGCTGGCAAACGCTCCGGTCACAAGCGCCAGATGCAGGGGCTTCAGCGCCGTAAAATGATCCTGCGGCGCCAGGATGAGAATCACGGTAAAGGCGATCAGTGACCAGAACGGAAAGCGCAAGGAGGCGCCGCCGATCCCTGAGACCACCACATGCTCTTGTGCGGTATCGCCGGGCGCGGCACGCCACCACCCGGACTCGGTGGCCGCCCCGTTCACGGCCCCACCTCGCTGGGTCGCGAGACCTCCACCGACCAGAGCACTGCATCCGATGCCGTGCCGTCCTCGAGCCTCACTGCGCCGCTCTCAGACGTGGGTGGGGCACGCACCTGCAAGGTCGGAACCGCTGGCGCATCAGGCACGCGTGCCCGGGCAGTGTTTACAAGCTGGCCGCCGCCCGACCCTCTCACTATGACCACAAGCGTCAACAACAGGACACGCAGGTCAAGCCACACGGAATAATGCTTGACGTAGTAAAGATCGTAGCGAAGTTTCTCCATCTCCTCGCCAAGCCCATTCGCGTATTTGTAACGTACCTGCGCCCAGCCGGTTATACCCGGGCGCACCGTGGAACGCATGGAGTAATAGGGAACGGCATTACCGCACTCGGCCACGTTCCGAGAGATCAATTCGACAAGCTCGGAACTCGGGCTTGGATGCGGACGTGGGCCAACAATATTCATGTCGCCTCGAAGGACGTTAATCAGCTGCGGAATTTCATCCAGACGGAATTTTCGCAGCCACTTGCCTGTTCGTGTGATGCGATCGGCATTATCGCCTGCCCATACCGAGCGGTTTGTGGAATCCTCACGCATGGTACGGAACTTGATTAACTCGAACCGGCGTCCGCCCCGACCTACACGATACTGTACGAAAAAAACCGGACCCGCCGAATCAAGCTTTACGACCAATGCACATACCGCCATGATAGGCGCGGTAAGCGCAAGACCGAATCCAGCGATGAGCACGCTGATGAACCGATTGATGCTTACCGGCAATGCACGCGGACGCACTTCGTGCCCGAACAGGAAATGTGCCGGCGTGAGCGCATCGATAGCCACCTTTCCGGTGAGCTCTTCATAAACCTCCGCCGCCGGCCGGACCACCACATCGGAGCGCAGCAACAGCAATAGCAGGCGTTCAGGAATTTCACCGGCATCGTCGGTGATGGCAACGATGATGCAGTCGGGATTCAGCGTTGCGATAATCGACTCGAGGTTGATAACCGACCCCAACACCGCACAACCCGCCCCTTCACCTATGCCTGGCAGGATTACGGCTTCTGAAATCGCTCCAAGCAACTGGTAGTCGCCATCCCCATGATCGTCAATCGCTCGAATGACATGCGACGCAAGCGCTCCCGTACCCAGCACCACGGTTCGCTTGCCCTTGCGCACAGGGTCTCTGGAGACACGCTGCTCATCCGATTTCGGATATAGTTTCATGGACACCTGTCCACGACCGGTCCCGGCTCAAGGTCGCACGGTAAGGTCGTTGGCCACCCCCTTAACCTAGTCACCCCGGGCATCCGCCGATAATTCGGCTATATGTCCGACATCAGCCACCTTCGCACGCGCCGCATAGCCGTATTTACCGTAGTAGCGGTAGTAACGCTGCGGCAGTTGATCACATTTATTCAGAAGTAAGCCCATGATTTTCTCGGGACCCATGATCTCCAGCGCCTGCGCGAGCAACATCCTGGGCGTTTCGTTGGCCGAGACCACCATGACGAGACCATCGAGCCACTTTTCGAGCACCTTGCAATCAGGAACGGCTACAACAGGCGGCGCATCGACCACCACATAGTCAAAATTGGAACGCGCGCATTCGATTAACTCGCCAAAGCGTTCCGAAGAAAAAGCCTCGTAAGGCGCTATCGGTAATGAACCGGTCAACAGAACCCAGATATTCGTGTTTGCCAGCCGGCGTGCGGCATCTTCAATTTTGGGCCGTCGTACACTCATCAGCACTTCAGCCAGTCCGGGAGAGAGCCCACCGGAAAGGGGAACCAGATTTCTCAGCACCTCGGATTTGCGGCGCAGGTCAGCATCAATAATCAGTATCCTGCTGCCCTTGTTTTGAGCAAGCGATCCCGCGAGATTCATGGTTGTAAGCGACTTACCGTCGCCGGCCGCAGGGCTGCAAATCCCCACGACCATCCCCTTCCCGGCCGAACGCCTGGCTTCGATCGCGTACCTGAGCCTGAGATACTGTCCGGATTCGTAGGATTCCGGAGCCGTCAGGCTCACGCAATGGCCATCAACTTGCCGGGGCGATTTAAACCGCCCCAGCCAATCTCTTCGAAGACCATGGCGCTTTGTGTCCAGAAATACAACTCGCCGTTGTTCGCTTGTGGCTTTTACGCTCATGGATGCAGGTACCTCAACTGTCCGATGCTGTCATGTGGGAGCTCAAGCGTTGAGCCAGTGACTGATTGGTATGGGTATAAGTAGCTGCTGCCGCGCCCAGAACGCCGACAAGACAGATAATGCCGATCACCTCCGCCCCCAGATGCAACCATCGTTTACGTTTATCCGCAGTGGTCGATATGAGGGGAATGGTCGCCAGAATTGCCAGCGAGGTAAATTTACGAATGTCCTCCAGACTGTGAAAAGACGTGTCGCGTTGCTCCGCAATGAGGGCGGCCAGGCCGGCGAGCCCCAGGCCCAGTAGAAGACTGACTACAAAAAGACGCAATCTGCCGGGCCCCGACGCACCTGTCGGCACCATCGCAGGCTCCAGCACCTGGTATTGCGGTCCGGTCTGGGCAGCCGTCGCATGGGCAATCTGGACCTGATCATAGCGCTTCAAGAGGCTGGTATACAGGTCGCTTGTCTCGGAGTAACCCTGAGTCAATGTCTTCAATTTCTGTGCAGCCAAGGGCGCATCGTCCATGCGGCTTTGGTACAAGGCTATCTGGGACTGCATCTGCTGCTCCTCGCGCTTGAGCTGAGTCAGATCTGCGTTCACACCGGCCAATTCCCTCTCATGCGGAGTCCGCGCCTCGGTGTCTTTCGGATTGTCGCCGTCACGCGCCTTCAAGGCTGCAATACGCGCCTTGACGGAAATGACCTCGGGATATTTGTCGGTATAACTCAATTTCAGATCGGCCAGGCGCTGTTCAAGCTGAGTGAGGTCAGACTCACCCGATGCCTGCATTTGCTGTAGTAGGCCAGTCCGTCTCTGCATCAACTGCAGCTGTTTTGCCTCATTGTCCCGTAACCGGTTGTCCATCCGTTGCATGGCCACAAGATTTGTGGCCTGCTGGTCCGGGAGTTCGCCGGGATGCTCTTTCCGGTATCGGTCTATAAGTTTTTGTTGACTGTCCAGTTTTGCGCGCACCAGATCCAACCGGTCCTTGAATGTCGCAACAGCCGCTGTGGCTTCCTGTTGCTGCATGTCGAGAGCCACCTTTTCGTAAGACGCCGCCAGGGCATTGGCCACCGCAGCCACTGTTTGCGGATCGCTGCCCCGGTAACTGACACTGAATGCATACGGCTGGGCGTCTGCGGCCTGCTGATTTTTCCCAAGTCTGGGTTGGACCAGAATATCCTTGCGCATTGCCTCTGTGGGCGGCGCAGCTCCGACCTTCGACCCGGGGTAAAGATTGAAACGTTCGATCACGGCCGCCAGGCGTTCGCGACTGAGTACTTGCGTGGTGACCGAGTCGAGCAACGATTCACCTCCGCCTCCCAGGGTCGAGGATTGTGTCAGGGAGTTGCCGACAGGGATCACCACTGCCTGTGCCTCATAAACATTGGGAAGTGCCATCACGGCGCACATCGCCGGAATCGCAACAATGAAAAAGACCGCGAGTATCAACCGCCATCGGCGCGACCAGATGCCGGCAACCTGCTCGAAAGCGTGACCGGAGTTGGGCTGGTTGTTCATTGGATCCTTGTCTCCTGATCCTGTTTATGGAACGACGACTATGTCGCCGGGGTTCACGCAGAAATCCGCGCCATCCGGCTTCATTGAAACGGCTCGCCCGTAATGAAACGGAATTTGCTGCGGCTTTTCCGAGCTTTCGCGCAACACGTGAATACCCGAGCGGTTTGCATAAGGCGTAAGGCCCCCGGCCATGGCCAGTGCATCGAGAACCGTGGCTCTACCGCTGTGCATCTCGTAACGCCCGGGTTTCTGAACTTCGCCCAGAACCGAAACGGTGAAGCTGTTTACCGCCTGGACTACGACGGAAACCTCGGCATCGGTGATGTACTTCTTCAGTCCTGCAGTTATGTCCTGCTGCAACTGCATCGGTGTCAATCCGGCGGCGCGAATATCGTTCAACAACGGAAATGAAATCATCCCGTCAGGCCTGACCGTCACCGTCCGTTCGAGGTCTTTTTTGTTCCATACGCTGATCTGCAGAACATCCCCGGTCCCGATGCGATAAGCCGGCGAATTGGGTCCGGACTGCAGACACGACACGGATTGCGGTGGCGACACCGGTTGCCGCGCGCAGGCTGCCACCAGAACGCCGGCACCTGCCAGCAGTATCAACAGACGGGAGAGTTTCATAATGTCAATTCCTCGTAAATTCGTACCTGTTGCCGAACCAGGGGCATAGGGGAAATTCGTTCAGCACAACACTGTCCTCGACCGGACTGCCCCCTGGGCCACTGCTACGCCATTTTTGCGGCAATTGTTACGGAATCATCACATCATGCGGGGCATGCCTAAGCAATCAGGAATTGACCCGGTTCGGGAGACGGGAAGTTCCCGCGATCTCACTTTGCGCCCCACCGCAGGACCCGACGAAGGCGGAGTCTGCGCGCGGGGGTACGGACTTGAGGTTGTTGGTTGCCCGGGCAGGCGCCCCTAACGTATCCGGCCACGTCTCGCGCTGTCCACGAGAACACTCAGACAGGATTCTGCATCGATGACAGGACCGTTTCCAGGGCGTCTCCCCGCTTTCCGTTTTCTGATGGGGCCTTTCCGTGCCTTACCGCTCCTGGCATCAGCGAAGGCTTACGCCGGCTCTCCGGGTGGGTTCATGACAGGCGCTGCCTCTACGCCGGTCAGGCCGGCACTCAAGGCGAACCGGATCCAGGCGTTCGTGCCCACCAGCCGTGGCGCTTTCACCTTCGCCCTGCCCTACAACACCCAAGGCTGTCGCATCACAGATTCCAGAGGCGGCGATGGCAGCGACACCCAAACCCTGTACCCCAAGACCGAAGCCCTACGAGCAGTGCCTGATCGACAAAAGCGGCAACTGGCCTGTCATCAAGGCCCACCCTGCCGCCGGGCCGCCAACCTCGACGGCAACAGCCTAAACGGCTTCCACGTGGAAATCCCTTACCCGGCCATGAGCGGCTGGCTCCCGTTCGCTACAACACCACCTGCACGCCTTCATGCCACTGGAAAGAAAACAGAGTCAGCGCTTTTCCACGCCATTTTCAGCAATTTACCGGATTCCCCTCGAAGGCGCATTCCGCTGATATAGGTGTCGTGTTACCGAAAGGTTAAGAGCAGGGATGATCAGTGATCCCGATTCTCTCTTGTCGCGTCCTGCCTCAGGGCTGTCCGTCGCGCGAATCATGAACATGGATTCCGATTCGGCTCCAATTCTGATTGCGACAAATGACGCGGAGTTGATCGACACATTGAGTGAAATCCTGGGCGACAAGCACCTGCGCACAACCACTGCCAGCGAGACAGGTGCGATTATCCGCGAGGTTGGCAAACTGCATCCTCATGCTTTGTTGCTGGATAGCCGGTTCCTGGAAGACACTACGGCCCTCATATGCAGGCGCCTGCGGAGCAACCACGGTACCGGCACACTGCCGATAATCGTCATCACCAGTCCGGACAATGTTGTGGCCCGCATACAAGCGCTAGAGAGCGGGGCTGACGACTGCGTGACAGCGCCGGGGGACCTGCGCGAACTGGCAGCCCGGATCCGCGCCAGAGTCCGGAAAGACATGCCTCGGCCCCGCGGACTGCTGCACGCCGGCCCGATTGAACTGGATCTCGACCGCTGGACCGCCCACGTGTCGGGGAAACCGATCGCCCTCACGAAAAAGGAATTCATGCTCCTGCAAGCCTTGATCGAATCGCACGGTCGCACTCTCAGCCGGAAGTACCTGCTGCAGACGGTCTGGTCGTTGCGCGCTGCGGTCGAGACACGTACCATCGATGTGCATATCGCCCGTCTGCGGCGTAAACTCGGATCGGCTGGCCGCTACATCCTGACGGTTCGCAACGTCGGGTTCCGTTTCGACCTGGTTCCCGATTGGGTCACAGGGCAGGTGCCGCCCGGCACCGACTGAGGCTGATCCCCGATATTGCCCTTATTTTGCCTCCGGACGGCATCTCCGCGGGCTTGGGATTCAACCCCTGTTTCAGGTAATCACCTGACCCCCGGGGATACACTCCCTTAGTAGAATTGATACAAGTCAATATCGTTTGCCCCGAAATCTCCTATATAGTTGGAAATGGGCAGAAGCAACCATTGAGCCGTCAGCCTGCCCGGGAGAGGGAAATGCAAGACTTTTGCCATCCGATCCGTAAATGGCTTGTGACGCCATCTGGCATGGCGGCCGGGCCGTCAGCCGCCGAATGGAGCCTGGAAAAAGCCGGGCCTGTCTGGCGTCCGATGTCATCGGCAACCTCTCGGTGGCATTCCACGCTCCGATGGGTGTCGCAGCGCCCGTATCCCCACCGCCGCCCGGCCCGCGAAAACCAAAGAGACGCCATTAGATGCTAGCAACCGCGTCACTGCCCCTGGAACAGACCTACAAGTCCGTACTGAGCGGTTATCTTCGCGATGGTGACGAATCTCACCTGAACGAGGCCTACGAGATAGGCCGCGAAGCGCTGTGGGCAGGATACGGCCTGGTCGGGCTGATCAACCTCCACTGCACCGCATTGGTCTCCTGTGTCCAGGAAGGTGATCACGGGAACACGGTTATCAACACGGCGGCCGCCTCGGGGCGGCTGCTTATGCAGGCCACTGCACCTTTCACGATCCTGCAAATCAATCAAACGGAGAGCAATGCCGCCCTGCGCCGTCTCAATGGGATGTTCGAGGAATCGACAAACCGGATTGCGCATGCCCTGCACGATGATGCCACCCAATTGCTCAGCGTAGCCTACCTGGAATTATCCCAGCTGCGCAGCGAAGTGCCGGACACGATGCAGGAACGCATCGACCGACTGACGGGGTATCTCGACCAGACGTGCGAGCAGCTCCGGCACTTATCGCACGAACTTCGCCCACCCATGCTCGAACACCTGGGACTGCTGCCTTCCCTGCGTAATCTTGTCGGTAGTATTCAACGCAGGAACGGACTGGACATCACACTTCATGCGCCTGATATCGAACGGGGCCTTCTCCGGGACGTCGAACTCCCGCTGTACCGCGCCGTCCAGGAAGGGCTCACCAATATCGTGCGTCACGCCCATGCCAACCATGCATGGGTTACGCTGGAGATATCTCCAGACCAGGTGGCCTGCTCTATCCGCGACGACGGCATGGGCATTTCTTCCGAAACTGCCAGCAACTCCAATCCGGATGCGGGCCTTGGCCTCCTCATTCTGCGCGAACGCATCGCCATTCTGCAGGGCACCGTGGATATTCAGTCCAATCCCGGCAGCGGTACCAACCTTCGCGTACGCATTCCCTTAACGGTGTAACAACATGTCTCGCATAATTCTAGTAGACGACCATGCCATGTTCCGGCAAAGCCTGCGCAAGATGCTGGAAGAACGGGGCTTCACGATTATCGGAGAAGGCAGCGATGGACGTGAGGCCGTCCGCAAGGCAAGAACGCTCGATCCGGATATAGCCATCCTGGACATAAGCATGCCCTTGCTCAACGGGATTGACGCAGCCCATGAAATCCACCGCCTTGCCCCGCGAACGCAGGTCATCCTTCTGACAATGTACAAGGAAGACGCCTATATCCTGGAAGCCTTGCGAGCAGGCATTCGCGGCTACGTACTCAAGTCACAGGCTGCTTCCGATCTAGTCGCCGCTGTTGAAGATGTGTTGAGGGGTTCCGTTTACCTGAGCCCGGGCATTTCCGAGGCCGTTGTTAATGCCTACAAGTCGCGTTCCAGCGTTTCGGTCGAATCCCTCAGCAGCCGCGAACGGCAAGTTCTGCAACTCGTGGCCGAAGGTAATACCACAAAGAAAATTGCCGCGATACTGAATGTCAGCGTAAAAACAGCGGACTCACACCGGACCCGTATCATGAAAAAGCTGGACGTCCACGAAACCGCCAGTCTGGTTCGACACGCCATACGCCTGGGCCTCATACAGCCCTGAATCTGCCGACAGGCCATTGATTCCGGGTACGCCCAATCGGCTTAGCCGATTGTCTTGTCCCAAACCACGCTGTGCCGGCCTGTTACCCACCTGATGAAGGCGATAACCGTCGCCCAATTGAGAACGCAGAATGTATAGGGCACATTGAGAAGCTTTGATTTCCAGCTTGTATCCCGCATCACGCGACCTGCGACAGCCGCGACATAAAACAGTACCTGTATGACCAATGTAGCCTTGTAAAAATTGTTTTGGACCAGAACCAGATTGAGACCAAAGGCAAGCAGCAGTAGCCCGGGGACCATCAGGCGCAGAAACTTGTGGGAAATGGTCTGAAGCCATATCCGGTTGCGCCACGGCAGCAACAGGCGGGGATGCCCCAGAAACAACTGGAAATTGCCTCCTATCGTCCTGATCTTTCTCACGAATTCGGACTTAGCCAAAATCATCGTCGAATCATAAGCAACGGCATCGGGCTCAAACACCACCCGGTATCCCTGCTCGACAATCTGCATGGGAATGAGTACGTCATCCAGTATCGTAGCCGGAGGGATCCGACGGAAAAGGCTTCCACGAATCGCATAGACCGCCCCGGTCACGCCGATTGTCGAATCCACGATCGCCTCGTTACGGCGTATGAATTTCTCGTAGCGCCAGTAGAAACCGGCACCTTCGCCAATCTGTGATGCGCCGCCAGCGGTTATCAACTTCAATTCGCCGCTGACCGCTCCCACACGCGCATCCGCAAAGCCCGCCACCAGGCTGCGCAGCGTACTCCTCGCAAAACGTTGCCGAACGTCGGCCAGCACGACGATCTCGCCGTGAGCGCGGGGAATGACCTCGTCGAGGACCGCACTCTTGCCGCGTCTTTGTGCGAATTCAATGGTCCGGACTCCGTGCCCAGAAAACTCGCGGGCGACTTCGGCCGTTGCATCCGTGGCACCATCGCAGGCAACGATAACCTCCATACGGTCCGCCGGATAGTCAGAGCTCAGGAGATTACGCAAACGCCGGCGTATACGTGTCGCTTCGTTATGGGCTACGACTATAACCGTAATGTCTCGCACGACGGAATCACGTATCCAGACGTGAGGCCGCATTCTGGACCAGGCCCATACAAGCGCCGGGTATCCCACGTAGATGTATGCAACAAAACCGATTACCACCCAGAACATTATCTGGAATGCAATCAGGTGCATCGCCATTGCCTCATATTTCGGAGCATTTCCTCATACTCCGCGGGATGCGGGCCAGATTCGGTACACCCGTCATCCTTACGCCGGCTGTGGACTTGCCACAAGCTGGTATTCGATCTTCCTGTGGTCGGCATCCTGATCAACCCGGTCTTTAAAACTGCGCGTCAGGTCGATAACGCGAACTCCCGGACGGACCGCCGAGAGCACGCGTTTCGCATCATCGCCGGCATTGCCGACGACAATAACCTCGGCATGCGTCAGCAATTCCTCTTCCGAATCGCAGAGCACGGATGAAATGTGCGGAATTTCACCTTCGATGTAGGTGCGATTTGCCCCGACAAGGCGGGCCAATGAAACGTTGCGGTCAAGCACACGCAGCGCATACCCCTTCCCCAGCAATGCTTCGACGAGGCGTACAAGTGGGCTTTCGCGCAGATCGTCGGTACCGGACTTGAAGGCGAGACCGACCACACCGACACGCTTTTTCCCCTCGGCACACACCAAATCGATTGCTCGCTGCACCTGCTGATCGTTGGACGGAATGATCGAGGCGAGCACGGGCACTTCGACATCGGCGCGACCGGCGGCATGCGCCAATGCCCGGACATCCTTCGGAAGGCATGAGCCGCCGAAGGCAAATCCGGGACGGAGATAGGCCTCTGACACATTCAGCCTTTTGTCCATGCGGAATATGCGCAGCGCTTCTTTGGCATCCGCCCCGAATGCATCGCACAGCCCCGCCACTTCGTTTGCGAAGCAGATCTTGAGCGCGTGAAATGCATTGCATGCGTACTTGATCATCTCCGCGGTGCGTACATCGGTCTGCACGAACGGCGCCATAATCCCGGAGTAGATGTCCCGCAACTGGCCGGCAGCCACCGGCGAGTCGCTGCCCACCAGCGTGAACGGAGGATCCAGGAAATCCGTCAGGGCCGAGCCTTCACGGATGAACTCCGGGTTGACTGCCACTTCGACGCCGGGCAGATCAGCGCCAGATGCGGCCTGCCTCAACGCGGGCCACACGACCCTGTCGACACTCCCGGGCAGCACGGTACTGCGCACAACGATCGTGAAGCGCCGGGGCCGCTTTGCCAAAGCCTGCCCGATCTGCCCGACAACGCGCTCCAGATACCGAAGATCGAGACTGCCGTTGACGTTGCTCGGTGTCCCGACGCAGATCAACGCCAGCTCGCTCGCTGCGACCGCTTCGTAGACATCGTCGGTCGCACGGAGACGCTCTTGCCCGACCACGGCACAGAGCAGGTCTTGGAGACCGTATTCGACGATCGGAGAGGCGCCCCGGTTGATCATATCGACCTTGTCCTGGTTGATATCGACTCCCGTGACCACATGTCCGGCTTCCGCCAGCCGTGCCGCCGTGACGCAGCCCACATAGCCCAAACCGAAGACTGAAATTCTCATCGCAAGACTCCTGCCCTTTAAATCATGATTCGGTATATTCCGGTCGCATGGTGCGCCGGCTCTCATGCGATACACTCACTCCCGTCGCGTCTGCCGGGATGGTGGACCCGGCGTTCACGCATGCGGCCTGACAAAGCGACGCGAATTCGCGCGCCACCCGCGGCCAGGCATAACGACTGGTAACAAGTTCCCGGCCTGTCTCTCCCAATTGCTGCCTACGAATCGGGTCTCCGAGCAGTATGCTGATCTGTCTGGCAAAGTCGTCCGCCTGGTCGGCGAATACGACATCCCGCCCGCCAACAAGTGGCAGTCCTTCCGCCCCGATGGAGGTGGTCACAGTTGCTTTACCCATGGCGAGGCCTTCGAATATTTTCAGGCGCGTACCGCCACCGATCCTTAACGGCACCATGCACACGGCGGCTCTGGCAACGTAGCTTCGGACATCATCCACGGTACCCGTAACATCGACTCCATGCGCCTTCGCAAGACGGCAGAAATGTTGGGATGGGTTGCGTCCGACAACGGTGACAACGACGCCTGGGATACGGTTGCGCAGAGGTGGCAGCACGGCATCAATAAACCATCGCATTGCGTCTTCGTTCGGATACCAGTCCATCGATCCGACAAAGACGACTTCATTGCGTTCGTCCACTTCCGGCCTAGGGGAAAAATAATCGACATCAACGCCCGTCGGCACGGCAAATACCGAGGCGCCGGGTGCCGCCTTGCGCAATAAATCGCGATCGTCCTCCGAAACGGTCAGCGTGCGAGCAACCGATGCACACGCCTTGATCTCGTAACTGCGAACGCGTCGCCATTCGGCTTCCAGAACCAGACGCCGGGGAAGAGATGTTCCCGTACGCGCCAGACGCTTCCAGATCATGTACTCTACATTGTGCTCGAATAGAACAACCGGGGCCGTTCCGACCGACGTAACGTTGGGTAAAGCACAAAGGAAATCGGCAATACAGAGATCGTAATTGCCAGAGTCCATATGTTCACGGGCCTCTGCGGCTAACTCCGGAACCCGACAACGTTCGATGTCGACTGGTCGTCCCGTAAACCACGATTTTAAAAGCACCAGAGGAAAACCATGATCCTTGTGCTTGATGGTCCGATGCGGGACCTCCACGATTTCCCTGCAATCCGGAAGTCGTTGGCGCAACTCGTTCCCCACCGTACCTGATTCGCAGGTTGTCAGCACGGTAACATCGTGTTCGATGGAGAGTTCCCGGATCAGATTGTAGCTGCGCAACCGTCCCCCACTGTTGGGGGGCCAAAGTCCGCCTATCTTCACCCAGAGCATGCGCATTTTGGATACCGTATATTGTAATTCAGACACTGCGGATGGAAACGAACCCGCATTCCGATTAAATCTGACAACACCGTTCATTCGACCACGTTGAATCCAATGAACCAATCCGGGAAACTCCCGATTTTCGTCACCACGGATACCGCAAAAAACTCTCCGACCCGATTCCGAGCACCTGCCCTACCAGGAGGAAACAGGCCGCGAAAATTTCAGAACCCGCGCCCCGGATTCTCGCCGTGGAGTCAGGGGTTTCATCACAACCTCCGGAATCTCGCCATCGAGAAATATCCGCTGCCAGATCTCAAGGTTCAGCAATAGCCAGAGTCTGTCGCCATGGTTGCATTCGCGGGCATGATGTGACGACACCAATTGCCGCACGAAATCCGGCTCCATGGGGCTGCGCGAGAGGGCACGATCACTCAGGACAAACTCTTCCAGCAGAGAAGAAAATTGCCCCCGGAACCACGCCGCAACAGGTGTCGGGAACCCCATCTTGCGCCGCTTGAGGATGGGTGCCGGTACCACGTCCGAGAGTGCTTCACGCAACACGGCCTTGGTCGTCCATCCGCGCAGCTTGTAGCGAGCCGGCATTGAGGCTACGTACTCCACCAGTCGATGGTCTAGGAACGGTACCCGGCTCTCAACCGAGGCCGCCATGCTCATCTGGTCCTGCTTCATGAGTAATTCAACAAGATAGGTCTGCAGATCCGTGTAGCTCATGCGTTCCAGATTGCCGCCCGGCGCGGCATCGTAATACGCAGTCGCAGTAGCATAGGGATCGTGCTCGTAGAGTGGCTGCGGATCGCGCAATGCGTGCGCCTGCATCGCCGTGGGGAATACCGAGAAATTCTCGAAGAACAGTCCTCGCATATCGGAAGCCTGCCCCAGAAAACTACGCTCCAGGTAGCGACGGGACAATCCCGGCATGTGGGCAATGCGTTTCTTCAACGCCCGACGCATGGCGGGTGGAAGACTCCTTCTGTACCCTGCCGCGAAACGTTCATTCCACGCTGTAACACGGTATCGGTTATAGCCCAGAAAAAGCTCGTCGGCCCCCTCTCCGCTCATCACGACCTTGACGTGCGATGCAGCCAGTTGCGATACAAAATACAGGGGTACGCTCGAGGGGAAAGCTATCGGCTCGTCTTCCTGCCATACGAGCCTGGGCAGAATCTCGAAAAAGCTCTCCGGAGTCACGACGGTCGAATAATGCTCGGAACCGATCGCCGCTGCCGCAAGCTGCGCCCACGGCAACTCGTTCGCTGCTGCATCCTGGAATCCAACGGAAAATGTCTTGATAGGTCCCCGCACCATGGGCGCCATGAGCGCCCCCAACGCGGTGGAATCAAGTCCACCGGATAGAAACAGCCCGATCGGCACATCGCTCGCCAAATGACAGCGCAACGCTTCCTCAAGTCGAATGCGGAGTTGGTGCGCCTGGTCATGCATGGACAGGTTCGAAGGAGTGATTGTCTCAGGCAGGTGCCAGTAACGCCGGATGCGCATACCATCCGCACGCGACCAAGTCAGTACGTGCCCCGGGAGCAACTTCAGTATCCCGCTGAACAGCGTCTGTGGACCGGCCACGAAGCGGTTGGCAAGAAACTCCGGGACAACTGTCGAGTTGATCGCGGAGCGAACCGTCCCAGCAGCAAGAATGGCCTTGATTTCCGAGGAAAAAAGCAATTCTCCGCGCTGGAATGCGTAATACAGCGGCTTGATTCCCAGACGATCGCGCGCCAGAAAAAGCTTCTTTCGGCGCTCGTCCCAGATCGCAAAAACAAACATGCCGCGCAGATGCTTTACACAGTCCTCACCGAACACTTCGTACGCCTTGAGTACGACCTCGGTATCGGAATGCGTGGAGAAACGGCAGCCCTGGGCCGCCAGTTCCGTCCGTAGTGAGCGGTAATTGTAGATTTCACCATTGTAGGTAATGCACAAGGTCCGGTCTTCGTTGAGCATCGGCTGGCGACCGTGCTGAATATCGATGATCGAAAGCCGGCGATGACCGAAGCCGACATTGCGGTTCAGGTACACGCCTTCCTCGTCCGGCCCGCGATGCGTCAGCACGTCGCGCATACGGCGCAGGCGCGCCGTGTCTATGGTCGCGCTTGAATCAAAAGCCAGTATCCCGACTATGGCGCACATGACAAGCCCTCCTCCAACTCGATGCGCTGCGTAGCGTCTTGGTCTGCGTACATCAAGCGCTCCATACTGGCTGTCTCGGCACCGATCAGGATTTCTTCACCCGCAATGCGTATTCTGCAATCGTTGTTATCAAGGAACTGAACGTCCGCACGCGGCGGTTCTGTACACGTGCCCGCAACTGGAACCAGCATGGAAACGATTCGCACCGGAAGATCGCCTGTAACACGATAGTTGAGAAGTGGTGCCGGGCACCGTATGCCGTACGCCGGAGAAATCCATCCCGCGACCGGGTCAACGGAGCCGGAAAGGATATTTTTTGTCAAGACGTGTGCAGAAAATGCGCGCACCATCAGTCCGGATTCCTTGGAGACCGCGCCCAGCATCCATCCGTCGATCTGGGTACAGCGCTCCAGTGGAGCAAACTGATAACGTACCTGGAGTTCGTGAATGCCATCGCCGGTGACGTCATCGACAATCACCCAGTACCCGTGCTTGACGAACAGGATCCGACGGCGATGTCGGGGCGATCCGTGCAATTCCGAGTATGCATCGTGCTCGGCATCCGCGTAGTCGAATCCCGGCGCCGAGTTCCAGGCCCGCATCCGCGCTGCTGGCCGTGCACTCCAACGGAAAGACGCAAGAGGCACAGCCTGGCCTGTTCCGTCCACAACCACGGTGCTATGTGAAAAAGTACTGCGGAAATAATTGCGCCAGGCAGGATCCGGTGTATAGCAATAGGTCCCCGGGTCGACGAGAACCGGCCGACCAAAGGCGGCACACTGGATGCCGAGTAGATCGGCATGCCCGTGACCCGCGCTGTGATGACAGCCCAACGGTCCGACATCGAACACGAGTTGGTGGGCGTCGCTCCGCCAGTTGTTACGCATAACGGCATAGCCCCCCAGGGGAAAATGCCTCGAAGCTGACGTACGTGGCGGACGTGGGGCAAGCCCGCGCAGTACACGGCGACCGTTGCGTCCCAGCAACCAGAGAGCTTCCGCGGACTCGCCCCGCGCCGCCCACGCGTAATCGGCACGCCTGAACACTGCCGCCGCTAACGCAAACAATCCGCGATAATCGTCGGGACAGCGTACTTCCAGCGGAAGCAACCAGCCGCCGTCCTCATCGCCGATCCGAGGCATCGAACCCTCGGGATTCTGCACCGCGACGAGCCAGTCGATCAAAGCCTGTGTGCGCTCACCGACAAAGCCGGGCAGGGAGTCGGCGTTACGGCGCGCAAGCACGATGAAGTGCAGGTATATTTCCGCCGTGTAGCGCTGGTAGCAAGTCGACTGCTCGAAGTAGACACCGTCTTCGAATACTTGTTTCGATAGTTCCTGCAGAAGAATTTTCCGTCCGCGGCGACGCCAACGCCCGCCCGCATCCAGTTCCGGAAACAGCGTGCCGGCATAATAGAGTCCCAGTGCCTCGCCCGTCAGGTGCGTATTGGGTGAAAAGCTGTGTGACAGATAGCTGTCGACATGCGCGGCATGAATCCCGATCCACGCCAGCATTTCCGCTTTCAGGGCGGGGGTCAGGGCCGGGGCGTCGCGGAACAGCACCAGTGTCCATGACCAGGAAATCAGTCTTATCGCCACTTCGAGGCTGCTGGCCCAGTTGATGCCGATACCCGGCGGATTCTCGCGCATCCAGTCGCTAATCATTCGGGCGAAAACACTCGCATAGCGCGCTTCGCCGCTCAGCCGGTATACCTGGCCAAGGCGAATCAGCCACTGGTGGCGATTGAGCTCCCAAACGACCTTGCTGTCGCCGACCACTGCTGCATCGAGCGCGTCGATACGGCTCCAATGCAACCTGGGCGAGTGCCGCCCCGACACCGGATCGAGATGCCAGTCAATGGGATTGCCGAAAAAGACATCCTCGTAGCCGAGAAAAGAAAAACGTCCGGCGCAGGACGCGTCGGCACTATGCCGCAGGCGGGCAGTGAGTGCCGGCATTTCCTCGGAGGAAAACAAACCAGCGCCGACCTCCAGGGCACCCGGGAAAAACCGCCTGCCCGCCGCATCGAGGCAATCAGACGCCACCTGCGCAAGATCGCCGGATCCGCCATCCGTCACGCCCAGGCGTCGCAGATCGGGGGCCAGGCGGCCAGGTTTGCGAAACTTCGCTCCCGGACCATGGCCGGAAAGCCTGCGGCGATCAAATGCGCGCGAAAACTCCTGGCGGACACGATCAAAAAGAACCGGAAGGGGCATTTGCGCGAGCCGCTGCAGATTCATGACCTGGCCGACCCATAGGCGTCAGCCCAGCCGCCTCGCACATGTTCCCAGCTGAAGCGATCCAGAGTGGATCGGGCATGCCGTGCGATCTGCAAGGCCCTGGCGGAATCCTGGAGAAGGGCCTCGGCCGCTGCCGCCATGGCGGCAGGATCGTCGTGCCGGACGATGACCCCGGCTGAACCGTCTTGCAGCATGGCACCGATGTCCCCCGTCGGGGTCGATATCACCGGCAGGCCACTGGCGAATGCCTCCAGAACCGAAACGGGTTGGTTGTCCACAACCGAGGCATTAAGGAATATGTCCGCATTGGCGTAAATCCGGGGCGCCTCCGCCGGCGAATAGCGACCGATAAATCGAACGCCGTCCAGCCGCAGACCGCGCACAAGCTCTTTCAGGGCTTTCTCCTCGGTGCCGTACCCTCCCACCACCAGGGTGGCACCAGGATACCGGCGCCTGATCAGGGAAAACGCCCGAATCACGACATCCACTCCGTAGTGCCGCTCGAGATTGCGCAAGGACAGAAAGCGCGGCGCAACCCGGGTGCGCTCGCGGTAACGAAAACGAGACACATCGATCACGTTGGGAATCACCCTCACCCGGTAGCCGTACCGAGCAAAGACTTCACGCAGGTAATCCGAGGGGACGACTACTTCATCCGCCAGCCGCAGCCAGGGATGCACCAGAACGCCCCAGCGGGCGAGATGATTGTCCGCCTCCCCGCTGTGATAGTTCAGGATGACTCGTTTTTTCAGGACTTTTGCCGCGAGTAACGCCGGGGCGGGCCCCAGCAGAAAGGAAAAATACGAGGCGGCGAAAACGTGAACCACATCCACTTTCCAGAGGGAAGCAAGGCTGGGCAGATACAGCATCTGGTTGACGACGGTGCGCAGGTACGGGTAGCGACGCAACCAGCGCAGCCCTCGGGGGAAGGCCGGATTGACCGGCACCAGCCTTACATCGACACCCTCGGCCCGCAGGTTTTCCTGGAGAGCCTGGGCCTGTATGCCTTGGCCGCCCAGGATATCGAGGTTTGCCGCTACCAGTGCCACCGAAGGATGTTTGCGCCGGGCATGGCCTCCTTCTGCAATTCGCACTTCGCGATATGCCTGTGCATCGGTATCGCTGCCAATTGTTGCCGTCACGACTGCGACACCGCCATGTGCGCGAGGCCGGGATCGTCATTGACCTTTACCGCTTCCGTACTGAGGCCGTCGAGAAACCGACGGCACCATAACTCGAACGACACCAGGGTCCATAACTGCAGATCCATGGACCGGCCGCGTGCGTTCATCGCAAGAATTTTTTCGATGTAATCTGGGTTCACGAAACGCGCGGAACGGCTCGAATCCGTCAACAGGAGTTCACGGACCATCTCGCCGAGACTGGCCCGGAACCATGCCGCCAGCGGGACAGCGAACCCCTGCTTCCTGCGGTAGAGGATTTCGTCCGGCAAGATGCCCCGCAGGGCCTTCTTGAAGATATATTTCGTTTCCTCGCCACGCATGCGAAGCTCCGTCGGTATCGTCGAGGCAAATTCCACGAACTTGTGGTCGAGCAGCGGCACCCGGGCCTCGAGCGAATTGGCCATGCTCATGCGGTCGACCTTGGTAAGTATGTCCAGCGGCAAATACCTTTCCAGGTCCAGGCGCTGGAACTGGGAGAGCCAGTCAGCCCCGGCCTGGAGGTCAGGCTCCTCATGTGCCCCGAATTCATCCAACGACTCGATCTGCTCCACGATTTCTCTTCGGAACAGCTTGCGCCTTGAGTCGACGCGAAAGAGCATTCCCGCGTCCCGGCACCGTTCCATGTCCGTGAGGGCCAGGTGGCGAAGAAAATTCCGCCCTTTCATGCCCTCGGGCATCAATGCGCCAATCCCGCCGAAGACCCCGCGCACGACTTGCGGGATCGCATCCCGCCGCCGTTCGCGCTTTTCCACGACGTACCTGTCGTAGCCGGCAAACAGTTCATCACCGCCGTCCCCGGAAAGCACGACCTTGAGTTGTCGTGCCGCAAGCCGCGAGACAGCGAAAGTCGGCAATGCCGAGGAATCCCCGAAGGGTTCATCCATGTGCCAGGCAAAATCCTCGACAAAGGCCGAAGCATCGGGCTCGAGGATGAGTTCGTGGTGCTCGGTCCCGAGATGTTCCGCCACCAGGCGTGCGTAGGCAGACTCGTCGTGACTGGACTCACGGAAACCGATTGAAAACGTCTTGACCGGTTGCGAGGCAGAGCGTGTCATCATTGCAACGACGGCACTCGAATCGACGCCTCCGCTCAGGAACGCTCCGACCGGCACGTCACTGACCATGTGCAGGCGCACGGACTCCTCGAGCTGCGCGCGCAGTTCCTCGATCGTGTCCTTTTCGCTTCGGTGGTAGTCGGGTACGAATCGGGCGCGCCAGTAGCGTTGCTTGCGAAGCGCTCCGCGCCCCGACCAGGTCAGGGTATGCGCCGGCTCCAGTTTGTGTATACCGGCTACGATGCTTTCGGCAGCCGGCGTGGTCATCGTGGTAAAAAGGTGATCAAGGGACCGCCAGTTGAGTTCCCGACTGACCTCTGGAAGCGCAAGGATCGCCTTGAGTTCGGATGCGAACAGAAAACGATCCCCAAGCTGGCCGTAATAGAGTGGCTTGATGCCAATCCGGTCGCGCGCCAGGAAAAGCTGTCTTCTCTTCTCATCCCAGACGGCGAATGCGAACATGCCTCGGAGATCTTTTACGCAGTCTTCGCCCTTTTCCTCGTAAAGATGAGCAATTGTCTCGGTATCGGTATCCGTGGCGAAGCGATGTCCACGAGCTTCCAGTTCCCTGCGCAGTTCGCGGTAATTGTATATTTCTCCGTTCATTACCACCACGACCGAGCCATCCTCGTTGCGCACCGGTTGCTTTCCCGCTTCCAATCCGATGATGCTCAGGCGACGCAGGCCCAGGCCGACGCCGGAGCCGAGGAAATAGGCTTCTTCGTCCGGTCCGCGGGGTACCATCGCATTGCACATCGCGGCAAGCTCGGCGGCCGCCACGGGGCGTCCGTCCCGGCTGGCGATCCCGGCTATTCCACACATGGCTGGACACACATGCCGTGCCTCTCCGGGCGCATCACCCGCCGTTCCCCATGGGCGATATCCCATAGCCCGCACGAGCGGGCAAGGTTGCATGCCCCGGGCCGGACGGCAGCGCCCAGGTCAGCGTCAGGGCCACCACGTTGCGCCGTATGACTGAATCGTTGCTGCTCGTTCCCACGTTTCCCAGTTGGTGGTTATAGTTGTTACTGAATGCCAGCGACCAATCCCGTGCAAACCAGAAGCGCGCCGCCAGTCCCATGCTGTAAGCCGAGACTGCCTGGCTGCCCTGCGTAATCCGGTAGTAGCCCGGGTAAATGTCTATGGACCACCGCATTGCCGGTCGAAACCCGAACGATGCCTCAACGCCCTGGGTGTCATAAAGGCCTGTTTCTCCTGCCAATGTCAACTGGGTTCGTGTGTAGTAAACGGCCTGCGAGGTGTTTTCCGAGTCGCGTCGGATTCCCGCGTAAATATCCGCTTTCGTGTGCCCGCTGGTATTCCGAGGTCCCGCTGTGATGAACAGCGAGGCCTGCCTGGACAATGCATGTTCCCAGCCGATGGTGAATACGCGGGACTGCGGGCTGGTGGTCCCGCTGCTGAAGTTGTACCAGTACGTCTGGTACCCGAACGTCAACTGGTCGCGCCGGGTCAAGTCGCGAACAAGGGCGGCGGACGCTATTGTTGTAAAACTGGTAAAGCCACCGGACACATGCTCTCGCGTGCGATCATAAAAGACTACCGCCTTGGTCCTGGAATTGAACTGGTAGGTGGCCGTCGGCCGCAGTGAAACCTGGGTGGAGCGTGTTCGCGCCAATTCCACGCCGGTTATCGGCGCCAATTCCCCCGGGTAGTAGGTATCCAGGTAGCTGGCGGACAGCGCTGCGGTGAACTTGTCGGTAAACGAGTAACTGCCGTCGACAAGGGCAGACTGGCGGGCATCCCAGGAATTCAGATCCGAATGCCTCGAATAGCGTTCCGAATCGAAGCTGTAGGAAAAATCGAAAGTGCTCCGGTCAGACCGATAACCCACTACGATGCCCGGGCTCAACCTCAGGATCGTATCGCTTTCGATTTGTGAAGACGAGGAGTATATGTTGTCATCGTACAGCGTCGACAAGGATACGTAGGGCGTCACCACGAGGCCCTCCTGGGGCGTCGCGGCGACGGGGGTGGCCGCAGAATCCTGGGCCATGGCCTGATTCGGGCACGCTATCAGTACCCCGGCAACTACAGCGGAGAAACCCAGCACCGCGAATACAAGGCGTCTCCACGGAGACCGTCGGCCGGACAGCGGTTCTCTTACCGCCACGCGGAGTTTCATCACACTGCTTATCATGGCTCCGCCTCGGTGATCGCTGGCGTTGCGACACCTCATATGTCAATGAAGTTTCAGCCCAATACCCCTCTGAACAGGCACACAAATGTCCCACAGGTGGTAAGTGCTATTACCCCATTAATACAAGCGTGCATACAATCAGGTGATTACCCGGTTCCGCCACCGGGGAATTCTTTCAGAAGAGCGCTGATGGACCGTTGCCGCACCGACGATCATTTCCAAAGACGAAAGGCCTGCGGGCGGTGGGTCCCACCCGCAGGCCCGATTCAATCAGAGCAACTTGCGGGCTGCACCCACCGCGGATTCGAGCCGGCGCTCACCCGCCTCCACCTGGCGGTCGAGATGCTTGAACACCTCGTACTGCGCGGGATTCGGTTTGACATAGGCCATGCCGATATCGGTCTGCAGGTAAGCCAGCAGGCCGTGTAGCCTCGGTTGATGCAGCAGATCGCCCTCACTGGACTGGATATCCATCTGCACCAGGGCATCGATCTCGCGATTCAGTTCGGCCAGCGCCTTCTGCCCGTTCGCCGCGCTCACCTTGTGATCATGCAGCGCAGATTGCAGCTGGTCACGAACCTCCATGGCGGCGTTGATATCCTTGTCGAGCGTGTCCAGCACATGGTGGATCTTCAGCTGCAAATCGAGGCTTGCCTGGAGATCCGACTGGCTGCTGTCGATCCGCGGATCCAGGGCGACCTTGAAGGGTTGGACGCTCTTGTGTCCCGCATACTCGAGCACCACGTGATACATGCCGGGCACGACCTGCGGGCCTTCAACGGAAGGCGCCAGGCCACCCGCCGCTTCCGGCGGATAGTAGTCCTTGACCCGCGTCGCGTCCGGATAACGCAGATTCCACTGGAAGCTGTTCATGCCAGGCTCGATGGCGGTAAGCTTCTGCTCGGCCAGGGCATCCTTCTGCTGCGGCGTCATCTTGCTCATGTCGGGCTTTTTCTTCGACTTCTCCTTCATGTGCAGCGTGAAGCTGCGGATCGTCTCGCCCTTGGCATTGGTGAAGCTGAGCGTCACCGGCGTCTTGCCGTCATAGCTCTTGGGCACATGGAAGAACACGGTGGCGCCGAAAGGCGGATTGGTCCCGGCATTGCTGCTCGGATAGCCGGAGGTGCCGTACGACTGCGTCAGCCAGGTCGTCTCCGGGGCGAACAGGGCCGATGAATCGGTGCCCACATCCGCCTTGGCTGTCATTTGCTCGAGCAGGGCCAGGTTATCGAGCACCCAGAACGAACGTCCGTGGGTGGCGACCACCACGTCGCCCTGGCGGTTGTTGATGGCGACGCCCCGTACCTGCACATGGGGCAGGTTCAGCGTGAGCGGCTGCCAGTGCGCACCGCCGTCCAGGCTGACATAGGCCGTGTTCCTGGTGCCCAGGAACAGCAGATTCGCATCCTTCGGGTCCTGGCGCACGTTGAACACGTACTGGTCGTCCGGGAGCCCGCTGGTGATCGCCGTCCAGTGACGTCCGTAGTCGGTCGTCTTGTAGACATAGGGCTTGAAGTCGTCCCACATGTAGCGCTCGGCGCTCAGGTAGGCCGTGCCCTTGTCTGTGTGCGAGGGCTCGATGCAGCTGATATTCGCCCATTTCGGCAATCCCGCCGGACGCACCTCACTCCAGTGCTTGCCGCCGTCGGTGGTGACGTGCACCAAACCGTCGCTGGAGCCCGCCCAGATCACGTTGCCGTCGAGCGGAGAAACCGCCAGCGCCGACACATTGGGATACAATTCCGCGCCGGACTGGTCCAGGTCGATGGGTCCGCCGCTCGGCGCCTCGGTGCTCGGATCGTTACGTGTCAGGTCCGGACTGATGGTCTTCCACGTATAGCCGTGATCGTCGCTTCTCATGACGTACTGCGATCCGACCAGAAGCTCGTTGGGATCGGCCGGAGAAAACAGGATCGGATGTGTCCAGGCAAAACGGTACTTGAGCTCGCCCGCCGAGGCGCCGTCCTGGTAATTGGGCCAGGGACTCACACTCTGATACTGCTCGGTCGCCATGTTGTACTTGACGAAAATGCTGTAGTAGCCGCTGCCGTAGTTGATTTTGGGGTTGCCCGGCTGCGGTACCACCCAGGTACTTTCACCAAACGCCGTGGTCTGCCAGGCGCTGAGCGGGATATGACCTTCCGCGGTGGCGCTTGGCCCTTCGAAAGCCCCCTCGTCCTGCTGCGCACCATAGATGTGGAACGGGAACTGATCGTCCAGGTTCACGCTGTAGTACTGGCCGGTCGGCTGATTGTGTTCCGTGCTCCAGGTCTTGCCCCCGTCCACGGAAACCGTCGCGCCGCCGTCGTTGCCCTCGAGCAGTATCTTCGGATTGTTCGGGTTGATCCACACGATGTGGTTGTCGCCGTGGTGGGTATGCAGCTTCTTGAACGTCTTGCCGCCGTCGTGCGAGACGAACAGCGCATCCACCTGAGGCATGTACACGGTATCCGGATCGGTGGGATCGACGAAGATCTCCATGTAGTAGAAGGCACGCTGGCGCAATTTCCACTCGTCGTTCACGCGCTTGAAGCTCTTGCCGCCGTCAGTGGACTTGAACACGCCGCCGTTCTTCGACTGGATCGCGGCGTAGACCACCTGCGGATTGCTGGCAGACACGGCTACGCCGATCTTGCCCAACGTTTCGTCCGGCAGGCCCGGGCTATGGGAAATGTTGGTCCAGTGCGCGCCTCCGTCGGTGGTCTTGTAAATGCCGCTGCCCGGCCCGCCGCTGGAGAGCTTCCAGGGGGTGCGGTAGGCCTGCCAGGCGGTGGCATAGAGCACGTCGGGATTGTTCGGATCCATCACCAGGTCGACCACGCCGGTCTTGTCATTGACGAACAGCACCTTCGTCCAGGTCTTGCCGCCGTCGGTGGACTTGAACACACCGCGATTCGGGCCGGAGACGAAAACATGCCCCATTGAAGCCGCATAAACCACGTCCGCGTTCCTGGGGTCCACCACCAGGCCCATGGTGGTGTGGGTGTCTCTGAGGCCTGCGTATTTCCAGTTCTTGCCGCCATCGGTGGTCTTGTAGATACCATCCCCGGTGATCATGTCGCCGCGGATGTCGCTTTCGCCAGTGCCGGCATAGATCACCTTGGGATCGGACGGGGCCACCGCCAAAGCGCCGATGCTGTCGCTCGAACTCGGCCAGCCGTCGCTGATGTTCTCCCAGGTGTTGCCGTAATTGGTGCTTTTCCACACCCCGCTGTCAACGCCGCCCATGTAGAACAGGTCGGGCTGGTCCGCCACGCCGGAGATGGCGACTACGCGGCCACCGATGTAGGGGCCGACGCTGCGCCAGTGAAGCTTGCTCATGAGCGCCTGGGTGGACACGGTGTCCGCGCTTGCCACCGACGGCACCAGACAGGCCGCTGCGAGCAAGGCCACACCGGCCAGAAGCAGGTGAAAACGGGAAATCGAAGAATGGGGAATGCGTTTCATTGCCGAGCCTCCTATGGCTGCAAGCTAACAAGGATTCACGGTCCGGCTGCACAAAACCGGACCGGATCAACTGGCCGATGATAGCGCGTCGCGCGCCGCGGCGCCAATGGGGGAAGGTTGCGATGGCAGGATAACGAAGCCCGGCAAGAGCCTCTCCCCCGGAACGCCGGGGCGCAAAAATGGCGCGCGGGCTCACCCACCCCGCCCCTATGTCCGCACTGCCGAAGGGGGGGATGGATGGCGAGGTCGCTGCAGGCGAATTGCGGCCGGGTCGGCTGTTCCTGCCCGGGAGCGCGGCGTCTCGCCGGCCTCGTGGCGAGTCCATGAAATCGCGCCATCCATGGCGCACCACCCTGCGGGCAGGCTTCGCCTGTCAAAATCGGCTGTCCTGCCGATTTTTCGAACCCGATGTCATCTCTCTGTCCGGGGGTTCGAATCGAAATGACGGGAACCCCGCCAACCAACC
>Ga0102953_1000271_pt1 | contig 37353 bp, 30 predicted proteins | sample SalPon2A_C_D2_MG_FD_78509 | JGI IMG/M metagenome (GOLD analysis project Ga0102953, IMG submission 78509) | Soil microbial communities from South San Francisco under conditions of wetland restoration - Salt Pond MetaG R2A_C_D2_MG | ecosystem: Environmental > Terrestrial > Soil > Wetlands | place... | reverse complement strand
CGAGAAGACGCCCGCGCGACCGGCTACTTCAGGCGGTCCGCGATGGCGTCGAGCCCCGCCCGGGCGCAGCCCTCGTCGAACCGGCCGCCCGGCGCGCCGCCGACGCCGATGCCGCCGATGACCTCCTCGCCGGCGCGGATCGGCAGGCCGCCGGCGAGCAGCAGGATGCGATCGTTCATGGCGCCGAGCGCCGCCGCGTCGGGCTGCTTCTGCACCAGCGCGACCAGCTCCGAGGTCGCATGACGCAGGGTGAGCGCCGTGTAGGCCTTGCGGCTGCTGCTGTCCAGCGTGTGCGGCGCGGCGCCGTCGGCCCGCAGCTGGGCGCGCAGCAGGCCCGCGCCGTCGACCACCGCGACGCTGACTTGGTAGCCCTGGGCCGTGCAGGCCGCCAGGGCGGCGTTCGCCGCCTGCTGCGCCAGGGCGAGCGGCAGGACCTTTTCGCGCGGCAGCTCCTGCGCCGCCGCGCCGCCGGCCGCGAGGCTCAGCAAGGCCGCGGCGAGCGCCCCTGTCAGCGCCCCTGTCAGCGCCCTTGCCAGCGCCCCGGCCAACGCGGTCCTCGGCCGGCGGCAATGCCGCTCGCGGCGCCGGGCCGTCTCACGCCGCCGGGACACCTCCGGCCCTGTGTCGACCGTCCGCATCTCAGCCCGCCCGCCGCCGCGCGACCGCATCGGCGAGCACGCAGAGGATCTCGAACATCATGGTGGCGCCGACGATCGCGGTATTGCCGCTGGGATCGAAGGGCGGCGCGACCTCGACCACGTCGCCGCCGATCAGGTCCAGGCCCTGCAGGCCGCGCACCATCCTCTGCGCCTCGAAGGTGGTGAAGCCGCCGATCTCCGGCGTGCCGGTGCCCGGCGCGTAGACCGGGTCGAGCCCGTCCACGTCGAAGGAGACGTAGGTCGCCCCGTCGCCGACGATGCGCCGCGCCTCGGCGATCACGTTGTCCACGCCCATCTCGTAGAACTCGTCGATGGTGATGACGCGGATGCCCTGCGCCTCGCCCCAATCGTTGTCGGCCCCGCCGTAGAGCGCGCCGCGGATGCCGATCTGCACCGTGCGCTTGGGGTCGAGCAGCCCTTCCTCGACGGCGCGCCGGAACGGCGTGCCGTGGGTGTAGAAGTGGTCGCCGAAATAGCGGTCCCAGGTGTCGGTATGGGCGTCGAAGTGCACCATGCCGACCGGCCGGTCCTTGGCCAGCGCGCGCATGATCGGCAGCGTGACGAGGTGGTCGCCGCCGGCGGTCAGCGGCACCGTCCCGGCGCCGTGCACCTTGGCGTAGAACCTCTCGACCCGCCCCAGGGTGTCCTCCAGGTCGATCGGATTGACCGGCACGTCGCCGAGGTCGGCGCAGCGGCACAGGTCGAAGGGCATGATGCGGCTCACGTGATGCACGTTGCGCATCATGGTCGACATGTCGCGGATCTGCCGCGGGCCGTGGCGCGCGCCGGCCCGGTTGGTGGTGCCGCCGTCCCACGGCACGCCGATCAGGCCGATCTCGACGCCGTCCGGCTCGAGCAGGTGGCGCAGGCGCATGAAGGTCGCGATGCCCGAGAAACGCGGCATCACGTTGCCCGAGATCGGTTTGAAGGACGACTCGTCGTCGGTCATGGCAGGCGCTCCCCTCGTTCGTTTTTCGCGTCTCGTTGTCCGGCCGTGAAGCTAGCCAATGCCGCGGCAAAGGACAATCGCGGCGATCGCGCGCCGCGGCCGGGCCGGCCGGGTCAGTAGTCCCATTTGAACTCGACGCCGATGTCGCTCTCGCCGGTCGATTCCACACCGCTCTGCACCGAGATGTTGGGCGTCAGCTCGACCTCGACCTCGACCGAGCCGGTGTCGCTGCCGACGTCCTTCTGCACCCCGACGTAGACGTCGTCGCTCAAGTACTTGCCGGCGCCGATGGCCGGCGCGGCGCCGCCGTCCTTGGCGGCCTCGACGCTCAGCACGTCGACGCCCAGCAGATTGCGCACCCGATCCATCAGGGCGCCTCCGCCGCCGCCGACGCCGGAGAGCTCGGCCAGGGCCGCCGCCAGCTGCGCCGCCTCGACCGCGCTCAGCTCGCCGGCCCCCTTGTCGAACAGCAGGCGGGAGACGATCTCGTCGCGCGGCAGCTCGGGCACCGACGAGAGGGCGAAGGCCGGGTTGCTGGCGCGCCCGGTGATCGTCGCGGTCACCGTGATCGACTTGCCCTGATGCTCCGCCTCGATGTCGAGCAGCGGATCGATCTTGGCGTCCGCCGGCAGCGTCACCTGGCCGCGCTTCAGCTTGAAGACCTTGCCGAGCACCATGAGCTGGCCGCGCACGATCTGGAGCTTGCCGTCGACGACGGGCGCCTCGGCGGGACCGGTGATCGCGAAGCGGCCGGACCATTCGGAGTCGAGCCCGCGCCCGCGCAGGAACACCCGGCGCGGCATGTCGATGGCGACGTCGAGCCGCAGGTCGATCGGCGGCGCCGCGGCCTTGGCCGGTGCGGCCGACGCGGTTTGGGTTCGCGCGCCGCCGGTTTCGACGACATTGAGGTCGACGACATCGGGCGGCAGCTTCTCGGGAATGCGCAGCTCGACGGTCTTGGTCTCCAGCTTGGCGCGCAGCAGCGCGGAGGTCGTATCGCCCTCGGCGCCGAAGGTGCCGCTCGCCTGCGCGGTGACCTCGTCGCGCCGCACGGCCGTGAAGTCCGTCATCTCGCCCTTGAGGTCGAAGGGGAAATGGCGCGCCGGGTCGATCTCGGCCGAGCCGGACGCGGTCAGTTTGCCGCCGTTGCCGTCGCTCGCCGAGAGCTTGGTGAGCACGACGCGCTCGCCCTCGAGGTCGAGCTGCAGCTCGAGGTTCTCGAGGATCGTGCCGGTCTCGAGGTTCTCGTATCTCCCTTTGCTGAGCCCCGCCTGCCCGCTCAGCCGCGGGTTCCCCACCTGGCCGGCCACGGCCATGTCGACCGCGAGGCGGCCGTCCAGGCGATGGCCGCTGACCGGCACCAGCGGCCAGACGGTCGCCGCGTCGCCGCGCCACGCGAGCCGGCCGCTGATCGACTCCTGCGGCGGGACGGACAGCGTCAGGCTGTCCGCCGCGAGAGCGAGCGGCAGATCCGCCGTCAGCGTCGCCGGCTTGCCGGGCAGGCCCGCCAGGTCGCCGTCCAGCGTCAGGCGCCCGGCCTGCCAGCGGCCGGTGAGATCGAGCGTCATCGCCGGGCCCTCCGGCAGGTCGGCGGAGCGCAGCGCGTCGACCTTGAGCGAAAGGTCGCCGCGCGGCGCGCTGCGCGGCCCCGCGATCGAAACCGCGCCGTCGGCGCGGCCGGTGAACGCCCGCGGGACGCCGAACGGCGCCAGGGCGGCGAGGTCGAGGCGCGCCACCTTGGCGTCCAGCTGCAATCGCTCGGCGTCCAGGGCCGCGTCCGCCGTCACGCGCGCCGCGCCGAACGCGAGGTCGAGCGCGCTGAGCGCCAGCGTATTTTCGCCCTGCTTCAAAGTGACCGGTCCGCGCAGCGCGATCTTCTGCGCGAAGGCCTGCCCCTCCAGGCGCGCGATGCGCAGCGTCGTCTCCTTCCCGGCCAGCGCGACATGCCCGCCGGCGTCGAGGGCGAGCGGCCCGTCGAAGTCGCCCTTGGCGGCGAGCGTGAAATCGGCCGCCTCGAGCGTGCCCTGCCCGGTCAGGCGCAGGGTGTCGAGCCGCAGGGCGTCGAGCGACGCGGCTTTCAGCGTCGCCGTGGCCGTCGCGTTCGGCGTTCCCAGCAGGTCCTCGGCCGCGACCTCGAGCGTGAGCGACTCGGCCGCGGCGGCCTGTCCGTCGAGCGTCAGCCGCGGCGTGCCGAGCTCGGCGGTCAGCGTGGCGCCCTGTCCGGTCCGGCCCGGCCGCAGTGCGAGCTGCCCGTTCAGGCTGCCGCGCCCGGTCAGCCCGGCGTGCGCCAGCGCGGCGCCGATGTCGGGGCTGGCGAGCGCCAGTTGGCCGGTGATCGCGGCGCCGTCGAGCGGGACGCTGAGGTCGCCGGTGGCGGTCGTCTGCAACGCGCTCAGCTTGACCTGGCTCAGATCGAGCGCCGCGCCGCTCAGCGCGAAGGCGGTTTCGCCCTCGACCGCGCCCAGGTCGGGCAGGGAGCCGGCGAGCGAGATCCGGCCCGCCGGCTTGCTGGCCGGATCGCGGATCTCATAGCGCGCGGTCAGCCTGTCGAAGGCGGTCCCGGCCAGGCTGCCCTTCGCGACCTCGAGCCGGCCGGCGAGCGCGGGGTCGGCGAGCGCCCCGCGCGCCGTGCCCTCGGCCGTCGCGTCGCCGGAAAGCGGCACGCCGAGCGCCTGCGACAGCTTGCCGAGGTCCTTCGCCGTCACCTGGTAGCGCGCGTCGAGCGCGCTGAAGTCGCCGCCGATCGTGGCGTCGCCGGTGATCCGCGCCGCGGCGCCGCTCAGCGAGAGCGCGTCGAGCCGCAGGTCGCCGTTCGCCGTCAGCGCGAAGTCGGAGGCGACCTTCGGCGTCGCCCCGAAGAGCGCCTGCAGCACCGGCTCGCCCAGGCGGAGCGCCGTGAAAGTTCCGTCGAGATGGCCGCTGAGCGCGCCGCCCGTGGCGGTGCCCGTGGCGGTGCCCATGGCGGTGTTCGTCAGCCGCGTCTCGATCTTGCCCGCGCCGGCGACGTCGAAGCCCAGCAGGGACGAGAAGTCGGCGAGGTCGTCCAGCGCCAGGGTCGCGCCGGCGTCGAACGCGCCGCTGTCGAGCGCGAGAGTCCCCGAGCCGGACAGCGCGGCGCCGGTGCCGGTGACCGCGGCGGAGGCCAGGTCCAGGACGTTCGCGGCGAGGTCGAGGCTGCCGTCGAGGCGCCAATCGAACCCCGGCTGCAGCCGGGCGAGCAGCGCGGCCGGCGCGGGCGCGTCGAGGCCCTCGATCCGGCCCGACGCGGTCAGCTGTCCCTGCGGCGGCCCGGCGTCGAGCGGGCGCACCGGGTCGAAGGTGGCGTGGAGCTGCCCGCGGCGCAGGCCGACCGGCGCCCGGCGCAGGCCGGCGACTTCGGCGTCGAGGACGAGGTGCGGCTGCAGCAGCGGGCCGTCGCTGGCGAGCTTCACATCGAGGCTGTCGGCCGCGAGCTCGGGGTCGACGGCGGCGAGCAGCGCGGCATCGCGCAGGCGGGCGTCGGCCTCGATGTGGCCGTCCAGCGTCCCGGCGTCCACGCGCCCCGCGGCGCTGAGCGCCAGCGCGTCGTTTTCGGCCGTCAGGCGGTCGATCTGCAGCCGCGCGCCGTCCTGCCAGCGGGCGTCGAGCGCGACGTGCGTGGTGCCGGCCAGCGCGCGCCGCAGCAGGGCGTCCTGCGGCCGCAGGGTGGCGTCGCCGACGAGCCCGATGCCCAGTTCGTCGGCGGTGTGCGACAGCGTGACCTCGGCCGTGACCGCGCCGAGGCTCTGCGCGTCGCCCTTCAACGTGCCGCGCCACTGCGCCAGCGGGCCGTCGCCGCTCAGGGTCAGCGAGAGTGCCGGCAGGTCGGGCAGCGCGAGCAGGCGCGCGACCAGGCCGTCCGCCGGCTCGGACAAGCGCAGGTCGAGGCCGAGCGACTCCGGCTGCGGCCGGTAACGCGCGGTCGCGGCCAGGCGGCCGGGCGTCCCGTCGCGGCGTTCGACGACGAGCGAAGAGCTCACCTGTCCGTCCGGCTCGGCGCGCGCCTCGCCCAGCACGTTGAGCCGCGCCGGCGTGCCGAGCAGCGCCGCGCCGAGCGAGAGGTCCTGGATCGACAAGCGCTTGACGTCGAGCGCCACCGGCAGACTGGGCAGCCCACGGGGCCCGGTCTCGGCAGTGCCGGACGCGGCCGGCGCGCGTTCGACGTCGAGGCGGTCGAGCGCGAGCGTCTCGACCTCGAAGCGCCCGCCCAGCAGCGCCAGGGGATGCCACACCAGGGTCACGTTCTCGGCGGTCAGCCAGGTGCCGTCGCGGTCGGCCAGCGCCAGCCGGTCGAGCCGCAGGTCCTGCGGCAGGGTCCCGTGCAGGCCCTTGAGCGAGAGCACCGTCTCGCCCGGCGTGCTGGCCGCGGCCGCGACGCGCGCCAGGATCCACCGGCGCCCGGCGTCGGTCTGCGCCGCGCCGTAGAGGGCCGCGAGCGCCAGCACCGCCGCGCCCAGCGTCGCCGCCGCGGCGAACGCCAGGCGCCGCGCCCAGCGGCGTCCCGGGCCGCGCGTTTCGCTTTGCGTCGTTTGGTTATCCGGCCGTGTCACTCAGAAGGCCTGTCCCAGACTGATGTAGAACTGGAAGTCGCTGTCGATGTTCTCGCGCTTGTTGATCGGCACCGCCACGTCCAGGCGGATCGGCCCGATGCCGGTGAAGTAGCGCAGCCCCAATCCCCCCGCCCAGCGCAAAGTCTCGTTGAAATCGGGGAAAGCGGAATCGAAGGCGGTGCCGCCGTCGACGAAGGGCACGATGCCGATCGTGTCGGTCACGCGCACGCGCAGCTCGGCGCTCAGTTCCAGCACCGAGCGGCCGCCGGTCGGGTCGTTTTCGGCGTCGAGCGGCCCGACGCTCTGGAAGTCGTAGCCGCGGATCGAGCCGCCGCCGCCGGCGTAGAAGCGCTTGCTGGCGGGGACCTGGCTGGTGCTCGCGCCGAGCAGCGAGCCGAGGCGGCCGCGCCCGGCCAGGACGAAGCGCGCCTCCGGGTCGATCGCGTAATAGGCGGAGCTGCCGATGCTCGCCTTGAGGAACGGGAAGGTCTCGTCGCCGAACGCCTGGTAGGGGGTCACCGACACGTCCTGCCGCGAGCCGCGGGTCGGGTTGAGCAGGTCGTCCGTCGTGTCGCGGGTCGCCCCGAAGTTGAAGCCCAGCAGCTCGAAGGTCCGTGTGCCGGCATCGTCGTCGATCCGGCTGAACTCGAGGGTCGGCCCGGCGCGCAGGCGCAGGTATTTTCCCCAGGGGCGCTCCACGGCCAGGCCCACGTTGGCGCTGCGCTCGTCGAAGGCATCGGTGTTGCGGTTGGCGATCTCGCCGTCGGCGATCAGGCTGTGCTTGCGCCGCAGGAAGTTGGGCTTGCGGAACCTGCCCTTGAAGCTCTGTTCCAGGCTCGAGGCGACCAGGTCCAGGCGCAGGCGCTCGTTGCGGGAGAACAGGTTGCGATGCTCCCAGAAGGCGTTGGCGCGCGGGCCTTCGCTGCTCGAGTAGGCGGCGCCAAAGCCGATCGAGCGCGGGCTGCGCTCGGTGACGCGCACGATCATCGGCAGGCGGCCGTCCGGCCCGAGCTGCTTGGCGCTGGCGATGCGCACGCTGGTGAAGAGTCCGGTCTCGGCCAGCGCCGCCCGGGTCTCCTCGACCTTGCGCGGGTCGTAGCGTTCGCCTTCCCGCCATTCGAGCACTTTCTTCAGATAGTCCTTGTCGACGCTCTCCGCGCCCTCGAAGCGCGTCGCGCCGAAACGTGCCGGCGGGCCGCTGTCGACCTCGACGGTCACGGTCATGGTCTTCTCGTCGTGGTTCACCACCGAGCGCCGCTTGGCGACCGTGGCGAAGGGATAGCCGTCGTCCTCGAGATCGGCGATCAGCTTCGACTCGGCCGCGACGATGGCGGGCGCGCGCGCCGCCATGCCGATGTGCAGGCCGAGCGCCTGCAGGTCGGGCCGCGCCTTGGCCGGCGGGGGCGCGCCGAGGTAGCGGATCACGTAGTCGGCCAGCAGATAGACCGGGCCGGTCGCGACGGCGACCGTCACGGCGACCGGGCGCGTCGACTCGTCGAGAGAGATGTCGACCGTCGCGTCGTAGAAGCCTTCGGAGCGCAGCGCCTTCTGCAGGCGCGCGCGATCCTCGTCGGCCCGACGGCGCAGCGCCGCGAGGCTCGGCGGCGGCCGGTCCTGCAGCGCGACGAGTTGCATGCTGGCCCTGAGCAGGTCGCGCAGATCGGCCTCCTCGACGCCTGTGATCTCCATCGTGTAGGCGACGCCGCGCGCCGCCTCGGGCTGCGCGTCGGCCGTCGCGGGCCCGGCGGCGCCCTGGTCGCGGGCGCTGCGCGTCGCAGGCTGGGAGCCCGTGGCGGATGCGGCGGCTTCCCCGCGCAGATCGGCGCAGGCGGCGGTCGAGAGGACGACCAGCGCCGCGCCGAGCAGACGCGCCGCGCGCCGCGGGTCGGGCGCGGCTGCGGATCGCGTCGGTTCAGCGGATCGGCACAAGGACAGGACCCACGAGGTTCTCCTTGACAGCGGTCTCCCGGCCGGCGGTTTTCCGCCGCTCGCCGCTTTGCCGGCAAGTCTAACCGGCGGCGCCCACCCGCGCACGGGCGCGGAGTCCGGAAACTGGGGCGCCGGGGGCGGCCGTTCAAGCGGGCGGCACGGCGGAGCCCGCCTGGCGGGCAGCGCCCGACCTCCGCCGAGCGGGGCCTCCGCCGGCCCCGAAACGAGCGCAGCCTCGGTGCCGTCCCGCGCGCCCTTTGCCAAGAAAATCAAGCGGTCCCGGCCGGTTTTTGGGCCCTCTTGGCCGCCGCCCGCGGCGGTGCTATAGGCAGCGCGCCATGACCGAGCTCGACCGAATCCGCAATTTCGCGATCATCGCCCACATCGACCACGGCAAGTCGACCCTGGCCGACCGGCTGATCCAGCTGTGCGGCGGCCTGAGCGCGCGCGAGATGAAGGAGCAGGTGCTCGATTCCATGGAGCTGGAGCGCGAGCGGGGCATCACCATCAAGGCGCAGACCGTGCGCCTGGACTACACCGCGCGCGACGGCAAGGACTACGTCCTCAACCTGATCGACACGCCCGGCCACGTCGACTTCTCCTACGAGGTCAGCCGCTCGCTGGCCGCCTGCGAGGGCTCGCTGCTGCTGATCGACGCCAGCCAGGGCGTCGAGGCGCAGACCCTGGCCAACGTCTACCTGGCGCTCGACGCCGGCCACGAGATCGTGCCGGTGCTGAACAAGATCGACCTGCCGGCGGCCGAGCCCGCGCGGGTCAAGGAGCAGATCGAGGAGGTGATCGGGCTCGACGCCTCCGGTGCGGTCGAGATCTCGGCCAAGACCGGGGCCGGCGTGCCCGAGGTGCTGGAGGCCCTGGTCGAGCGCCTGCCGCCGCCGCGCGGCGACCGGGCGGCGCCGCTCAAGGCGCTGCTGGTCGACAGCTGGTACGACTCCTATCTCGGCGTCATCACTTTGGTCAGGGTGGTCGACGGAGTGCTCAAGGCCGGCATGAAGATCCGCATGATGGGCACCGGCGCGGCCCATCCCGTCGACAAGGTCGGCATCTTCAAGCCCAAGCTGACCGCCACGGCGGAGCTCGGCCCCGGCGAGATCGGCTACATCATGGCCGGCATCAAGTCGGTCGCCGACTGCCACGTCGGCGACACCATCACCGAGGACCGCCGCCCGGCCGCCACGGCGCTGCCCGGCTTCAAGCCCAGCGTGCCGGTCGTGTTCTGCGGGCTCTTCCCGGTCGACGCCAACGACTACGAGCACCTGCGCGATTCGCTCGCCAAGCTGGCGCTCAACGATTCCAGCTTCGAGTACGATCCGGAGACCTCGGCCGCGCTCGGCTTCGGATTCCGCTGCGGCTTTCTCGGCCTGCTGCACCTGGAGATCGTGCAGGAGCGCCTGGTGCGCGAGTTCGACCTCGACCTGATAACCACCGCGCCCAGCGTGGTCTACCGCGTCGACCTGACCGACGGCCGCTCGATCGAGCTGCACAACCCGACCGACATGCCCGACCCGGTGCGCATCGCCAGCATCGCCGAACCCTGGATCAGGGCGACGATCCTGGTGCCGGACGAATTCCTCGGCGCGGTCCTGAAGCTCTGCGAGGACCGCCGCGGCGAGCAGCTCGACCTGACCTACGCCGGCGACCGGGCCATGGTGGTCTATCGCCTGCCGCTCAACGAGGTCGTGTTCGATTTCTACGACCGGCTGAAGTCGGTATCGCGCGGCTATGCCAGCTTCGACTACCAGATCGACGAGTATCGCGAGGGCGACCTGGTCAAGGTCTCGATCCTGGTCAACGGCGAGCCGGTCGATTCGCTGTCCATGATCGTGCACCGCGGCCAGTCGGAAAACCGCGGGCGCGCCCTGTGCCAGCGCCTCAAGGACCTCATCCCGCGTCAGATGTTCAAGATCGCCGTGCAGGCGGCGATCGGCGGCAAGGTGATCGCCCGCGAGACGATCAGCGCGCTGAGGAAGGACGTCACCGCCAAGTGCTACGGCGGCGACATCACGCGCAAGCGCAAGCTCCTGGAGAAGCAGAAGGCCGGCAAGAAGCGCATGCGCCAGGTCGGCAACGTCGAGATCCCGCAGTCGGCCTTCCTCGCCGCCCTCAAGATGAGCGACGACTGACGCGCACGCCCGGGGCCTCGGCCGCCCTGCCGTGACCGGGCCGCGATCCTTATGCTAGAACCCCAAGGTGGGACGTTCGCGCCGGGCCGCTGCCGGTTCCGGCGCCCGCGGCTTCGATTTAGGGAGAAAATGAAACAGGGGGAGTGATGAGCGGGAAACCCGTCATCGTGGTCGGGCGCAAGCTGCCCGAGGCCGTCGAGGCGCGCCTGGCGCGCGACTACGCGCCGCGCTTGAACCCGGAGGACCGGCTCTACGGGACCGACGAGCTGCTCGCGCTGGCCGAGGGCGCCGACGCCCTGATGCCGTGCCATACCGAGCACCTGTCCCGCTCGGTGATCGACCGGCTGCCGGACAGCGTGCGGATCATCGCCAATTTCTCGGTCGGCGTGGACCACGTCGACCTCGCGGCGGCCAAGGCGCGCGGCATCGTCGTGACCAACACGCCCGAGGTGCTGTCGGACGCGACCGCGGAGGTCGCGCTGCTGCTCATGCTCGGCGCGGCGCGGCGGGCGAGCGAGGGCGAGCGCCTGATCCGGGCGGACCTGTGGAAGACCTGGAGCCCGGCTTTCATGGTCGGCACGCAGGTGACGGGCAAGCGCCTGGGCATCGTCGGCATGGGCCGGGTCGGCCGCACCTTCGCCCGCAAGGTGCAGGGCCTCGACATGGAGGTCCATTATCACAACCGCCGGCCGCTCGACGCGGCGCAGGCCTACGGCGCGACCTATCACGCCGAGTTCGACGACCTCCTGGCGGTGAGCGACTTCCTGTCGCTGCACTGCCCGGCGACGCCGGAGACGGAAAATCTTCTGAACGCGGAGCGGATCGCGCGCTTGCCGCAGGGCGCCGTCGTGGTCAACACCGCGCGCGGCGCGCTGGTCGACGAGGACGCCCTGATCGCGGCGCTGCGCAGCGGCCGTCTGGCGGCCGCCGGGCTCGACGTCTACCGGAACGAGCCCAACATCCGTCCGGAATTCAGCGAGCTCGACAACGTGTTCCTGCTGCCCCACGTCGGCAGCGCGACGCACGAGACGCGCGACGCCATGGGATTCCGGGCGCTCGACAACCTCGACGCCTTCTTCGCCGGGCGCGCGCCGCGCGACCGCGTGGCGTGACGCCCGCGCGGATTTGCGCGCAAGGATATTGCGCCGCAGCATTGTTGCCGCCGCGCATTCCACCTTCCTCGTGGTAAGCGGATATTCCTAGCAAGCAGAAAGCCGCGACGATTCGTAAGCCCACCAACAGGTATTTGGGAATCTTGACGATTCGCGGAACTGCCGACTACCAATGGCCGGAAACTCCTTGTATATTTGCCGCTCGCGGCAGGGGGCGCTCCCGGGGACATGGGAGGATTCTAAAAAGATCGCTCCGCCGACGGCGTTGGGGGGGACCCAGTGCGGCTGGCTCGACGGCCGGTCAGCAAACCGAGTGATAATAGGGAGGTTGGATGCAATGACCGACAAGCAAATCGTCAAGAGCAAGGACGGCAAGGCCAAGGCCGCGCAGTCGCGGCGCCGGTTCCTGACCGGCGCGGCGGGCGTGGCGGCCGGCGGCGCCGCCGCCGTGGCCATGCCGCAGGTTTCCCGGGCCCAGACGGTGACCCTCAAGATGCAGGGCGCCTGGGGCAAGTCCGACATCTTCAACGATATGGCGCTGGAATACGTCCAGCGCGTCGAGGACATGGCCGGCGGGCGTCTGAAGATCGAATACCTGGTCTCCGGCGCGGTCGTGAAGTCGTTCCAGGTCCAGGACGCCGTGCACAAGGGCGTGCTCGACGCCGGCCACCAGGTGGTGGCCTACTGGTACGGCAAGAACAAGGCGGCCTCGCTGTTCGGCACCGGCCCCGTGTTCGGCGCCGATGCCCACCAGATCCTCGCGTGGATCCACCAGGGCGGCGGCAAGGAATACTATCGCGAGCTGGTGCAGGACATCCTCGGCCTCAATCTGGTCGGCTTCTTCGCCATGCCGATGCCGACGCAGCCGCTCGGCTGGTTCAAGAAGGAGATCAAGTCGGTCGACGATCTGAAGGGCCTGAAGTACCGCACCGTCGGTTTGGCGACCGACATCATGCAGGGCATGGGCCTCAGCGTGACCCAGCTTCCGGGCGGCGAGATCGTGCCGGCCCTGGAGCGCGGCGTGATCGAGGCCTTCGAGTACAACAACCCGACCTCCGACAGCCGCTTCGGCGCCCAGGACGTCAGCAAAGTCTACATGATGGGCAGCTACCACCAGGCGGCCGAGTTCTTCGAGATCATCTACAACAAGGACAAGTTCGAATCGCTGCCGAAGGAGCACCAGGCGATCCTGGAGTATGCGGCCGAGGCGGCGAGCACGGCGAACTTCGCCCTTGCCATGGACAACTACTCGAGGGACCTGCAGAAGCTGATCAACGATGACGGCGTGCACGTCTACCGCACCCCGACCTCGGTGATGAAGGCCCAGCTGGCCTCCTGGGACAACGTCCTGGCCGACCTGACGAAGGACGCGTACTTCAAGAAGGTCGTCGACTCGCAGAAAGCGTGGTCGCATCGCGTGGCCTACTACTACCTGTTGAACTCGGCGGACTACAAGCTGGCGTTCGACCACTACTTCCCGGGCGAGCTCGGCTTCTAAGCGAGGCTGCCGAACGGCAACGCGTAAAGCAGGGGCGGCGCAGACAAGCGCCGCCCCATGCGCGTCGAGGCGTTCGCGCCCGAACCTGCTCCGGTTCCGTTGTTGGGGTCATTGATGGACAAGCTGTTGTTTTTCGTCGATCGCGTGTCGGCGTGGGTGGGCAAGGCCTTCGCCTGGTGCATCCTGATCATGACCTTCGGGGTCAGCTACGAGGTCTTCGTCCGCTACGTGCTGAGCAGCCCGACCGACTGGGCCTTCGACCTCAGCTACATGATGTACGGAACGCTGTTCATGATGGCCGGCGCCTACACGCTGTCCCGCGACGGGCACGTGCGCGGCGACGTGCTCTATCGGCTCTGGCCGAAGCGCCTGCAGGCGAGCATCGAGCTCGTCCTGTATTTCCTTTTCTTCTTTCCGGGCGTGTCCGCGCTGATCTATGCCGGCATCGATTACGCGGGCGAGTCGTGGAGCTACCGCGAGGTGAGCATCTTCAGCCCGGCCGGCTTTCCGATCTACCAGTTCAAGACGATCATGCCGATCGCCGCCTTCTTCCTGTTTCTCCAGGGCATCGCCCAAGTCATTCGCTGCATCATTTGCATCCGCACGGGCGACTGGCCGGCGCGCCTGCATGACGTCGAGGAGATGGAGACCGCGCTCGTGCATCAGGCCGAGCGCGAACGCGAACGCGAAATGCAGCAAGCCAGCATGCTTGGGGGAGAGGAGAAATGACCGACCCCCAAATCGCGATCTTCATGCTGGGCGCCTTCATTCTGATCATCCTGCTCGGCTTCCCGATCTGCTTCACGCTGGTCGCCATGGGCGTCGGCTTCGGCTACTACGCCTATTACGACCCGGAGCGGATGCACAGCATCTTCGACAACCGGATCTTCGATCTTCTGGTCAACCAGACCTATTCGGTCATGGCCAACGACGTGCTCACGGCGGTGCCCCTGTTCCTCTTCATGGGATATATCGTCGAACGCGCGAACATCGTCGACCGCCTGTTCTTCTCCCTGCAGATCGCCGCCCGCCGCCTGCCCGGCTCCATGGCGGTGGCCGCCATGGCGACCTGCGCGCTCTTCGCGACGGCGACGGGCATCATCGGCGCCGTGGTGACGCTGATGGGCCTCCTGGCGTTTCCCGCCATGCTGCGGGCGCGCTACGACACCAGCTTCGCGGCCGGCGTGATCTGCGCCGGCGGCTGCCTCGGCATCCTCATCCCGCCGAGCATCATGCTGATCGTCTATGCCGCAACGGCGGGCATTTCGGTGGTCAAGCTCTATGCCGGGGCGATGATTCCCGGATTCATGCTGGCCGGCCTCTACATGGTCTATGTGGTCGGGCGCGCGACGCTCAACCCCAAGCTGGCGCCGAAACCCTCGGAGGAACAAGTCAAGGACATGACGCGCGGGCGCGTCACGGTGATGTTGCTGACCTCGTTCTTTCCGCTGGCGACGCTGATCCTTTCGGTCCTGGGCGCCATCCTTTTCGGCCTTGCGACTCCCTCCGAGGCCGCGGCGGTGGGCGCCCTCGGCGGCCTGCTGCTCGCCATCCTCTACCGGGCGCTGACCTGGGAGCGGCTCAAGGAATCGGTCTACCTGACGGCACGGACTTCGGCCATGGTGTGCTGGCTGTTCGTCGGCTCCTGGACCTTCGCGTCGGTGTTCTCCTACCTCGGCGGCCACGACCTGATCGAGGAGTTCGTGCTCGGGCTGCAGCTTTCCCCGGTCATGTTCCTGATCCTGGCGCAGATCATCATCTTCCTGCTCGGCTGGCCGCTGGAATGGAGCGAGATCATCATCATCTTCGTGCCGATCTTCCTGCCGATGCTGCCCCACTTCAACGTCGATCCCCTGTTCTTCGGCATCCTGGTCGCGCTCAACCTGCAGACCTCGTTCCTCACGCCGCCGATGGCGATGGCGGCCTACTACCTGAAGGGCGTGGCGCCGCCGCACGTGCAGCTGATCGAGATCTTCAAGGGCGTCATGCCGTTCCTGTCGATGGTCCTCATCGCCATGGTCCTGCTGTACAACTTCCCGGGACTCGCGCATTGGTTCCCGGATTACCTCTACGGCAAGTGACGGGCGCGGCGACGCGAAGCGCGGAAGCATGAATCCGGACACAGACAGCCTGTCAGGCCTCGGCGCGATGGAGGCCGCCCGGCGCATCCGCGCCGGGGAAATCACCTCGGAGGACTTGGTCGGGGCCTGCCTCGCCGCGGTCGACGCGCGGGAAGACGAAGTCCAGGCCTGGGCCTTTCTCGACCGCGACCATGCGCGCGCGCAGGCCCAACGGGCCGACGCGGCGCACCGTTCCGGCGTGGATCTCGGGCCGCTGCACGGGGTGCCGGTCGGCATCAAGGACATCTTCGACACCAACGACATGCCGACCGAATGCGGCACGCCGCTGCACGCGGGCCGCAAGCCGGAGTACGATTCCGCCGTGGCCGCCGTGCTGCGCTCGGCGGGCGCCGTGATCCTCGGCAAGACGGTGACGACCGAGCTTGCCGTCTACACGCCGGGCAAGACCCGCAACCCGCACGATCGGTCGCGCACGCCGGGCGGCTCCTCGAGCGGCTCGGCCGCGGCGGTGGCCGCCGGCATGGTGCCGCTGGCCGTCGGCAGCCAGACCAACGGCTCGGTGGTCCGGCCGGCCTCCTACTGCGGGGTGCTCGGCTTCAAGCCGAGCTTCGGGACGATCTCGCGCTACGGGGCGCTGGCCCAGTCGCGGCCGCTCGACACCGTCGGGGTTTTCGCCCGCAACATTCCGGACGTCGCCCTGGCGACCGAGGTCCTGTCCGCCTACGACCCGCGCGACCCCGACATGCGGCCGATGGCGCAGCGCCGCCTGTGCGACGTCGCCGCGAGCGAGCCGCCGCTGGCCCCGGTGCTCGCCCTGGTGCGCAGCCCGGTCTGGGACCTGGCCGAATCGGACCTGCAGGATGGCTTCGCCGAATTGGCCGAGGCCCTGGGCGAGGCCTGCGACGAGGTCTCCCTGCCGGAGACCTTCGACCGGGCGCTCGACTGGCACCGCAGCGTCATGTACGCCGATCTCGCCAAGAGCTATCAGTCGCTCTACGAGCGCGGCAGCGAGCGGATCAGCGCCAAGCTGCGCGAGATTCTCGATGAAGGCCGCAAGGTCCTGGCCGTCGATTACAATCGGGCGCTCGATTGGCGCGACGTCCTGACCGTCGGGCTGGAGCAGATCTTCGAGCGCTACGACGCCATCGTCACGCCCGCGACGCCGGGGCCGGCGCCGGCCGGGCTCGACAGCACGGGCAGCCCGGCCTTCTGCACGCTGTGGACGTTCTGCGGCCTGCCGGCGATCTCGCTGCCGCTGCTGAGCGGGGCGGAGGGCCTGCCCATCGGGGCCCAGCTGGTCGGGCGGCGCGGCGACGACGCGCGCCTGCTGCGCACCGCGCGCTGGCTGGTCGAGACCCTGGCCCAGGCCTGAGCGAAGGGATACTATCGCCGGCGTCGGCGCCGCCGGCGTGCCGGACAGGACTGACGACGAGGAAGGAGCCGATACCCGCCATGGCCGACAAGATCATCGCCCCGCTGGCCCTCCTGCTGTTCATCGTCTTCATCGGCTTCATCGCCGTCTACGTGCCGGAGGTCGACCTGATCATCGTCCTCGGCGGCGTGGCCGCGCTGGCGATCTACGATTTCTGGACCACGCTGCGCAGCAACGGCAACAATCACTCGACCGGCTGAGACCGCGCCCGGGCCGGTCTCGGCGCCCCATCGATCGTCGTCGCGAACCGCCGCGCCCGCCGGCGGCTCAAGGGCCGCCGCGCGCGGCCTTGCGTCCGCTGTCGGTGATGCCGATCCGCAGGATGCCGGGGCTGACCTCGACCTGAGTGGCCCAGCCGCTGGCGCGGCACTCGCCCAGGGTGCGCCAGAACAGCGGGCCGCCGCTGTCGCGCGGGACGGCGATCTCGCCCGACATGACGAGGAGTTCGAGCAGAAGCTGCTGTTGCGGGAGGGTACGCGTCATGGCGCTACTGTGGCTTGTGGCGGGACGCTCGGCAAGCACGCGGGGGAGAGTCTGCGGCGGCGCCGGCCGGGCGCCTCACACGCTGACGCGAAAGACGACCGGCGCCTCGCGATAGAGCGGCGGCTCGGCCCCGACCCGGCGGTAGGCCGCCGTACCGAAGCCGTGCGGATCGGGTCCGTCATAGGACGGGCTCCGTGCCTCCTGCGACGCCGTGTCCGCGCCGCGGGTGCCGCCGGCGCCGTCGAGCTGCCCGAGATGCTGGGCAAGAAAGAGCGTCGCGCCCCAGCGCGCCGGATGCGTCGCTCCGGGCCGGCGGTCCGCCCCCGCGCGGTCGTCGCGCCATGCCGCGCGCCGCTGCGTGTCCGGTGCGGCGCCCTGCCGGTCTTCCGGCCGCTCGCGGTTCGCGGCCCGGGATTCGCCGCGCCGTTGCGGCGGCACGGCATCGACCCGCGGGACCGGCCGATCGCCGCGCCCGGCGGGCGCGCGCGTCGCGACGGCGGGGTCGCGCAAGGGGTCGAGATGAATCACGAGGGGCAGGGCCGGCAACATGCGCGCCTCTAGTGCACGATGGGTGGATAAAATTTTATAAAAAGCCCCCATAAAAAGCAATGAAAATGGCGGGCGTTAACTATACTTTATCCATTAATTTCGATTAACCGAGAAATATAACCATATATTTTCGAGGATAGGCATAAAAATTACTTATTCCGAGTCTAATGATCGGGCTATCATTAACCGTAATGCAAATAATAATTGATTTTTTCAGCCTTTTTTAAGCGGCAAAGTCCTAGCATTACAGTCCAGTCGCGAGATCAGAAAGGCCCCGCCACGCGAACGCGCCCCTCGGCCGTCGAGCTGCCGGAACGGCGCGTTCTCTGCCTCGGGCGTCCGCAAAGCGGCGCGCCGCGGGCCGGTCGGGCCCCTTCGGTGGCGGATCTGGGTCGGGTCTTCAGGTAGGAGCCATCCCTTCGTGTCTCGAGCCCTTGTCAAAGAGATCAAGGAAACCGACCCGACGGATCTCGAGCGGCTGTGCGCCGCCGTCGAAGCCTCGGGCGACATGGTCTACGACTGGGACCTCGCGACGGACCGCCTCAGCTGGGTCGGCCGCGGGACGGCGCTCTTCGGGCCGCAGGCCGATGCGCTGCCCGCCACCGGCGACGTCTTCAACGGGCGCATCAATCCCGAGGACCTGCCCGGGCGCATGCAGGCGCTGTCCGAGCACTTCGCCGGCGGGCGCGTCTACGACTTCGAATTTCGGGTCCGCGCCGGGGACGGCACGTTCCACTGGGTGCACGACCGGGGCGCGGTGCAGCTCTCGCGCAACGGCACGCCGGTTCGGGTCTGCGGCACGCTGCGCCTCGTGACCCAGCGGCGCGAGCAGCAGACGCGCCTCGAGCAGCTGGCCAACTACGACGAGCTGACCGGCCACTACAACAAGCTGCGTCTGCGCGAGGCGCTCGATTACGCCCTGGCCTACGGGCAGCGCTACGAGCACCCGGGCGCGTTCCTGGCGGTCGGCGTCGACCAGCTCGACCGCATCAACATGGCCTACGGGCCCGAGGCCGGCGACACGGTGCTGATCGCCGTGGGCCAGTGCCTGGACGATTCGTTGCGCGCCACCGACGTCATCGGCCGCCTGGGCAGCGACCGCTTCGGCGTCGTGCTCAGCGTCTGCTCGGCCGAGGACGCCGGGAGCATCGCCGAGCGCATCACCGACGCGGTGCGCGACCGCAACATTCTGATCGGCGACGGCGAGATCCACGCCACCGTCTCGGTCGGCGTCGTGCACTTCCCCGACCAGGCCAAGACGGGCTTCGACGCCATCGCCAAGGCGGAGGGCGCGCTGCTCAAGGCCAAGTCGGCCGGGCGCGACTGCGTCGAGTGCTACCGCCTGTCGGAGGAGCAGCGCCGCGGCCACCGCGCCAGCATGGAGCTGGGCGAGCAGGTCGCCACCGCGCTCAAGGAGGACCGCCTGGCCTTCGCCTTCCAGCCGGTGGTCGACGCGGCGACGCACGTGGTGCGCTATCACGAGTGCCTCCTGCGCATGATCACGCCGGAGGGGGACGTCGTTGCGGCCGGCCAGTTCGTGCCCGTGGTCGAGCGCCTCGGGCTGATGCGCGCGCTCGACCGCCGCGCACTCGACCTGACGCTCGCCGAGCTCGAGGCGTACCCCGGCAGCATCCTGGCGTTCAACATCTCCGGCGTCACCGCGGCCGATCGCGGCTGGCTGCGCAGCCTGGTCGGCAAGCTGAAGGACCGCGAGGAACTCGCCGGCCGCCTGATGGTGGAGATCACCGAGACCGCCGCGCTGCACGACCTCGAGGACTCGGCGCGCTTCGTCTCCGTGGTGCGCGACCTCGGCTGCCAGGTCGCCGTCGACGATTTCGGCGCCGGCTACACCACCTTCCGCCATCTCAAGGCGCTGACGGTCGACGTCGTCAAGATCGACGGATCCTTCGTGCGCAACCTGTCGCAGAGCAAGGAGAACCAGCTCTTCATTCGCAATCTGCTCAGCCTGGCGCGCAGCTTCAACCTGGTTACCGTCGCGGAGTTCGTCGAGAACGCCGAGGACGCCAAGATCCTTGCCGACGAGGGGGTGGACCTGCTGCAGGGATACTATTTCGGTAAGCCGGAATTGGCCCCGCCGTGGCGGGCCGCCGCGCCGCCGCCGCCGCGCCGCGCCGCCGCCCGCGCGCCCGTGGTGGAGCGCCGCGCCGGCCGTTAGGCCCCGCGCGCGCCGCGCCCGCCGCGGTGTCGCTCAGTTGTCCGGCTTGTCCCGGCTGATCGCGTCGATCTGCTTCTGCAGCAGGTCGACCTGCGCCTTGAGGCGCTCCAGGGAATCGTTGTCCTCGACCGGCTTCGCGCCGTTCTCCGGGCGGGCTGCCCCCTCGGGCTTGTCGCCCGGCGCGAAGGGCGTGAACATCTTCACGGCGTTCTCGAACAACGCCATGTTCTGCCGCCCCATCTCCTCCAGGTTGCCGAAGGGGAACATGCCGCCGAAGGTGTCCTGCATCGACTGGCGCATGCGCTCCTGGTTCTGCGCGAAGAGGTCCATCATGTGGTCGAGATAGCGCGGCACCATGAACTGCATGGGGCCGCCGTAGAAGGCGATGAGCTGGCGCAGGAACTTGATCGGCAGGAGGTGCTGTCCCTTGGCCTCCTCCTCGACGATGATCTGGGTCAGGACCGAGCGCGTGATGTCCTCGCCGGTCTTGGCGTCGTAGACCGCGAACTCGACTCCGTCCTGGACCATCTGGCACAGGTGGTCGAGGGTGACGTAGCTGCTGGTGGCCGTGTTATACAGCCGGCGGTTGGCGTATTTCTTGATCGTGATCGGCCCGCCGTCGCCGTCGCTGGTCTTCTTCGCCGCCACGTCCGCCCTGCCTTCCTTCGGCCCGGGTCGCTCTTGACCGTCGCCAAGGATGTCGCAAATGTGCCAAAGGCTGCGCCATCTTGCTGCGTTGCGACATGGACTGTCAACGCCTCTTCGCAGGTGCAATGGGCGGTCCCGGCGCCCGCTCTGGCCTTCGCCATGGGCGCTACCTATAATCGCGCGCGATGTCGGACGAGGCGGACCTGGACGAGCTGGCGCGCCGCTATCTGGACCTGTGGCAGGACCAGATGACGGCCCTCGCCGGCGACGAGGACTTCGCCAGGGCGCTGCAGCAGATGACCGCCGCCATGGGCGCGGCCGCGACCGCCGGGCCGGCCGCCTGGGCGGCGGCCTGGCCCGGCCTCATGGCCGGCCTGCGGCCGCCCGGCGCGACGGAGCGGGAGAGCGATGGCCAAGGCGCCGCCGAAGGCTCGGGCGAAGACTCGGGCGAAGACTCGGGAAAAGACCGGGCCAAAGACTCGGATAGAGACCGGGTCGAAGACTCGGGCGAAGCCGCGCGCAAGCGCGCCGCGGGTCCCGCCGGCGGCGGGCGCGGCGCCGCCGAAGCCGCGGCTGGGGCCGCGGCCGCTGCCGCTTCATCTCGGGGCGGCGGCGATGTTCTGGAACAGCTCGCGCGCCGTCTGGCCGCTCTTGAGGAGCGGATCGCTGAGCTGGAGGGCGGAGCTCGGCCCGAACGCCGCGGCACTGCAAAACCGGCTCGCAAGCGTCGATCCTGAGGCCTTCGAGGCGGCGGTCGCGCGCGAGCTGAAGCACCGCGCCCTGGCGCTCGCCGACGGCATCCTGCGCTATCGGCGGTATCCCTACCGGCGCGACCTGGCCGACCCGCCGGCGCTGTGGCGGCGAGGCAGCGCGCGCCTGCTCGACTACGGCGCCGCGCCGGAGGCCGCCGCCGCGGCGGCGGCCGGGCCGCCGGTGCTGTTCGTGCCCTCGCTGGTCAACCGCGCCTACATCCTGGACCTCGGCGCCGGGCGCAGCCTGCTGCGCTGGCTCGCCGGGCAGGGCCTGCGCCCGCTGCTGCTCGACTGGGGCCGGCCCGACGCCGAGGAGCGCGGCTTCACCCTGACCGACTACATCCTGCGGCGGCTCGAGCCGGCGCTCGACGCCGCCCTGGCGGCCTGCGGCCGGCGGCCCGTCCTGGTCGGCTACTGCATGGGCGGCAACCTGGCCCTGGCCCCGGCGCTGCGCCGGCCGGACGACGTCGCGGGCCTGGCGCTGATGGCGACGCCCTGGAACTTCCACGCCGGCCCGGGCTGCCCGGGGCGGCTGGCGCAGGCCTCGCTGAGCGTCCTGGAGCCGGTCATGCAGGTCCTCGGCGAGCTGCCGGTCGACGCCCTGCAGGCGCTGTTCGCCGCGCTCGACCCGCAGCTCGTGCCGCGCAAGTTCGTCGCCTTCGCGGGCCTCGCGGCGGACAGCCCGGCCGCCGCGGCCTTCGTCGCGCTGGAGGACTGGCTCAACGACGGGGTGCCGCTGGCGGCCCCGGTCGCCCGCGAATGCCTCGGCGAGTGGTACGGCGCGAACACACCCAAGCGCGACCTCTGGTGCATCGACGGCCGCCCGATGCGGCCGGCCGATCTGGCCGTGCCCAGCCTGCACCTGATCCCGGAACGGGACCGCATCGTGCCGCCGGACTCGGCGCTCGCCCTGGCGACGGCGTGCCCCGGCGCCGAGATCGCCCGGCCGCACGCCGGCCACATCGGCATGGTCGCCAGCGCCGGCGCGCCGGCGCGGGTCTGGACTCCGCTGGCCGCGTGGCTGGCGGCGCGGCTCGCCGCAACGTGACGCTGCGCCCGGCGGGATTTTTGCCACCGGGTTCGGCGTCGCCTCTTGCGCCTTGCCCTCCACCGGCGATATGGTAAACCATAATGCTGCGGTGCAACATGACCGCGCAGGCCAGCCCGTGGCTCGACGGGATCTCGTGAGAGAAGGGAGACATTCAGTCATGACCGATATCGTCATTGCCGGGGCGGCCCGCACCCCGGTCGGGGCCTTCAACGGCGGCCTGTCCAGCGTGCCGGCCTCCTACCTCGGCACCGTCGCGATCCAGGAGGCGATAAAGCGCGCCAAGGTCGACGCGGCCGAGGTCGACGAGGCGGTCATCGGCCAGATCCTGACCGCCGGCGCGGGCCAGAACCCGGCGCGCCAGGCCGCCGTCGCAGCCGGCATCCCGGTCGAGAAGACCGCGTACCAGATCAACCAGCTGTGCGGCTCCGGCCTGCGCAGCGTCGCGCTCGGCTACCAGGCGATCCAGCTCGGCGACGCCGCCATCGTCGTCGCCGGCGGGCAGGAGAGCATGAGCCAGGCGCCGCACGTCGCACACCTGCGCAACGGCGCCAAGATGGGCGACGTCCAGTTCATCGACAGCATGATCAAGGACGGTCTGTGGGACGCCTTCAACGGCTACCACATGGGCAACACCGCCGAGAACGTCGCCAAGAAATGGCAGCTCACCCGCGACGAGCAGGATGCTTTCGCCGCCGCGTCGCAGCAGAAGGCGGAGGAGGCCCAGAAGGCCGGGCGCTTCAAGGACGAGATCGTCCCCGTCACCATCAAGACCCGCAAGGGCGACGTCGTGGTCGACACCGACGAGCACCCGAAGCACGGCACGACCATCGAATCGCTGGCCAAGCTGCGGCCTGCCTTCGACAAGGAAGGCACGGTGACCGCCGGCAACGCCAGCGGCATCAACGACGGCGGCGCCGCCGTCGTGCTGATGTCGGCCGAGGCGGCGAAGCAGCGCGGCGTCACGCCGCTGGCGCACATCGTCTCCTGGGCGACCTGCGGCGTCGATCCCGCGATCATGGGCACCGGGCCGATCCCGGCCAGCCGCAAGGCGCTCGAGAAGGCGGGCTGGAGCGTCGACGACCTCGACCTGGTCGAGGCCAACGAGGCCTTCGCCGCGCAGGCCCTGGCGGTCAACAAGGACCTGGGCTGGGATCCGGCCAAGGTCAACGTGAACGGCGGCGCCATCGCCCTCGGGCACCCGATCGGCGCCTCGGGCACGCGCGTCCTGGTCACCCTGCTGCACGAGATGGCGCGGCGCGACGCCAAGAAGGGCCTGGTGACGCTGTGCATCGGCGGCGGCATGGGCATCGCCATGTGCGTGGCACGCGACTGACCGGTTGCGTGGCACACGACTGACCGGTTGCGTGGCACGCGACTGAACGGCGGCGGCGCCGGCGCCTGACGGGCCGCGCCGCCGGCGTCCGGGCCGGCCCCCGGCGCCTGGACCGGCCCCCGGCCCAACTCCCCGACCGAGCGGCTTTTCGGCCGGTCGCCGCGCGACGCGGCGGGCCGGCCGGCCGCGCGCCTTGGCAGCGGGCGCGCGAATTGGTTTGATAGACGAACCACCGCCGCGCCAGGACAACCGGCGGTCGCACAGGGAGGAAGGAACCAGGACATGGCACGCGTGGCACTCGTAACCGGCGGCACCCGTGGCATCGGGGCCGCGATCTCGGTGGCGCTCAAGCAGGCCGGCTGCAGGGTCGCCGCCAACTACGGCGGCAACGACGAGGCGGCCAAGGCCTTCACCGAGGAGACGGGCATTCCGGCCTTCAAGTGGGACGTCGGCGATTTCGAGGCCTGCCGCGCCGGCATCGAGACGGTCGCCGCCGAGGTCGGGCCGGTCGACGTGCTGGTCAACAACGCCGGAATCACCCGCGACGGCACGCTGCACAAGATGTCGCAGGAGAGCTGGCGCGCGGTGATCGGCACCAATCTCGATTCGCTGTTCAACATGACGCGCAACGTGATCGAGGGCATGCGCAGCCGCGGCTTCGGGCGCATCGTCTCGATCTCCTCGATCAACGGCCAGAAGGGGCAGTTCGGCCAGTCCAACTACGCCGCCGCCAAGGCCGGGCTGATCGGCTTCACCAAGTCGGTGGCGCAGGAGAACGCCAACAAGGGCATCACGGTCAATGCGGTGGCGCCGGGCTACATCGGCACCGAGATGGTGCGCGCCGTGCCGGAAGAGGTGCTGAAGAGCAAGATCCTGCCGCTCATTCCCGTCGGGCGGCTCGGCGAGCCCGAGGAGGTCGCCCGCTGCGTCGTCTTCCTGGCCGGCGACGAGGCCGGCTTCATCACCGGCTCCACCCTGACGGTCAACGGCGGCCAGTACATGGCGTGACTGCAGGGCGTGACGCCGTGGCCCGGGTCCGGGGCCTCGGCCGCCGCGCCCGCCGAGACGAAACGACGCCCGCGCGAGCGTGCTCCGCGCGGGCGTTTTCGCCGCGGCCGTCGCCGGGCGACGGGGCCCTAGAGCGGAATCCAGGATTTCTCGCGCGTGTAGTGCATGTAGCCGACGTTGACCCCGGCGCGCAGGCCGACGCCGGTGCGGATCGGCGCCTGAACGATGTTGCCGCTCTTCTGATAGTTCACGCCGACGCCGGCGACGAAATAGAAGCTGCCGTCGACCGCCGGGAAGCGCTGGAAGACCGCGTCGACGCTCGGCAGGTGATAGATCAGGATGAAGATCTTGGAGGCGTCGGCGCCGAGGTCGAAGCCGATCGACGGCCCCTGCCAGTAGACCTTGCGGCCCGCCCCGGTCTTCATCCGCAGCATGCCGTCGCCGTAGCGCACGCCGACGCCGATCGCGCCGCTCACCTCTTCCCCGGCGATATAGGCGTTGGGCCGGCCCTGGTCGGAGAAGACCTTCTCGATGGCCTTGGCCAGGCCTTCCGAGGTCTCGCCGAAGAAGCCGCTCGCCTTCTGCAGGATCTCGTTCTCGCTGAACGTCGAGTCCTGGCTCTCCTGGCTCGCCTGGGTGTCCTGGGTGTCCTGGCTCTCCTGGGCGAAGGCCCCGGCGGCCGTGCCGAGCGTCAGGATCGCGGCGAGCATCAGCCCGCCGAGCAGGCGTTGGCAGTGCATCATCTGGGTGACTCCTTTTCTCGGGCCTTGCATCGGGCCTTTCCTCGGGCATTTCCGCGGGCTTTCCCCCAGGTCATCCCCCAGGTCATCCCCCGGGCCATCCCCCGACCTGCGGGCAGCTCCCCGCTGCGATAGCCGGATTCGCGGCCCGCCGCAACGGCGAGCGCCGGCACGTGCCCGAGCGCGGCCCAGGCACGCCCCCAGGCATGCCCCCAGGCACGCCCCAGGCACGCCCCAGTGTAGCGCGAAACATGGCGCTTTGACGGCGCGGCCCAGGCCCCGCGGCGGGCGATTTTTGGGGCATCACGCGGCGCCGGCGTCTTGTGCCCCTGATCGCGACAGGCTATAGGCGCAGCCCATGAGCCGCGACGCCGCCTTTCCCTCGCCCGGCCCCTGCGCGCCGGCCTCGCCCGATCCGGCGTCCCCCGACCCCGCGTCTCGCGACCCCGCGTCTCCCGAGCCGGGGGCCGAACCGGGGGCCGAGGCGGCGCGGCGCACGCGGGCGACGCTGATCGGCGGCATCGCCGTGCTGCTGTGGGCGTTGCTGGCGCTGTTCACCACCTGGGCCGCCGGCATCCCGCCGTTCCAGCTGGTCGCGATGTCCTTCGCCGTCGCCTTCCTGGTCAGCACGGCACTCTTGCTGCTGCGCGGCGGGCGGGCGGCGCTGGCGCGCCTGCGCCAGCCGCCGGCGGTCTGGCTGCTCGGGGTCGGCGGGCTGTTCGGCTACCACTTCTTCTACTTCGTGGCGCTCGGCAACGCGCCGCCGGTCGACGCCAGCCTGATCGCCTATCTCTGGCCGCTGCTCATCGTCGTACTCTCGGCGCTGCTGCCGGGCGAGCGGCTGCGCTGGTTCCACCTCGCCGGCGCGGTCATGGGGCTGTTCGGGGCGGCGCTGCTGGTCACCGACGGCTTCAGCCGCGGCGGCCTCTTCGCGGTCGAGGGCCGCTACACGGCGGGCTATCTCGCGGCAGCGGCCTGCGCGCTCACCTGGTCGAGCTATTCCGTCGCCAACCGGCGCTTCGGCAAGGTGCCGACCGACGTGGTCGCGGGCTTCTGCGGCGCGGTGGCGCTGCTCGGCCTGCTCAGCCACCTTCTGCTGGAGCGCAGCGTGCTGCCCGACGCCACGCAATGGCTGGCCGCCGTGCTGCTCGGCCTCGGCCCGGTCGGCGCCGCCTTCTTCGTCTGGGACTACGGCACCAAGCACGGCAACATCCAGGTGCTCGGCGCCTGCGCCTATGCCGCGCCGCTGCTCTCGACGCTGCTGCTCGTCGCCTTCGGGGCGGCCGAGCCGAGCTGGGCGATCGCCGCAGCCTGCGGCCTGATCGTCGGCGGGGCGCTGCTCGCCGGCCAGGAGCTGCTGCGCCGGCCGAACCGCAAGGCGCGTTAGCCGGGCGGTTCGGTGGCCTGCATGGCCGGCCGCGCGGCATAGCCCTCGTACCAGGCGGCCAGGGCGGGGCGGCTCTGGCGCCAGTCGTCCTTGGCGAAGCGGAAATCGAGGTAGCCCAGCGCGCAGGCGACGGCGATGCGCCCGACGTCGGTCATCGCGCCGAGGTGCGGCACGCCGAGCTTGCCGGCGATGGCGCTGCGCTCCAGCGAGTCGAGCGCCCGGCCGATCTTGTCCGCCTGGCGCGTCAGCCAGCCGTCCCAGCGGAACTCGGCGGGCCGCTTCAGGCTCTCGATCACGCGGGCGACCGCGGCATCCATGATGCCGTCGCCCAGCGCCTCGAAGGCGAGCACCTGCCAGTGGTCCGCGCCCTCCGCCGGGATCAGGCCGGGCGCGGTCGCATGGGCGCTCAGGTACTCGCAGATCAGCGGCGAATCGCACAGCGCCAGGCCGTCGTCGAGCACCAGGGCCGGGACCTTGCCCAGGGGATTGTCCTCGGCGATGTCGGTGTCCGGCGCCCAGACGTCGGTCGCGACGCGCTCGATGCGGTCGTCGAGCCCGGCTTCGATGGCGGTGACCACGACCTTGCGGACATAGGGGCTGGTCGGCGAATAGCGCAGCTTCATTGGCCGGAAATCCTTCGGGTTCGGGGGGTTTTCCCAAACTAGCACCCCGCGGGGGGCGCGGAAAGGCGAGGGTCCCCCACGCCCCTTTTACTTAACCCGCGGCGTGCTAGATTCGTCTTCATGTACCACGACGCCGTCGACCTGCGCGATTTCTACGAGACCCAGCTGGGCGAGATCGCCCGGCGCATGCTGCGCCGCGCCATCCGCTCGATCTGGTCCGACCTGCGCGGCCAGCGGGTGCTCGGCTTGGGCTACGCGACGCCCTATCTGCGCCAGTTCCAGCCCCAGGCGGAGCGCGTGCTGGCCTTCATGCCGGCCTCGCAGGGCGTGCTGCACTGGCCGCCCGACGGCCCCGGCGTGACCGCGCTGGTCGACGAGATGGAGCTGCCGCTGCCCGACGTCTCGATCGACCGCGTGCTGCTGGTGCACGGCATCGAGAACGCCGTCTACCACCGCGAGCTGCTGCGCGAGATCTGGCGGGTGCTGACCGGCGACGGGCGCCTGCTGGTGGTCGCGCCCAACCGGCGCGGCATCTGGGCGCGGCTCGACCGTACGCCGCTCGGCTGGGGCCGTCCGTACAGCCAGGCGCAGCTGTCGCGCCTGCTGCGCGACAACCTGTTCACCCCGACGCGCAGCGCCCGGGCGCTCTATCTGCCGCCGACGCGCTCGCGCGCGCTGCTGCGCTCCGCCCCGGCGCTGGAGCGCATGGGCAACCGCTTCTTCCCGACCTTCTCCGGCGTCGTCATGCTCGAGGCCGGCAAGCAGCTCTACGCGCCCACCCTGCAGGCGGCGCGCCCGCGCCTGCGCCGGGCGCTGGTGGTGCCCTTCCCGCGTCCCGCCCGCCCGCTCGCCGGGCGCGGCTAGCGGCCGGCCCGCACCGGGCGCGAGCGCGCTTCCAACGGTGCGCGGCGACCGGCTATGATCGCCGCCGTTGCGACACTCCGGGGGTGCGAGGCGGGGGCTTCGGCAATGCGGTCCGAATCTGAGCGACGAGGCGCGTCGCGGCCGCGCCGCGCCGGGCGCCCGGCATGAACGATGCGGCGCTCGCCGAGGCCGGCCCGGCGCGGCGGCGCCGGCTGGCGCTGCTGGCGATCTTCGCCAGCGTCCTGTCGTTCAGCATCTCGCTCGGCGGCCTGGTGCCGTGGATGGCCCTGTCGCTCGAGGCGCGCGGCACCGAAGAGGCGGTGATCGGGATCGTCTGCGCCGCCAACCCCTTCGGCGTCATGCTGGCCGCGCCGCTGGTGCCGCGGCTGCTGCGCCGGGTCGGCACGGCCGATGCCATCCTCGGCGGGATCTTCGTCAGCGTCGTGACCATCGCGCTGCTGCCGCTGTTCGACTCGGTGGCCGGCTGGCTGATCCTGCGGCTGGTCAGCGGGCTGGCGGCGAGCGTTCCCTGGGTCGTCACCGAGACCTGGATCAACGTGGTCGCCGGCGACCGCAGCCGGGCCCGGGTCATCGCGCTCTACGGCACCATCATGGCGGTCGGATTCACCACCGGCCCGGTCGTCCTGACCGTCACCGGCGCCGAGGGCCCGGCCGCGGTGCTGTGCTTCGCGGCGCTCAACGCCTCGGCCCTGGTGCCGATCTTCCTGGTGCGCCGCCTGGCCCCCATCGTGAGCCACGCCGAGTCGCCGCGGCTGTCCGGCATCGCCCTGGCGATGCCCGCAATCCTGGCGGCCGCCTTCCTGTCCGGCGCGGTCGACACCGCGTTCTTCGGCTTCCTGCCGATCTGGGGGATGCGCGCGGGCCTCGACGAGACCTTCGCGGTCACGCTGCTCAGCGTCTTCGTCGCCGGCAACGTGCTGCTCCAGCTGCCGCTCGGCTGGCTGGCCGACGTGCTGGGCTACCGCCCGGTGATGCTCGTCTGCGGGCTGGCCAGCATCCTCGGCCCGATCCTCACGCTGGAGACCATCGAGCTGCCGATCGTGCTCTGCGTCGTGATGTTCGTCTGGGGCGGCATGCTCTGGGGCACCTACACGATCGGGCTGGCGGCGCTCGGACAGCGCTTCAGGAACGGCCCGCTCGCCGCCGCCAACGCGGCCTTCGTCATGGTCTACACGCTCGCCAACATCACCGGCCCGCCGCTCGCCGGCCTGGCCATCGCCGCCTGGGACCCGCACGGCCTGATCGTCCTGATGCTGGGCTTCGCGGTCGCCTTCACCGGCCTCGTGCTGTGGCGCAGCGTGACGCGGCGCGACGGGTGACGGGCCTTCGCCGGCCCACGCGCGCAATTGCCTCAGCCGGGGTGCGACCCGTCGCGGCGCAGCAGGAACAGCGCCTGCTCGCCGAGCAGGTTGGCCCAGCCCAGGCGCTCGATCGCGCGCGGGCGGCCGTCGGCGTCGAGCACCAGCAGGCGCTCGATGGCGATACCACAGCGGCGGCACAGCGCGACGAAGTCGCAGATCGTGCACAGGTGAATGTTCGGCGTCTCGTACCACGGCTCGGGCAGCGCCTCGGTGACCGGCATGCGGCCCGTGAGCAGCAGGTGCAGCCGCGCCCGCCAGTGCGCGAAGTTGGGGAACGAGACGATGGCGTAGCGGCCGATGCGCACCAGGTGCTCCAGCACCTCGCGCGGGTCGTGCGTCGCCTGCAGGGTCTGCGACAGGATGACGTATTCGAAGGCGCGGTCGGGGTAGTCCTTGAGGTCGGTGTCGGCGTTGCCCTGGATGACCGACAGGCCCTGGCTGACCGAGGCGTTGACCCCCTTCTGCGACAGCTCGATGCCGCGCCCGACGACCTGCCGGTTGTGCACCAGGAAATCGAGCAGCGCGCCGTCGCCGCAGCCGACGTCGAGCACCCGGCTGCCCGGCTCGACCATCTCGGCGATGATCTCCAGGTCCGGGCGCATGCGCGCGGCGGTGCGCGCCTGGCGCTCGCTCGCGCTCGGCGCGGCGTCGTTCACGGCAGCAGGCCGCGCTTCTCGGCGCAGCCGGTCAGGAAGCCGCCGAGCGTCGCGCGGAACTCCGGCTCGTCGAGCAGGAAGGCGTCGTGGCCGGCCTCGCTCTCGACCTCGACGAAACTGACGTCGGCGGCCACGGCGTTGAGCGCGTGCACGATGTCGCGGTTCTCCGCGGTCGGGAACAGCCAGTCGCTGGTGAAGGAGATGACGCAGAAGCGCACCGGCGTCTCGCGGAAGGCGTTGGCCAGCACGTCGCCGTACTCGTTGGCCAGGTCGAAGTAGTCCATCGCCCGCGTGATGTAGAGGTACGAGTTCGCGTCGAAGCGCTCGACGAAGGTCGAGCCCTGATGGCGCAGATAGCTCTCGACCTGGAAGTCGGCGTCGAAGCCGTAGGTCGGGCGCGGGCGGTCCTGCAGCCGGCGGCCGAACTTGCGGTGCAGGGCGGCCTCCGAGAGGTAGGTGATGTGCGCCGTCATGCGCGCCACCGCCAGGCCGCGGTGCGGCACCTTGTTCTCCAGCAGGTAGTTGCCGCCGCACCAGTCGGGGTCGGCCATGATCGCCTGGCGGCCGACCTCGTGGAAGGCGATGTTCTGGGCGGTGTGGCGCGCCGCCGTGGCGATCGGCACCGCGGCGTAGACGCGCTCGGGATAGCGCGCCGCCCACTCCAGCACCTGCATGCCGCCCATCGAGCCGCCGGTGACGCAGAACAGCTGCTCGATGCCGAAGTAGTCGAGCAGCGGCACCTGCGAGCGCACCATGTCGGCGACGGTGATGCCCGGGAAGTCGAGGCCCCAGGGCCGTCCCGTGGCCGGGTTGACCGACTTCGGCCCGGTGGTCCCCATGCAGCCGCCCAGGACGTTGGCGCAGATGACGAAATAGCGGTCGGTGTCGAGCGGCAGGCCGGGCCCGACCATGAGCTCCCACCAGCCGGTCCGCCCGGTGACCGGGTGCCGGCCGGCGAGATATTGGTCGCCGGTCAGCGCGTGGCCCACCATGATCGCATTGGAGCGCTCGGCGTTGAGCCGCCCATAGGTCTCGAAGGCCAGGGTGTAGGGACTCAGCGTCGCGCCGCTGTCGAGGCGCAGGGGTTCGTCGTGCCCGAAAGTCAGGGTCTGGTGCAGGCCGTCTCGGACGATGTCGGCGGGCGGCGGCGAGGTGCGCTGGCTGGTCATGGCTCCGGCGTCGTCCGACGGTCTCCGAACTGCGGGGAAGGGGGATAGCTAGTGACTTGGCAATGCCAGTGTCAACGCTTTCTTTTCGCAGGTTTTCTTTGCTTTTGGGCAAGCCCCGGACTATCTCTAGGGCGGCTTTGGCCGGGCGGCATCCGCCGGCACCGCCATCCGACCGCCCGCGGCACCGCGCGTCCGGGTCGGCCGGGCGGTGGACGGCCGATGCGACTTCACATTGGTGAAAGCCCACTTTGCTGCGTACTGCGGGAACGAAGCCTTTCCATGTCTCGTAACGAAGACGCCTTGAACGATCTGCGGCGCCAGATCGACGAAATCGACGACGGAATCCACGACCTGCTGATGCGGCGCACGGAGGTCGCGCAGCGCATCGGCGCGCTCAAGGCCGGCGATGCGACCTTCCTGCGCCCGGGCCGCGAGGCGATGGTCCTGCGCCGCCTGCTGGCGCGCCACCGGGGCGCGCTGCCGAAGGCCCTGATCGTGCGCATCTGGCGCGAGATCTTCGCTGCCGTCACCGCCCTGCAGGGCTCCTTCGCGGTGGCGGTCTACGCGCCCGAGGGCAGCTTCGGCTACCGCAACCTGGCGCGCGACCAGTACGGCTGGCGCACCCCGATCACCGCCTACCGCTCCGCCGCGCAGGTGCTCGAGGCGGTGCGCGAGGGCCGCGCGACCGTCGGCGTGCTGCCGGTGCCGCGCGGCGACGAGACCAGCGGCTGGTGGCGCAACCTGGCGCAGAACGGGGCGGGCGTGCCGCGCATCGTCGCACGCCTGCCCTTCGCCGTGGTCGAGCCGCCGCGGGCCGACAGCCCGGAGGCGCTGGCCATCAGCCTCGCCGTGACCGAGCCGACCGACCGCGACCGGGCCTATCTCGCGGTCGAGACCGACGAGGTGTTCTCGCGCAGCCACCTCAAGAACCTGCTCGGCGCTGCCGGGTTCGAGACCATCGAGATGCACATCTCGGAAGAGGCCGGCGGGCGGGCGCTCGGCCTGATCGAGGTCGAGGGCTTCGTGGCCGAGGACGACCCGCGCTGCGCCGCACTGCTCGAGGCCGACGGCAACAGCTTCGCCCAGGTCTGGGCGATCGGCGGCTTCGCCGTCCCGGTGGCGCTGGAGGAAATGGAAAAGGTGCGGCGATGACCCTGGCGCCGCGGCCCGGCATCCTGGAGGTCGCGCCCTACGTCGGCGGCGAGGCCGCGATTCCCGGACGCAACCGCGCGATCCGCCTGGCCTCCAACGAGAACCCGCTGGGCGCCAGCCCGATGGCGGCGGCCGCCTACGCCGGCCTCAAGGACGAGCTGCACCGCTATCCCGACGGCGGCGCGGCCGAGCTGCGCGAGGCGCTCGGGCGCAGCGAGGGGATCGACCCGGCGCGCATCGTCTGCGGCGCCGGCTCGGACGAGATCATCGCCCTGCTGGTGCGCGGCTACGCCGGGTCGGGCGACGAGGTGCTGCATTCGGCGCACGGCTTCCTGATGTATTCCATCGCGGCGCGCACCGCCGGGGCGACGCCGGTCGCCGCCCCCGAGCGCGACCTGACGGCCGACGTCGATGCGCTGCTCGAACGGGTGACGCCGCGCACCCGCCTGCTGTTCCTGGCCAATCCGAACAACCCGACCGGCAGCTGCCTGGGCCGCGCGGAACTCGTGCGCCTGCGCGCCGGCCTGCGCGACGACGTCCTGCTGGTGCTCGACGCCGCCTACGCCGAATACGTCGACGACCGCGACTACGAGGCCGGCGCCGACATGGTCGAGGCCGGCGACAACGTGATCATGACCCGCACCTTCTCCAAGATCCACGGGCTGGCCGCGCTGCGCCTCGGCTGGGCCTACTGCCCGCCGGCCGTCGCCGACGTGCTCAACCGGGTGCGCGGGCCGTTCAACGTGAGCCAGGCGGCGCAGACCGCCGGCATCGCCGCGCTCGGCGACCACGGCCACGTCGAGCGCTCGCGGCGCCACAACGGCAAGTGGCGCGCCTGGCTGATCGAGGCGCTGCGCGCGCTCGGGCTGCAGCCCTATCCCAGCGCCGGCAACTTCGTCCTGGTGCGCTTCGCCGACGCGCCGGCGCAGTCGGCCGACGCCGCCCTCGCCCACCTCAAGGGCGCCGGCGTGCTGGTGCGCGGCATGGCGGCCTACGGCCTGCCCGACTGCCTGCGCATCACCGTCGGGACCGAACAGGAGCTCGCCGCCGTGGTCGCGGCGCTCGGCGACTTCCTCGGCGCCGGAGACGGGGCGTGAGCCCGACCGCGGCGACCAAGGGCCCGCCGTTCCGCCGCGTGGCGCTGATCGGGGTCGGGCTGATCGGCTCGTCGCTCGCCCGCGTGCTGCGGCGCGAGGGCCTGGCGCGTGAGATCGTCGGCTGCGCCCGCTCGCAGGCGACGCGCGACACCTGCCTCAAGCTCGGCCTGGTCGAGGCGATGCACGAGTCGCCGGCCGCCGCGGTCGCGGGCGCCGACCTCGTGGTCCTCTGCACCCCGCTCGGCACCTACGACGACATCGCCCGGGCCATGGCGCCGGGCCTGGCGCCGGGCGCCATCGTCAGCGACGTCGGCTCGGTCAAGGAGCAGGTCATCCGCGACGTGGTGCAGCATCTGCCGGACGGCGTCCACTTCGTTCCCGGCCACCCGATCGCCGGCACCGAGCATTCCGGCCCCGAGGCCGGCTTCGCCGACCTCTTCGCCGAGCGCTGGTGCATCCTGACGCCGCCGCCGGGCACCGACGAGGCGGCGGTCGAGGCGGTCGCGGAGTTGTGGCGGCGCTGCGGCTCCATGGTCGAGATCATGGACGCGCACCATCACGACCGGGTGCTGGCGGTGACCTCGCACCTGCCGCACCTGATCGCCTACACCATCGTCGGCACCGCCAGCGACGTGGAGAACTCGATCCAGGCGGAGGTGGCGAAGTTCGCCGCCGGCGGCTTCCGCGACTTCACGCGCATCGCCGCCTCGGACCCGGTCATGTGGCGCGACGTCTTCCTCAACAACCGCGAGGCGGTGCTGGAGATCCTGCAGCGCTTCAACGAGGACCTCACCGTGCTGCAGCGCGCCATCCGCTGGGGCGAGGGCGACACGCTCGAGGCCCTGTTCCGCCGCACGCGCGAGATCCGGCGCAGCGTCGTCGCCGCGCACCAGGCCGGCACCTTCGACGCTAGAGAACCGGATCGAGCTTCCCGATCGCGATCGGACCCAGATAGACCAGGCCGTCCTGAAGAGTGATCGGCAGCCGGACCACCGGCTTGCCGTCCGCGTCCTGCTCCTTGGCCAGCGCCATGGCGCCGAGCCGCAGGGCCATCGCCGCGCCGGGCTTGAGCAGGCCCTGCGCGGTCATGCGGTCGAGCGTCTCCGGCAGGCCGCGGACGCGCGCGGTGAAGGCGCCCTGCGGGCGGAACTCCGCGTCCAGCGTGGCGGTGCCGTCGGCCGAGAGCGCGAGCGGGCCCCAGACCGCGTCGAGGCGCGCGACCTGGAGCAGGCCGCCGGCGTCGCGCCAGGCGGCGAGGGCCTGCTTGGGCGGCCCGCCCGCGATGTGGCCGACCAGGGTGGCCTCGAACTCGAGGCGCTTGACCACGGGGCCGAGCGGGCCCTGCGCCGCGGCCGGCGGCAGCCGCAGGGCGGAGACCTCGCCGTTCATGAACAGGGTCCAGTCGTGCGGCCCCTCGGCCGTGGGCGGCCGGTGCACCATGGCGTAGCGCAGGTAGTCGGCGCCGAGCTCGGGCCCGGCCGCGTCGCGCAGCGCCGGCTGGTCGAATTCGATCGTCGCGGCCTCGGCCCGGCCGTCGCGCCCCAGGTGGATGCGGCCGCGCCCGGCCGCGGCGTCGAGCGTCAGGTGGCGCCAGGCGGCCTCGATCTCGACGTCGAGCTCCTGGTGCCGCGGCAGGTCGAGATCGAGCGTTAGCGGGCGCCAGAAGGCAGCCTCGCCGCGGATCGCCCCGCCGGACCAGCGCCAGCCCTGCGGCGCCGTCACCTTGGGCGCCTGGAAGCGCACGTCGAGCCGCGCGGGGAAGCCGCCGATCTCCGGCCCGAGGTAGCTGATCTGGTAGCCGCGGGCGCGCTGCTCGGCGGTCCAGGCGGCGATGCTGTCGCCGAGCGCGTGGGCCGCCCAGGCCCAGTAGAGCGCCAGCGCTCCGCCGGCGAGGACCGGCAGGGCGGACGCTGCGAGGATCTTGGAACGAAGGCGCATGACGCGGGGGGTACGGCACTCGCGGGCGGGGGCGGCGGCGGGCTGCGATCATAGGGGCTCGGCGGCGGCCTGTCGCGCCCCGCCTTTCGCCGCCCGGCTTTCGCCCGCGCCGGCCCGCCGATACGATGGTGCCGCCGAGTTTGTGACGCACGACAGAAGAGCCCGCGCCCTTGATCGCCGCGACGCGCGACGACACCTGGCTGGAGCCGCCGGACGGCGAAGACTTCTGGGTCTTCGGCTACGGCTCGCTGATGTGGCATCCGGGCTTTCCCCATCTCGAGGTCCGCGAGGCGCGGCTGCGCGGGTTCCACCGGCACTTCTGCGTCTACTCGTACATCTATCGCGGCACGCCGGACTGCCCCGGCCTGGTGCTCGGGCTCGACCGCGGCGGCTCGTGCCGCGGCCTCGCGTTCCGCGTGCCGGCGGCCGAGGGCGCCGACGTCATGGACTATCTGCACGCGCGCGAGATGGTGACCGCCGTCTACCGGCCGCGCTGGCTCACGGTCGAGACGGCGCGGGGCCGCCTGCGGGCGGCGGCCTTCGTCGTCGACCGCGCGCACGAGCAGTACGCCGGCCGCCTGACGCCGCAGCGCACCGTTGAGCTCATCCTGCAGGGCAGCGGGTCGACGGGCCACTGCCTCGACTACCTGGAGAAGACGGTGCGCCACCTCGACGCGCTCGGGCTGCCGGACCCCGCGCTCAAGCGCCTCCTGCGCCTGGCGCACGACCGGCTGCGGGCCTAGCGCCGTGACCGCCGAGGAGATCGTCCTGTTCCAGCGCCTGGGCGTGGCGCTGGCGCTCGGCCTGCTGGTCGGCGTCGAGCGCGGCTGGGAGACGCGCCGCCGCGCCGAGGGCCGGCGCGTCGCCGGCTTCCGGACCTTCGGGCTGATCGGGCTGCTCGGCGGGCTGTGGGCGCTGATCGCGGCCGAGACCGGCGTGCTCGTGCTGGCCGTCGCCTTCGCGGCGCTCGCCGCCGTGCTGATCGTCTCGCAGATCCAGTTCCTGCGCAAAGACGGCGACGTCGGCGCGACGACCATGGTGGCGGCGCTGGTCACCTTCGCGCTCGGCGCGCTGGCCGGCTACGGCGAGATGACCCTCGCCGCGGCCGGCGCGGTCGTCGTCACGCTGCTGCTCGGCGTCAAGCCGCAGCTGCACGGCCTGGTCGAGCGCCTCGAGCGCGACGAGCTGATGGCCGTCATCAAGCTGCTGCTGATGTCCGTCGTGTTGCTGCCGGTCCTGCCCGACCGGGGCTACGGGCCGTGGCAGGCGCTCAATCCCTACCGCATCTGGTGGATGGTCGTGCTGATCGCCGGCATCAACTTCACCGGCTACATGGCGATCAAGCTGGCCGGCGCGCGCCGCGGCGTGCTGCTGACCGGGCTGTTCGGCGGCCTGGCGTCCTCGACCGCCACGACGATCGGCCTGGCGCGCCTGGCCAAGGGCACGACGACGCTGAAGCGCCTCGCCGCCGCCGGGATCATCGTCGCCGCCACCACCATGCTGCCGCGCATGCTGCTCGTCGCGGCGGTCGTCGCGCCGCCGCTCGCGCTGCGCCTCGCCGGCCCGCTGCTGCTCGGCACCCTGACCGGCTGCGGCGCGGCGGCCTGGCTGTGGCAGCGGGCGCGCCGGCGCGCCGCGCCCGACGGCGTCGCGCGGCGCAACCCCTTCGAGCTTTCGGTGGCGCTGCAGTTCGGCGCGCTGCTGGCCGTCGTCATGGTGCTGAGCTACGCGCTGCAGGCCTGGCTGGGGCACGCTGGGCTCTACCTGCTCGGCGCCGTCTCCGGCCTGAGCGACGTCGATGCCGTCACCCTGTCGCTCGGCGCCCGGGTCGGCGAGGCCTCGCTCGGCGCCGAGGTGGCGGCCGTCGCCATCCTGCTGGCCGCCGCGGTCAACACCCTGGTCAAGGCCGCGCTGGCGGCGGCGATCTCCGGCGCCGAGCTGGCCTGGCGCGTCGCGCTCGGCGCCGCCGCGATCCT
>Ga0102953_1000270_pt1 | contig 37434 bp, 37 predicted proteins | sample SalPon2A_C_D2_MG_FD_78509 | JGI IMG/M metagenome (GOLD analysis project Ga0102953, IMG submission 78509) | Soil microbial communities from South San Francisco under conditions of wetland restoration - Salt Pond MetaG R2A_C_D2_MG | ecosystem: Environmental > Terrestrial > Soil > Wetlands | place... | reverse complement strand
GAAGTCATCTCGAACAGTTCCGCACGTTGCTTGGCGCCGGGGAGCCGGTCGGAAGGCAAATGGATTTTCTCGTCCAGGAACTCAATCGCGAAATCAATACCATGGGATCGAAGTCAAACGACGCGGAACTGACCCGGCTGGTCGTCTCGCTCAAGGCCGAGCTGGAGAAAATCCGTGAACAGGTGCAGAATGTGGAGTGAGCCGAACGGCGGCCAAGGTGAGGTGGCGGAATGATACGGGAAGGGATTTTGTACGTCATTTCAGCGCCTTCGGGGGCGGGTAAGACCTCTCTTTGCAAGGAAATAATTGACATTTATCCGGACCTGAGGCATTCTGTTTCCTACACCACCCGGCCCATCCGGGCGGGGGAGGTCGACGGTGTCGATTACCACTTCGTCACCCGGAAAGAGTTCGATGCCATGGTCGGCGAGGGAGCTTTTGCCGAGTGGGCCGAGGTTCACGATAACTGCTACGGTACTGCTCTGAGGACCCTGGAAGAGGCCCGAACCGAAGGGCTCGACATTCTTCTCGACATCGACTGCCAGGGAGCGGCGCAGCTGAAGAAGACTTACCACAAGGGGGTCTTCATTTTTATTCTGCCCCCGACTCTGAGCGAGTTGCAGCGGCGCCTGCAAGGGAGAAATACCGATTCCGCGGCGGTTATCGAACGGCGCATCGCCAACGCCCGGGACGAGATCCGACAGGCAGAATGGTACGATTACCTCGTCGTCAATGACCGTTTTGAAACCGCTCTCGACAATCTCAAGGCCATCGTTGCCGCCGAAAGGTGCCGGGCCGGGCGGAATCTGCAGACGGTTTCACGCTTGCTGCAAAACAGGTAGACACGGGATTCGGGAGAGATTCTTGTCCCATTAACGCGTTTTCGCTACAGGAGCAATACCGATGGCACGTATTACCGTTGAAGATTGCCTTACCCAGATTCCGAACCGCTTTTTGCTGGTCATGGTCGCTGCCAAGCGGGCCAAGCAGCTTTACAAGGGCGCTCAGCCGCTGATCGAGAACAAGGCCGGCAACAAGAAGATCGTATTGGGTCTGCGGGAAGTCGCCGCAGGCAAGGTCGAATACGAAATTCCCGCTCGAAAGCGATAGATAGTTGAAATCGTGACGAAGGGCATGTGACAGGAGACGGGGAAAGCCCGCTTGCCACTTGTCGCCCGTCACTGATCTTCCCCGATTGCCGGCGGTGATATCATCGCCGGCGTCGTTTTTTTTGGTAGCGACCCGGTAGATTCAGCATGGTTCGCCTGGACGATATCCTCGAAAAAATTCTCTCCTTCAACAGCGACGCCGATCTCGATGCCGTGCGCAAGGCTTACATTTTCAGCGCCAAGGTGCATCAGGGACAGTTGCGCCTTTCCGGCGAGCCTTATCTGACCCATCCCATGGAGGTCGCGTACATCCTGGCTCAACTCAAGATGGATGTGCCGACGGTGGTGACCGGCCTTCTTCACGATACCCTCGAAGACACCCTGACCACGATCGAGGAACTTCGTACCGTCTTCGGCGAGGAGATCGCGAACCTGGTCGACGGCGTCACCAAAATCGGAAAAATCACCTTCCAGACCAAGGAGGAGCGCCAGGCGGAAAATTTTCGCAAGATGCTCCTGGCCATGGCCAGGGATATCCGGGTGATCCTGGTCAAGCTTGCCGACCGTCTGCACAACATGCGCACCCTCGACCACCATTCGCCGGAACGGCAACACCGCATTGCCGGTGAAACCCTCGATATCTATGCTCCCCTGGCCAATCGTTTGGGGATCAGCTGGATCAAGAGCGAACTGGAAGATCTCTCTTTTCGTTATCATCGCCCGGAGATATTCTACGACCTGGCGCGCAAGGTGGCCAAGAGGAAGAAGGAGCGAGAGAAGTATATTGCCGAGGTCAAGAAGTATATTTCCGGCCGGCTCGTCGAACAGGGGATCAAGGGGGATATATCGGGGCGATCCAAGCATATTTATTCCATCTATCTCAAGATGGAGCGGCAGGGAATCGACTTCGACCAGGTCTACGACCTGACGGCCTTCCGGGTCATCGTCGAAAGCGTCAGGGACTGTTATGCCGTGCTCGGCATCATTCACTCGACCTGGAAACCGATTCCCGGGCGGTTCAAGGATTACATCGCCATGCCCAAGGCGAACATGTACCAGTCCCTGCACACCACGGTGATCGGTCCTTACGGGGAGCGGATGGAGGTCCAGATCCGCACCGAGGATATGCATCGGGTGGCCGAGGAGGGCATCGCCGCCCATTGGAAGTACAAGGAGGGCAAAGCGGCGCCGGACGCGGGAGGTCGTGACGACAAGCGTTTCGGCTGGCTGCGGCAGATGCTCGAATGGCAGCAGGAGCTCAAGGACTCCCATGAGTTCATGGCTTCGGTCAAGGTCGATCTTTTCCCCGAAGAGGTCTATGTCTTCACCCCGAACGGCGACGTGAAGGAACTGCCCAAGGGGTCGAGTCCCATCGACTTCGCCTACAGTGTCCACACCGACGTCGGCAACCGATGTGTCGGCGCCAAGGTCAACGGTCGCCTGGTCCCGCTCAAAACCCAACTCACCAATGGCGATATCGTCGAGGTCGTGACCTCCCCCCACCAGACGCCAAGCAAGGACTGGCTCAAATACGTCCGGACCTCCAAGGCCCGTAACCGGATCCGCCAGTGGGTCAAGGTTCAGCAGCGAGAAAAGAGCCGTGAGCTGGGGAAGGAGCTGCTGGAGAAGGAGCTGCGCAAGTACGGATTTTCCCTGAAGAAGATGATCGCCTCGGGACAGTTGAACGATGCCGTGGAGGACCTCGGTTTTCAGGCGCCTGACGACCTTCTGGCGGCTCTCGGGTACGGCAAGGTCTCCCTTGGCCAGGTCATTAGCCGCGTCGTTCCCCAGGAGAAGCTCAAGTCCGAGGCCGGCCGGAAAGGGCCGATCGGGCAGGTGCTGGACAAGATCCGCAAGAAGCCCTCCAGTGCCGTCAAGATTCAGGGACTGGACGATATCCTGGTGCGCTTCGCCAAGTGCTGCAATCCCCTGCCGGGCGATCCGGTCCTCGGCTTCATCACCCGGGGCCGGGGCGTGACGGTGCATGCCGCCGATTGCCCCCATGCGCTCGAGGGCGATCCCGAGCGACGGATCGAAGTCGAGTGGGACATGAAGAAAAAGGCGACCCGACCGGCCAAAATCCGGGTCTACTGCGTCAACCAGAAGGGTATGTTGGCCGGAATCACCGGGGCCATCACCAGCTGTGAGGCCAACATCACCAGCGCCAACGTCCTCTCCACGCCGGAGAACAAAGGGGTCAATATCTTCGAGGTTGACGTCCAGAACCTGGACCACCTGAACCGGGTGATCAACGCGGTGTTCAAGGTCAAGGGGGTCTACAAGGTAGAGCGGATGCGCAATTGAAGCGAAGATTCTTGTCAGTTTTCAGTTGCTTGCCTCGCCATAGCCCATGGCGACGGCGGGGCAGTTGTTGAACCTTGAACATTGATGGCGTCGCAAAAACTCACCAACTGCTGCGTTGCTACAATTGCTCTCTTCACTGCGGCGTACGTAAGTACGCCGCATTCCTCGACAATTGCGCGCCTTGCATTTGGCGTTTTTTGCTTAGCCACCCACTCCTTGCTTTCTTGCGAAAGCATCAACATTGAACCTGCGGAGGTAGCCATGACAATCGAAGCGATCCGGACGGATGCGGCTCCGGCCGCCATCGGGCCCTATTCCCAGGGTGTGAGGGCCGGCGACCTGGTCTTTTTTTCCGGTCAGATACCTCTCCGGCCTGAGACGGGGGAAATGATCGACGGCGACATTGCGGCCCAGACCGAACAGGTCATGAAGAACATGGAGGCTGCGCTCGCCGGTGCCGACCTCGGTTTCGACCGGGTGGTCAAGACGACCATCTACCTGACCGATCTCGGCAATTTCTCCACAGTCAACGAGATCTACGGAAGGTATTTCGATCAGACGCCCCCGGCCCGGGCGACGGTGGAAGTGTCGGCGCTGCCCAAGGGGGCCGAAGTGGAAATAGAATGGGTCGCCTACTGCGGGAGATAGTGGGGAAGGCAACCGGCGGCGATTGCCGTTTATGAGCAAAAAAGGAGGGACGGCTCGATATCGAGCCGTCCCTCCTTTTTTGGGGTGAACTTCCGGTCGTGTTCTCAGAGAGCCTTGGTGACGGCTCCGGAACGGATGCAGCGGGTGCAGACCTTGACGGAGCGGACCGTGCCGTTCTGAACGGCCTTCACCTTCTGCAGGTTGGGGTACCACACTTTCCGGGTCTTGTTATGTGCATGACTGACGTTGTTGCCGGTCACCGGTTTTTTTCCGCAAATTTCACATGCCTTGGCCATGGTGCCTAACCTCCTCGATATTTGGAACGTGAATATTTAACACGCTTCGATGGGCATTGCAACCCTTTTTTGGACAATTGTCTCTGTCTTCAGGACAGGTCCTCTTCGCTGAATACTTTGATTCCGCTTCGCTCCAGAAGGGCACAGGTCACACCCCGGCCGCTGACGACCTGCCGGTCGCGGTGAATCTGAAGGACCCCACAGGAAGGGCTGCGTTCCTTGAGCAGCGCTTCGGTGCAGCCGGCCAAGCGGGCGATCCGGAGGGTTTCACCGGCTCCGCGGACGAACGACTCGTTCATCACCAGCCCCTGGCAATTGACCACTTCTCCGGCGCCGTCCAGGACCTCGGCACCGCCGCCCGTGGCGAACCAGGTCTGCGGTCGGGGCGTCGGAAGGCCGGCCAGTTGCTCCGGACAGACCGGTATCGGAATCCGGTTCTCGTTCCGAAGATAGGCCAGAACCCTTTCGTTGCGCTTGCTGGTTCCGTCAAAGCGGGTCGCAAGTCCGAGCAAGCAGGCACTGACCAGGATGGGACGCATGGAAAAATACTCGTGAGGGGTGAGGGGGAAGGAGTGAGGGATCTTTAAAGCATTACGCCTCACCCCTGACTCCTTACTCTTTACGGTTCATTCGCCAGCGGCGGGTTGACCAGGGCCGTCTCCCCGGCGGGGAGGGGCGGGTCGATAAATACCCGGCGGCCTTCGATTCGCAGTCGATTCCGGGCGAAGAGCTGGATGGCGCGCGGGTAGATGCGATGTTCCTGAACAAGGATCCGGGCCTTCAGGCTCTCCTCGGTGTCGTCCTGATGGATGGGTATGACGGCCTGGATGATGATCGGGCCGGTATCGACGCCGCCGTCGACGAAATGGACCGTGCAACCGGCGAAACGGGCTCCATAGTCGAGGGCCTTGCGCTGGACGTGCAGCCCAGGGAAGGCCGGAAGAAGCGCCGGGTGGATGTTCATGATCCGCGCCGGGAATTCCTCGAGAAAGACTCCCGAGATCAGCCGCATGAAGCCGGCCAGGACGACCAGCTCGACACCCGCCTCCTTCAGGGCGGCGACCACTTCCCGATCGAAATCCTCACGACTGGCGAACCGGCGGTGGTCGATGCACCGGCAGGGGATTCCGGCCTTGCGGGCACGTTCGAGAGCTCCGGCGTCGGGATTGTTGCTCACCACCAGCGCGATCTCGGCATCGAGCGAGCCGTCCCGGCAACGGTCGATGATCGATTGCAGATTGGTCCCGCCGCCGGAAGCAATAGCACCGATGCGCAGTTTCTTTTCCACCATATCTCCTGAAAAGTGATTCAGACCAGGCTCACCTGATCGTCCTCGCCGTCGTACTTGACGATTTCGCCGATGAGGAAGGGTTCTTCCTTGAGGCCGGCGAGGCGCATCATGACATCCTCGGTTTCGTCGCTGGGCACGATAAGGACCATGCCGATCCCGTAGTTGAAGGTGCGGTACATCTCCATCTCGTCGATGTTCCCGCCTTCGCGCAGGGCTTCAAATATGGCAGGCTTTGGCCAGGCACCCTTGTCGATAACCGCCCGGCAATGCCGGGGCAGGACGCGGGGGACGTTCTCGAGAATGCCGCCGCCGGTGATGTGGGCCATCCCCTTGAGGGTGAAGTCCCGAAGCAGGTTGAGGACGGTCTTGACGTAGATGCGGGTGGGGGTGAGAAGCTCCTCGCCCAGGGGTTTTTCCAGGCCCTCCATCGGAGATTGGAGGTCGAGACCCATCCGTTCGAGAAAGACCTTGCGGGCCAGGGAATAGCCGTTGGAGTGCAGGCCGCTCGATGCGATGCCGATCAGCTTGTCGCCGACGGTGATCGACGAGCCGTCGATGATCCGGGCGTTGTCGACTGCCCCGACGGTGAAGCCCGCCAGGTCGTATTCCCCCTCGGCGTACATGCCGGGCATCTCCGCCGTTTCCCCGCCGATCAGGGCGCAGCCGGCCTGCACGCAGCCCTCCGAGATGCCCTTGACGATTTCGGCCGCCTTCTCCGGAGAGAGTTTGCCGGTGGCCAGGTAGTCGAGAAAGAAGAGGGGCTCGGCTCCCTGGACGACGATGTCGTTGACGCACATGGCCACCAGATCGATGCCGACGGTGTCGTGCTTGTCCATGAGAAAGGCGAGCTTGAGCTTGGTGCCGACCCCATCCGTCGATGACACCAGGGTCGGTTTTTCGTACTTGTCGGCGTGGAAGGAGAACAGTCCCCCGAACCCGCCGATGTCGGTCAGTACCTCCGGCCGCGAAGTGGCCTTGACCAGGGGCTTGATCATCTGAACAAAACGATTGCCGGCATCGATGTCAACGCCGGCATCTTTATAGGTTGCCTTTTCGTCGTTACTCAATTGCTTAAACTCCTCGGTTTCAGGGTGGGTAATTAATAGATCAACCCTCCCGCCCTTGTCAACGGCAAAGTCCGGCATCGGGAAGGCGAATTACTCTTTACAGGGGCGCGGGCGTATCCTAAGATAAACGCCGCCGGAATCCGCCGGTTTTTCCAAGTTTCGCAATAATTTTAGCTGATTCTTCGCGGTTGTCATCCCTTCAGTGGCGTTATGAGCGACGAGCCGACCATACGGGCGATGGAGGCGGCCGATCTCGAGCGGGTTGCGGCCCTGGAGCGATCCTGCCATGTCCATCCCTGGTCGGTGGAACTTTTCCGCCGTGAGCTGCAAAATCCGCTTGCGCGCACCGATCTTCTTTTCCGCAACGGCGAGCTGGCCGGTTACCTGTGCTCCTGGCTGGTGGCGGGCGAGCTGCAGATTCTCAATGTTGCCACGGCGCCGGCGTTTCGCCGATGCGGCGTCGCTCGGTCCTTGATACGTTATGTTTTTCAGCGCGGCACGGAAGAAGGCCTGGGGAAGGCGTTTCTTGAGGTCCGGGTCGGCAATGTTGCGGCTATCGCCCTTTACAGGTCCTTCGGTTTTCGTATAATCGATCGCCGGCCGAAGTATTATGCCGACGGCGAGGATGCCCTGATCATGGAATGGACCGCAGGACAGGATTCGCAATAGAGATTGGTCGGGAGAAATAGTCAGATGAAGAACTACAGGACGAGAGTCATGTCCAATCGGGAGATCTCCCCCGGGTATTTCCTGATGAAGGTGCTGGCACCGGGCATCGATGCCGCCGCACCGGGGCAGTTTGTCATGGTTCGCCCGCAGCTCTCCCTGCTGCCGCTGCTGCGGCGGCCCTTCGGGATATTCCGGACCGGTTTTTCCCCGCCTGACTGCGAGGGGGAGGCTCCCAGGGAGCATCTGGAGATCCTCTACAAGGTCGTCGGCTCCGGCACCGGCATCATGAGCGAGCTGCATGAGGGGGACCGGGTCGAGGTGCTGGGGCCTCTGGGGAGGGGTTTCGATCCCGGCGATGCCGACGGGGAGAAGATCCTGATCGGCGGCGGAATCGGCCTGGTGCCCCTCTTCATGCTCGCTCGCGAGCTGGTCGAAAAAAGCCCTGTCCGCCTGTTGATGGGCGGCCGGACCCGCGAGGACATCCTGGCCGTCACCGAGTTCGAGCGCCTGGGGGTGGAGACCTACGTTTCGACCGACGACGGTAGCCTCGGCGAAGAGGGTTTCGTAACACAGGTCCTGGAGAGAAAACTCGACAGGTTTCCCGGGGCTTCCGTTTTTGCCTGCGGGCCGATGCCGATGCTCGAGGCGGTGCAGCAGATCTGCTCCAGCCGCCGGGTCCCCCTCCAGGTCTCCCTCGAGGCGCTGATGGCCTGCGGCGTCGGCGCCTGCCTCGGCTGCGTTGTCAAGGGCGCCGGTCACAGCGAAACGAATCCCCGCTATCTGTGCACCTGCAAGGAAGGCCCCGTTTTCAGGGCCGAGGAGCTCGACTGGAGCCGGTTGGGCGAAGAAGAAGGGTATTGCGAGGGGTGTAAGTCGTGAACGGTGAGTCGTGAGGCGGGGGGACGGTAGTCAGGAGTCAGGCAAGAAGTAAGAAGTAAGAAGTAAGTAAGAAGTAAGACACAACGGACAACGGACAACGGACAACGGACGTCTCCAAAAAGTCGCGGTGAGGAATCCGAACATGGAAAGAAAAAATCCGAATCTGGCCGTCGAGATCGCCGGCATCGAGTTGAAGAACCCGGTCATGCCCGCCTCGGGCACCTTCGGCTACGGTGAGGAATTCGCCCCCTACCTCGATCTGGAGAAGATCGGCGCCATCGTCACCAAGGGCCTTTCCCTGCGGCCGAAGGCGGGCAATCCCACGCCGCGCATTGCCGAGACGACCGGCGGCATGCTCAACGCCATCGGCCTGCAGAACGTCGGCATCGATGCCTTCATCGAACAGAAGGTCCCCTTCCTGCGGCAACTCGATACCCCGACCATCGTCAACTTCTTCGGCAACACCCTTGAAGAATACGGCGAAATCGCCCGTCGCCTCTCCGAGGTTCCCGAAGTCGCGGGGGTCGAACTCAATATCTCCTGCCCCAACGTCAAGCAAGGGGGAATCGTCTTCGGCACCGACCCCGCCGCCGCCGCCGGCGTCGTCGAACTTGTCCGGAGGAACCTGCGCAAACCCCTGATCGTCAAACTGAGTCCGAACGTGACCGATATCACCGTGCTGGCACGGGCGGTGGAGGAGGCCGGCGCCGACGCCATCAGCTGCATCAACACCCTGACCGGCATGGCGGTCGACGTCCGCAGCCGTCGGCCGCGACTGGCCAACCGGACCGGCGGTCTGTCGGGTCCGGCGATCCGGCCGGTGGCCTTGCGCATGGTGCACCAGGTGGTGCAGGCCGTCAGGGTTCCGGTAATCGGGGTGGGCGGCATCGTGCACGCCGAGGATGCCCTCGAATTTCTGATCGTCGGCGCTTCCGCCGTTCAGGTCGGTACCGCTAATTTCGTCGATCCTTCCGCCATGGCGTCCATCGTCGATGGCATCGCGGATTTCTGCCGGCAGGAGGGGGTCGAGGACATCCGCGACCTGATCGGCAGCCTGAAGGGATGAAGTGCGCGAGGGGGTGAGGAGTGAGGCAAGGGGAGGTATAATTATTTTGCCTCCTCACTCCTGACGCTTAACGCCTCACGGTTTCTTATGGACGTCATCACCACCCACGTCAACGCCGACTTCGACTGCCTGGGGTCGATGATCGCCGCGCGCAAGCTCTACCCGCAGGCAGCGATGGTTTTCGCCGGTGCCCAGGAACGCAATCTGCGCGAGTTTTTCATCAAGAGCGCCGTCTATGCCTACGACTTCAGGCGCATCCGCGATATCGACCTCGATGCCATCACCCGCCTGATCCTGGTCGATGTGCGGCAGTCCGACCGCATCGGTCCCTTCGGCGAGGTCGCCCGCCGGCCGGAGGTCGAGGTCCACATCTACGATCACCATCCGGCCGGCAAGGCCGACATCACCGGCGAGCTCGAATGTATCGAACCGGTCGGAGCGACGGTCACCGTTCTCAGCCACCTCTTCATTGAGCGGGAAATCGAGCCGACGCCGGAAGAAGCCACCATGATGATGCTGGGGCTCTACGAGGATACCGGCGGACTGCTTTTCAATTCCACCACCGTCAGGGATTTTCAGGCCGCGGCCTTTCTCCTTGCCCACGGCGCCAATCTCAATTCCGTTGCCGACTTTCTCACCCAGGAACTGACCGCCGACCAGGTGGCGCTGTTGCACGAACTGATCAAGTCGCGCACCGTTCTCAATGTCGGCGGCATCGATATCTCCATCGCCCACGCCTCGACCGACCATTTCATCGGGGACCTGGCGGTGCTGGCGCACAAGCTCAAGGACATGGAAAACCTCAATGTGCTCCTGGTGGCAGTGCGCATGGAAGACCGAATTTTCCTGGTCGGCCGCTCGCGCATCCCCGAGGTCCACGTCGGAGAGATTCTCGGCGAGTTCGGCGGCGGCGGCCATAGCTTCGCCGCTTCGGGCACCGTCCGCGACCTGACCCTGGTTCAGGTGCTGGACCGTTTCCCGCAGGTCCTCAAGCGCCACGTCAGGCCCCGGTGGCAGGCCCGCAACCTGATGTCCTCGGCGCTCAAGACGGTGGACAAAAAAACCTCCATCGCCGAAGTGCGCCAGATTCTCACCCGATACAATATCAATGCCCTGCCGGTTCTGGACGGTCAGCGGCTGGTCGGCATCATCACCCGCCAGGTCGCCGACAAGGCCGCCCAGCACGGTCTGGAGCAGGTTCCCGCCAGCGAGTACATGAATGCGGAATTCGCCGTGGTCTCGCCGACGGCCACCATCGGAGAGCTGCAGAAGCTGGTCGTGGAGCGCCATCAGCGCTTTGTGCCGGTCATCGAAAACGGCCGGCTGGCGGGCGCCGTTACCCGTTCCGACCTGCTGCGCCACCTGGTGGCCGGAATGGAGGCCGACTACCGGCCTTCGACCGTCGCCGGCGGGGGCGGGACGACGCTTAAGAAAAGACAGATCGTTCGACTGCTTCATGAACAGCTGCCCGCTGCGATCCAGGCCAAGCTCCGGGAGATGGGCGAGGTGGGCGACGGCCTCGGGTCGGGGGTGTTTGCTGTCGGTGGCTTTGTCCGCGACCTGCTCCTGCGCCAGGAAAATCTTGATATCGATATCGTGGTGGAAGGCGACGGCATCGCCTTCGCCCGGAAATACGCCCGCCGGCAAGGCTGCCGGGTTAGGACGCACAGGAAATTCGGCACCGCCGTCATTATTTTCCCCGATGGATTCAAGATCGACGTGGCCTCGACGCGCATGGAGTATTATCTGGAGCCCGGCGCCCTGCCTACCGTCGAACACGCCTCGATCAAGCTCGACCTCTATCGGCGGGATTTCACCATCAATACCCTGGCCATGGCTCTGAACAGGGAGAACTACGGCGAGCTACTCGATTTCTTCGGGGCCCAGAAAGACCTCAAGGAAAAGGCGGTGCGGGTCCTGCACAACCTGAGCTTCGTCGAGGATCCGACGCGGGTCTTCCGAGCGATCCGCTTCGAGCAGCGGCTCGGCTTCCAGATGGGTAAGCATACCGAGCATCTGCTGCGAAGCTCGGTGCGCATGGGATTTTTGGAGAAGGTCGGCGGGACGCGGGTTTTCAACGAACTGGTGAATATACTCAAGGAAGCCGACCCTCTGCCGGCGGTTCTGCGGATGGCCGATCTCGACCTGCTGAAGTTCATTCATCCGTCCCTGGAGATCACCCGCCGGACCCGTTCCCTTTTCGATGCCGGCGGCCGCGCGATGCACTGGTACGAGTTGCTCTTTACCGGGGAGAAATTCCATCGATGGCAGGTCTATTTCCTCTGCCTCACCGCCGAGCTGGATCGGGACGCCATTCGGGGGATCGGCAGCCGCCTGAGCGTTCCGGGCCGCTATCTGGAGATTTTCACCGATCAGCGTTCGGAGGCTCAGCGCATTCTCAACCGGCTGGAGCGGCGGCGGGCCCGGAGCAACGAACCCCGCCCCAGCGATCTGTACAAGTGGCTCGATCCGTTTTGCACCGAGATTCTGCTCTACCTGATGGCCCGTGCCGGAACCGAGGAGGTGCGGCGCTGGATCGCCACCTTCATCAATCAGTTGCGCGATGTGGAGGTGGCCGTGACCGGCCACGACCTGGCCGACCTCGGCATTGCTCCCGGGCCGGTCTACAAGAAGATCAAGCAGGCGCTGCTCGAGGCCCGGCTCAACGGCAAGGTGACCACTCGCGAGGACGAGCTGGCCCTGGTGCGCAAGCGGTTTCTCAAGGGGCCGTGATTGGTGATTGGTGATTGGTGATTGGTGATTGGTCCGTTGTCGGTTGTCACTTGGCTCTTGGCTTTTGAACCTTGGACTTTGGACTTCGGACTTTGAACTCGGTACCTTGGACCGCGCTTTCATTGACTTGCTTACTCCCTTCTGTTAAAAGAGCGTGATCCCTTTTTGAGGCGTTTCCCTCCATGGAAAATATCCTGGCCAAAATCTCCATCATGCTGGTTCCGGCCCTGCTGGCCGTCACCCTGCACGAGGTGGCCCACGGCTACATCGCCGAGCGGTTCGGCGATCCCACCGCGCGGCTGCTCGGCAGACTGACCCTCAATCCCCTCAAGCATCTCGATCCGATCGGCACCCTGGCGCTGCTCTTTTTCGGTTTCGGGTGGGCTCGGCCGGTGCCGATCAACTACCAGAATCTGCGGCGACCCAAGCAGGACATGATCTGGGTCGCCCTGGCCGGCCCGGTCACCAATTTTTCCCTGGCCATCCTCTCGGCCCTTTTCCTGCGGGCCCTGGTGGCGGCCTCGGGACTTCTTCCCGGTGAAAATTCGACCCTGCTCGGGATGATGGAACCGATGGCCCTGATGGCCGGCTTCAGCATCTACATCAATGTCATCCTGGGGGTCTTCAACCTGGTTCCGATTCCGCCTCTCGACGGCGGGCGGGTGATGACCGGGCTGCTACCCCAGCGGCAGGCCGACGCCCTTGCGAAATTGGAGCCCTTCGGATTCGTCATCATCATTTTTCTGGTCTTCTTCACCGACCTCTGGCGCCTGGTGCTGGCTCCGGTGATTCACGCCCTGGTCGCCTTCCTCTCCGGCCCCCAGATCTTCATCGTCGACCGGGCCATGCAGTTTCTCTTCGGGCGTTGAGGAAGGCGGGCATGCCTTACGAAATAAAGATCGAAAATTTCGAAGGCCCCCTCGACCTTCTGCTCCATCTCATCAAGAAGAACGAGATGGATATCTACGATATCGAGATCGCCCGGATTACCGATCAGTACCTGGCCTACATCGACGCCATGCAGAGTCTCAACCTCGACGTCGCCGGCGAGTTCCTCCTGATGGCCGCCTCCCTGATCCATATAAAGTCCCGCCTGTTGCTGCCGAGCGCCGAAGAGGAGGATGCCGAAGAGGAGGAGGAAGATCCGCGGGCCGAGCTGGTGAGAAGGCTTCTCGAGTACCAGAAATATAAGGAGGCGGCCGCCACCCTCGATTCTCTTGACCGGCTCGGTCGCGACGTCTTCGCCCGCAAGTTTCCTTCCCCCGACCTTGAACAGCTTGACGGGGAGGAACTCGAGGCAGTGGGGCTCTACGAACTCGTCGAGGCCTTTCGGGAGCTTCTGCGGGAGGCGCCCGAGGAGCGTTTTCACGAGGTCGATATCGAGCGACTTTCCGTTGCCGACCGGATCAACGACATTCTCTCGACCCTGGCGGCGAAGAAGAGCCTGGCGTTTACCGAACTCTTTTCCCGTCGGCCCGAGCGACAGGAGGTGGTGGTCTCCTTCCTCGCCATGCTCGAACTGGTCAAGCTGCGCATGGTCCGGCTCATGCAGAGCAGCCGGGAGGGAACCATCTGGATCTATGCCGCCGTTGCCGAAGAGGAAGGCGAACTGAACCTGGAAGAGGGCAGCCTTGGATACTGCTGAACTGAAGCGGGTGATCGAGGGCCTTGTTTTCGTATCCGAGGGCCCGATAAAGGCCGAACGCATCGCCGCCGCCCTGGAAGAGGAAAAAAGGAAGGTTAACCAGGCGCTGGCAGAGCTTGAGGGAGAATACCTGAGGGCCGGCAGAGGCTTCGTTCTGGTGAGGACCGCCGAAGGGTATCAGTTCCGCACCCGACCGGAGGACGCGGAGTGGCTGCGGCGCCTCAACAAGAGCCGTCCGTTCAAATTTTCCCGGGCCGCCCTGGAAACCCTCTCCATCATCGCCTACCGGCAACCGATAACCCGGGCCGAAATCGAATACCTGCGGGGGGTAGATTCCGGGGGGGTGGTCAAGACCCTTCTGGACAAGCACCTGATCCGCATCCTGGGCAAGAAGGACGTCCCCGGCCGTCCTCTGATGTACGGCACCACCCGGGAATTTCTCGAGCTCTTCGGGCTGCACGACCTGGCCGGCCTGCCCACCCTGAAGGAGTTCAGCGAACTCGACCTCGAAGCGGCCGACGAGATTGCGGGCGACGCCGATTGATTGTGCGAGATCCGGAGGGTCGCCGTGCGCGGCAACCACCTTCCTGTTCTGTCCGAAGCACGAACCTTGATGAGATCGCAAAATCTCAAGCCTAACCACAGAGGACGCTGAGGGACGGCAAGACCACAGATAAAAATAATTGATTTTGTTAGGCTTTCTCTGGGATCTCGGCAATCTCTGTGATCTCTGTGGTGAATGATTTGACTTTTTGCGAAGCCATCAACCTTCGCGTTTAGTTTTCTCGCCTGAAACCCGATGGCGTCGCAAAAACTCACCAACTGCCGCGTTGCTGCAATTGCTCTCGCTGCTTCGCCGTACGTCAGTACGCCTCATTGCTTGACAATTGCCCGCCTTGCATTTGGCGCCTTTTGCCTGGCCATCGGCTATTTTGCTCTCTTGCGAAAGCATCAAACCTGTGACCTGAGACCTTCGTCCTGAAACTTTTCCCATGAAACAGCGACTGCAGAAATTGATCGCCGCGGCCGGTCTCGCCTCCCGTCGCGAGGCCGAGAGGTGGATCGAGGCCGGGCAGGTGACGGTCAATGGCCGGGTCGCCACCCTCGGCGAGAGCGCCGATCCAGCAAACGATGAGGTGGCGGTCAGGGGCAAGCCCCTGGCCCCCGGCGGCCGACATTACTACGTTCTTCTCTACAAGCCTGTCGGCTATGTGAGTACCCGGCGCGATCCCCAGGGGCGGCCGGTTGTCACCGAACTGGTCAAGGTCATTCCCGAGCGGCTCTATCCGGTCGGCCGCCTGGACCTCAACACCGAAGGGTTGCTGCTGCTGACCAACGACGGGCAACTGGCCCATCGCCTGATGCACCCGAGCCACCAGGTCGACAAGACCTACCTGGTGCGGGTCCGCGGCAGCCTTTCGCCCTCGGAGCGCAAACGGCTCGAAACGGGGGTGCGGCTGGAGGACGGAATCACCGCCCCGGCCCGGGTCGAAAACCTGCGTCGCTCCGGAAGTCACACCTGGTTCGAATTGACCATCCGCGAAGGGCGCAACCGCCAGGTCCGGCGCATGTGCGAAGCGCTCGGCCATCCGGTGAGCCGCCTGAAGCGCATCCGCATCGCCTTCCTGCAACTCGGTGATCTCACGCCGGGCACCTTCCGTCATCTGACATCTTCGGAGATCGCGCGATTGCAAAAACTGTGATTTCTGGAATAATTTTAAGCCGACGCCGCAACGGCCCGATCCGTTCGACCCGATCCGAATGACATAAGTTAGGAGTGCCGCAAGTTGGGTTGGGGCGATTCAACCGCTTTGCCCAATGAAGGATGCTGCCGTTATGGCAGTCCCCGGACACCGGAAGGGTGGGGACGAGTCGCTTTTTATTCAAATTTTGAGGGCAGGAAGGAGTTTGCATCGTGGGAATCAGGCTTGATTATACCAACATGATGGCTGACGCCGTGGGAGAGGAATACGGCATCACCGACGAGGAACTCGCATCCCTTCGGCCCCGTGCCGAAGAAATTCATCGCCGCCTGGACCGACAGCGAAAAGAGGGGAAGCTGCCCTTTTACGATCTGCCCTTCGATCGGCAAGCCGCCGCCGGGATCATGACGGCCGGCGAGGAGCTGGCCGAGCGCTTCGACAATCTGGTGGTGCTGGGGATCGGTGGGTCGGCTCTGGGCACCAGCGCCCTTTTTCGGGCTCTCTGTCCCCTCCATCACAATCTCAGGAGGCCCGCCGAGCGAGGGGGGCGGCCCCGGCTTTTCGTTCTCGACAACGTTGATCCGGCCGGTTTCGGCGAGACCCTCGACCTGCTCGACCCGCAGCGGACCGTGTTTCTGGTGATCAGCAAGTCGGGCTCGACGGTGGAAACCAGCTGCCAGTTCATGATCGCCCGGCAGTGGGTGCAGAGTCGGGTGGCGGAGAGTTGGCGGCAGCACTTCATCCTAATCACCGATCCCCGCTCGGGTAACCTGCGTCCCCTCGCCGAGAAGGAGGGGTTTCGCTCCTTTGCCATCCCGCCTGGAGTGGGCGGGCGATTTTCGGTCTTCACCCCGGTCGGCCTGCTGCCGCTGGCTGCGGTGGGGATTGACATCGAAGCACTTCTCGCCGGTGCCGGAGAGATCTCGGAAAAGCTCTACCGGCGAGACATCATGGCTAATCCTGCCTACCTGAACGCCTCCCTGCAGTATCTGGCCGACAGGAAGGGCCTGCACATATCGGTGATGATGCCCTACAGCGATCGCCTGCGGGACGTCTCGGACTGGTACCGTCAGCTCTGGGCCGAAAGCCTCGGCAAGAAATTCTCTCTGGACGGCGAGACGGTGCATGCCGGCCCGACGCCGGTCAAAGCCCTCGGCACCACCGACCAGCACTCCCAGGTGCAGCTTTACATGGAGGGTCCCTTCGACAAGGTCGTTACCTTCGTGGTGCCCGAAGATTACGGTTCCGATCTGACGGTGCCGCCCTTTCCCCAGGTTCCCGCTCTGTCCTACCTGGAGGGCCGCACCATGGGCGAACTGATTCGCAGCGAACAACAGGCCACCGCGGTCGCCCTGACCAAGAACGGCCGGCCGAACTGCACCATCTCCCTGCCGGCGGTAACGGCAGAAGCCGTTGGAGCGTTGATTTACCTGTTCGAAGTGCAGACCTTGTTCGCTGGGGGGCTGTGGAATGTCGATCCCCTCGACCAGCCCGGTGTCGAGGAGGGCAAGGAGTTTACCTACGCCCTGATGGGACGGGAAGGTTTCGAGGAAAAACGCCACGAGTTCGAGCGATGGCACCATGGTGCCAGACGCTGCCTCGAATAACGTTCCCGCCCTTGATGGATTGCCATATGGTGTTGTTTTTCCTAGATAAAACTCCTTCGCTTTGACCTTGACAGGGTTCGGCTTAATGGTTTACATTCAGACTTTACCTCGCTTAACGAATTTCCCCGGGTGGCGAATTTGGCAAAAAGAGAAAAACTCCTCGCTTCGGCACAGAAATATCTGCAAAAAGGCCAGGTGGCAAAGGCAATCAAGGACTACCAGAAATTAGTCCAGGCCGATCCCAGGGATGTGCGTAATCGGCAAAAACTCGCCGAACTTCTCGGGCGCGACAAAAAGGTCGCCGAGGCCCTCGAAGAGTATGAGGCCGTAGCCAGGCATTATGCCGACAGCGGGTTCTATCTCAAGGCCATTGCCGTCTACAAGCAGATGCAGAAGCTCGACCCGGCCCGGGTCGACATCTACCATCGACTGGCCGAACTCAACGAAAAACAGGGTCTGGTCGGCAATGCCCTGGCCGAATATCGCAACCTGGTGGCCCATTTCGAGAAGCAGGGGAACGTCTCCGAAGCGATCGAAGTCCTGCGGAAAATGCGGGAGCTGGAACCGGAAAATCTGAATATTCTGGTCAAGATCGCCGAAACCCATGCCAGGGCGGGGGGGCAGGAGAAGGCCAGAGAAGAATTCGATGTTGCCCATGCCATCCTGCGCGAAAAAGGGGACCAAGGCCGCATTTTAAAGCTTCATGAAATGTTCCTGGCGATCTGCCCCGACGACCTCCGGATAAAGACCGGATTGGCGAAGGCCCTGATCGAGAAGGACGAGACCGAAAAAGGGCTCCAGCTCCTGCAGAGTCTGCTGCAGGATCGTCCCGAAGACGACGAGGTGCTCCGGGCACTGGTTCTTGGCTACCGAAAGGCGGAGCAATTCGAAAACGAACGACTCGCCTGCCAGCATCTTCTACGCAATACCCCCGGCGATCTCGAACTTCGGGAGGCCTACATTCACGCTTCTCTGAACGGCGGTGAGCATCGGCGGGCGCTGCAGGAACTGGAGGAATGGAAGGACGCCTTTCTGGACGCCGGCCGGGTTTCCCTGCTGCGGGATCTCTACCAGGAACTGCGGGAAGGACTTCCGGGAGACGAAAGCGTTGCTTCCGCCCTGCGAACCATTTACGAAATCATCGGCGAGGAAGACAAGACTCCGCGGGCCCTTTCCCCGCAGGTGGAGGATGAGGCCATTTCCGGTGCCGGAGAAGGGTCGGGGGATGAGGAGATCGCCGAGGAGGATCTCCTCCGGGAAAAAACCTCTCCCGGCGCGGAAGTTCCGGTTGCGAGCGATGAGCCCGAGTCCCCGGACGAAGCCGGGGCGGCCGGAGGCGATGCCGAGGAAGTCGAGGGGGCGGAGGAGATTCCCCTGGAGTTTCTGGAAGCCGTCGCCCCCGAGGGCTCCCTCGTCGAGGCATCCGCCCCTGGGGAGGAAGAGCCCATTGCCGAAGATTCCGCAACGGCCGAAGAATCCCTTTCCGAAGAAGCACCTGTTGAAGAGGAGGTCGAACTCGAACTCGAGCTGGATATCGATTTTGACGAAGTTGGGCAGTTCGAACCTGAGCGGGAGGAAGAGTTTTCGGAGGAGGGGCCGTCCCTTGCTTCCGGTAGGAACGAGGACGTCCGGTCGGCCGCGGTCTCGCCGCTCGAGGAAGGGGTGGTCGAGGAAGTCCTCGAGCTGGAGGAGATCGAGCCTCTTGGAGAGGAGTTGCCGGGCGTTAATATTCGCGCCGAGATGGAGGAGGCCGAATTCTATCTTCAGCAGGGTCTGCTGGAGGATGCGGAGCGGGTCTGCCGCAACCTGATCGAGGTCGATCCCCGGTGCGAGGAAGCTCGCCGGAAGCTCGACGAGATCGAGGACAGGCGGCAGGAAGGCTCGGAGAAAAGCCCGGCTTCAGAAGGTCTTTTCGACCTCGGAGCCGAGATCGGCGAGGAAGGATTTCCCGATCTGGAGGAAAACGAAGTCGATTTCGCCGATTCCCAGAAAGGGATCAAGACCCAGATCGATTCCGAGGATACCGAATCGCATTACAATCTGGGCATTGCCTACAAGGAAATGGGGCTGATGGACGACGCGGTGGCCGAGTTCGACAGGGCGATGAAAAATCCCGAAAGGGCCATCGACTGCCTGACGCTGAAAGGCCTCTGCCTCGCCGACAGCGGTTCCCTCGATGAGGCGGAAAAGGCCTTCCGGGCCGCCATGGAGCATGAAAGGGCCTCCGACGAGGAACGGGTCAGCATCAACTACGAGCTCGGGCTTCTCTACGAGAGGAAGGAGCGGTTTTCCGACGCTCTCGATTGTTTTCAGTATGTGGCCGACACGGACATCTTTCACCGGGAGGTGGGGGAGAAGATCGAGGCCTTGCGCAGGAAACTCGGCCTTAAAGAAGGCAACGGAGACGGTCAGGCCGGTGGCAAGGGTAGTAAGGATCGGGTTTCCTACGTTTAACACCGAATCTCTAATTTTTCCCGAGGAAGTACCATGAGCTACACCGAACACTTCGGCCTGGATCGCGAGCCTTTTTCCAATGCTCCCGATGCCCGGTTTTTTTTCAACAGCGAACAGCACAGCCAGGCGCTCATCCGCCTGATGTACGCCGTTGACTCTAACAAGGGGCTGGCCGTTCTGGTCGGCGGGGTCGGGGCCGGCAAGACGACCCTGGCGCGGCGCATGCTCGACAGTCTTCCGGAGGAAAAATACGAGTCCTCGCTGCTGGTCATGGTCCATTCCGGGATCACCCCCGAGTGGATCCTCACCCGCATTGCCATGCAGCTGGGGGTTGAAGATCCGGCCGCAGATCGCCTTGCCCTGCTCAAGCAGCTCTATGATCGTCTGCTGGAGATCGAGGCTTCCGGCCGCCGGGCCGTGGTGCTTATCGACGAGGCCCAGATGCTGCAGACGCGGGAGCTGATGGAAGAGTTTCGCGGCCTGTTGAATCTGGAAATCCCCGGCAAGAAACTTCTCAATATCGTCTTTTTCGGCCTGACCGAGGTCGAAGAGTGCCTTCGCCTCGACGAGCCGCTCGCCCAGCGGGTGGCGGTGAAATACCACCTCGGCTCCCTGGCCGTCAGGACGACCGAGGCCTATATCAAGCACCGCCTGCAGGTGGCCGGGGCGAAGAGAATGATCTTTTCTCCCGAGGCGATCCCCGCCGTCCACCGCTATGCCGGCGGGGTGCCCCGGCTGATCAACACCGTCTGCGACAACTGCCTTTTCGAAGCCTATCTGCAGAAGATGAACGAGGTTCATCCCAGGATCGTTCACAGCGTGGCCGGCGACCTGGGGTTGCTGCAGCAGCCGCTGGCCGGCGTTCCCGAGCAGGAACAGCAGACCGAACTCGACGAAATCGAAAGCATGCTCGATCGCCTGGAGCAGAGATAACCGGCTCCGATCCTGCCCCGCCGCCCGTTTTAATCTTCGCTGGGTTGAATTCCCCGCAGCTCGCCGCGGGGTAGTTCATTCCTGGAAAAAGCATTTTCACGCGGATCAAATCTGGTGAATTCGGATTTTCACGGATTTGAAAACCAAAGCTCAATAACCCGAAGGGTTAAGCCGTAATAACGGTTTTTGTCTTTGCTTTATCTGCGTTTATCCGCTTTCATCCGTGTTCGATTGCCGTTTTCCGGTTGATTTTCCCTCTGCCGCCTTTCTCGCCGAACTCTCCGTCAGGAACGGCCCATGACCCAGAAAATAAGGATTCTTTCCGAAAATCTCTGCAACAAGATCGCCGCCGGCGAGGTCGTCGAGCGTCCGGCCTCGGTGGTCAAGGAGCTGGTGGAGAATTCCCTCGATGCCGGTGCCCGGGAGATTCGGGTTGAAGTCGAGAAGGGCGGCAAGCGTTTGATCCGGGTGGTGGACGACGGAGGGGGCATGAGCCGGGACGACGCCCTTCTCTGCCTAGAGCGCCATGCCACCAGCAAGATCCGCAGCGACGAGGATCTCTTTCACCTCAACACTCTCGGCTTCCGGGGCGAAGCCCTGCCGTCGATCGCCGCCGTCTCCCGCTTCGCTTTGCGAACCCGGTCGGAGGAATCGCTTGAGGGCTGGGAGCTCTACGTCGAAGCCGGAACGGTGAAGAGGGCCGGGGCGGTCGGTTGCCCTACCGGTACTACCATCGAGATCCGCGACCTTTTTTTCAACACGCCGGCCCGGCGCAAGTTTCTGCGGCGGGACGAAACCGAGCTCGGCCATGTCGCCGATGTCGTCACCAAACTGGCCCTGGCCTGCCCGGAGGTGCAGTTTTACCTCTCCCACAATGGCCGCACCCTGATCGACGTCTATCGGCAGGGCTCACTGGCCGAGCGGATCGGCAGCCTTCTCGGCCGTCCGCTGCTGCAGGAGATGGTCTCTCTGACCGCGGACGGTCCGGACGGCCTCGGCCTGAGTGGCCTGGTTTCCCAGCCCTCGGCCAACCGCGCCACCACCGGCTCCGTCTATACCTTTATCAACGGCCGCTATATCCGCGACCGGGTCGTCCAGCACGCCCTGCTGGAGGGTTACCGTAGCCTTCTTGAGAAGGGCCGCTATCCGCACGCCGTTCTTTTCCTGACCATCGATCCCCAACTGGTCGACGTCAACGTGCACCCGACCAAGCACGAAGTCCGTTTCCGCGACCAGCGCACCGTCCATGATTTCATCGCCGCCGCCGTCCAGGATGCGCTGCGCCCCTCCAGCTGGCTTTCAGCCGGCGAGGTTCGCCCGGCGGAAGAAGCCGAGGTGCCCGAGCGGACCCCGCCAGGCGGGGACTGCGGTTCTTCCCATGCCGCCGGAACCGGGCCGGAGGTCGGACTGCGGCAGCGGGTTCAGGAATCGCTGCAGAAATACGCCGGGGGGAGCGCAGCTCCCTCCGTTCGTCCGACGCCCGCGCCGGGGACGCCGTTTGTCCTCCCCGTGCGGGACGAAGGGAAAAGATCCGGCGGGCTCTTTTCCTCCCTGCGGGTCATCGGCCAGTTTCGCAGCAGTTACATCCTGTGCCAGGATGGCGACGATCTGCTTCTCATCGACCAGCACGCCGCCCATGAACGGATAAGTTTCGAAAGGCTGCGGCACGAATACCGCCAGGGACGGGTGGAAAGGCAGGGCCTGCTCTTCCCGGCGGTCATCGAACTCGATTTTCGCGAGGCGTCCCTGTTCGAGGAATGTCGGAAGGAGTTCGGTCGCCTCGGCTTCGACCTCGACCCCTTCGGGGGCCGGACTTTCGCCCTCAAGGCCATCCCCCAGATCCTCGCCGGGGCCGATGCCGAGCAGCTGCTGCGCGACGTGGCGGGGGAAATCGCGACTATCGGCAAAAGCGCTCTGGTCGAGGACAAGGTGGAGCAGGTCCTCATGCTGATGGCCTGCCACGGGGTGATCCGCGCCAACCAGGCCCTCGATACGGCCCGGGTCGAGGCCCTGCTGCGCCAGCTTGACGAGGTCAATTTCAAGGGCCATTGCCCTCATGGCCGGCCGGTGATGAGACGCCTGACCCTGATCGAGATCGAACGCATGTTCAAGAGGTCCTGATGGCGGCGGGCGGAAGCGGAGGGAAGCAGCCGCTGATTGTCATCTGCGGTCCGACCGCCAGCGGCAAGAGCGCGCTGGCTCTGGCGTTGGCCGAAACCCTGCCGATGGAAATCATCTCGGCCGACTCCCGGCAGGTCTACCGGTACATGGATATCGGTACCGCCAAGCCGACCGGCGCGGATCGCTCCTCGGCGCCTCACCACCTGATCGATGTAGTCGATCCGGACGAGGACTTCACCGCCGCCGATTTCTGCCGCCTCGGCCGGGAGGCGGTCGGGGCGATTGCTTCTCGAGCCGCCTTGCCGGTGGTTGTCGGAGGAACGGGTCTCTATATCCGCGCCCTGACCGATGGCCTGCTTCCCGCACCCGGACGGGACCGGGACTTGCGTCGCCGCCTGTTGGAACGGGAAAAAAGCGAGGGCGAGGGAAGCCTTCACCGGCATCTGCAGGAGGCCGACCCCCCGCTCGCGCAACGTCTGCCGCCGGGCGATCTGGTCCGCATCGTGCGGGCGCTCGAAGTCTTTCACCTGGCCGGCCGCCGTCTGTCGGAGCTTCAGGCCGAGCACGCCCGGGAAAAGAAACCATTTCGCACCCTGAAGATAGCGATCGGCCCCGAGCGGGAGGAACTCTACCGGAAAATCGATGCCAGGGTGGAAGAGATGCTCCGGAGGGGGCTGGTCGGGGAGGTTCGGAGTCTTCTGGAAAAAGGGTATTCTCCCACCCTGAAAGCCCTTCGAACGATCGGCTACCAGGAGGTGATTCAGCATCTCGACGGACGGCTTTCCCTGGAGGAGGCCGTCGCCTTGATCCAGCGCAACACCCGGCGTTACGCCAAACGGCAGTTTACCTGGTTCAAAAAAGATAAATCGATAATTTGGGTTGATTCCTCGCGAGAGTTTGTTAAAATCCAGTCGTTAATTGGACATTTTATGGATGATTAAAAGGAGCGGACATGCCAAAGACCCCATTCAACATTCAGGATCAGTATCTTAATCAGGCCCGCAAAGAGCGGGTTCATGTGACTGTGGTGATGATGTCGGGAGAAAAGCTTGAAGGGTACATCAAATCCTTCGACAGCTTTTGCCTTCTTATCGAAAGTGGTGGGGATATTCTGCTGTACAAGCATGCCATCTCCTCGATCACTTCCAGCGACGGCTCCTTCCGGTTGCATGGAGGCCGGGACTGATCCCGCCGAAGCGGCTTTCGTCCCTGACATGAAGAGGTCCCTGATTGGAGGCTCGCGCCCCCAACGGGGACCTTTGTGTTTTGCCGGTACCGGCGGGGCCGCGGGCTCGCGCGCTGCGTCTGATGCCCCGTCTGGCCGTGGCCGGGCGGAGGCGGTTTCCCGGGAGAGGCGGGTATGAACGTACCCAATGCGTTAACCCTGTTGCGGATCCTCCTGGTCCCGGCCTTTCTTATTGCGATCGTCTACGGGTATCTGGGCGTCGGCCTGGTGATTTTCGTCGGCGCGGGATTTACGGACCTGCTCGACGGATATTGGGCGAGACGTTTCGGACAGGAGAGCCGGCTCGGCAGATACCTCGATCCGGTAGCCGACAAGCTGCTCATGGCGGTTTCCTTTATCGCCTTGGCCGGCATCGGGCTGCTGCCTGCGTGGCTGGCGATCCTGGTGGTTTCCAGAGACCTGTTCCTCGGGATCGGAACGGCCATCCTCTATTTTTCCGGACAAGGCGTCGATGCGGCCCCTTCGCGATGGGGAAAGCAGACCGCGTTTGTGCAGATCCTGACCGTGGCCCTGACGCTCCTCTCCGCCATCGCGGGCCGTGGCGGGCAACTGCTGGGCCCCCTGTACATTCTTGTCGGTACGGTTACCGTATTTTCAGGTTTTCATTATATTTTCAGCGGGATAAGCTCCCTGCCCGCCGATCCCGACTGACCACTAGTGACGTGATAGGGCCCCATCGATGAACCGCAATGTCCGGATATACGGCGGCCTCCTCATCGGCCTTCTTCTGCTGGCCTTTTTTCTCTATTTGATCCGGCCGGTCGTCATCCCCTTTCTTCTTGCTCTTCTGCTGGCCTACTTCCTCGATCCCGCGGCGGATGTGCTGGAAAAACGCGGGATGCCCCGCTCCGCCGCCGTGGCCCTGGTCTTCGCCGCCTTCGTTCTCGGAGCCGGACTGCTGCTCGCTTTTCTGGTCCCGGCGGTCAAGCAGGAACTGGTGCTGGTCAAAAAGGACCTTCCGGAATATGCCCGCCGCCTGACCGAACTCTTTCCGGCTTCCCTGCTCGACTGGCTCGGAATCAGCAAAGGCCAGGATCTGGAAAGTCTGCTCAATCGTGCGCTGGAGGGGGCGCGCAACCTTTCCATCGATGTGCTCAAGCAGCTGCTGCTCTTCCTCTCCAGGGCTTTCACCTCGACCTTCAGCTTCCTGCTCGCCGTCCTCGGTTACCTGATCATTCCCGTTTATCTCTTTTACCTTCTCAGGGATTTCGACCGAATCAAGGACGGCATGCTCAAGTTGATACCTCCGCGCCATCGCCAGGACGTGGTCGAAGTAGCTGGCGAAGTCGATTCCGTGCTCGGCGGTTTCATCCGTGGGCAGCTCCTGGTCTGCCTCGTTCTGGCCGTGCTCTACAGTGTCGGTTTGATGATGATCGGGGTCGATCTGGCCCTGCTGATCGGCATCCTGTCCGGGGCGGCATTCGTCATTCCCTACCTCGGAACGATACTCGGAACGGCGCTGGCCGGCCTGATGGCGGTCGCCAAATTCCACGACCTGCTGCATCCGGCCATGGTGGTCGGCTGGTTCTGCTTGGTGCAGGCCCTCGAGGGAACGGTGATCACCCCGCGCCTGGTCGGCAACCGGGTTGGCCTTCATCCCCTGGGCACCATCCTGGCCGTCCTGGCCGGGGGGGAGCTTTTCGGTTTTCTCGGCCTGCTGCTTGCGGTGCCCGTGACCGCTTCCGCCAATGTGCTCTTCCGGCACTTCGTGGCGAGGTATCGAAAGTCGGACTTTTTCGGTTCCGCTGCCGGCAGCGGGGAGGGTTGACATGCTGGAGATCGTATCGGTGGAGACCGGCAGCATCGCCGAGGAACTTGAGCTGGAGCCCGGCGACAGCCTGCTGGCGATAAATGGCGAGGTGATAAGGGACCTGCTCGACTTCCAGGTGCATGTCGCCTGCGAGGAGCTGCTGCTCGAAGTGCGAAAGAAGGACGGCACCCTCTGGGAGGTGGAGCTGGAGAAGGACGCCCCGGACACAATGGGGCTCCAGTTCGAGCATCCCGAACCGACCCAGTGCGGCAACAACTGCATCTTCTGTTTCGTCCACCAGCTGCCGCCGGGAATGCGGCCGACCCTCTACGTCAAGGACGAGGACTATCGGTTTTCCTACCTTTACGGCTCCTACGTCACCTTGAGCAATATCGGCGAGGAAGCGATCGAGCGGATCGTCGCGCAACGCCTCTCGCCCCTTTACGTCTCGGTTCACGCCACCGACGACCAGCTCAGGACGAAACTTCTCGGCCGCCATGGGCCTCCTATCCTCGATCTTCTCAAGCGCCTGACGGCCGCCGGGATCGATATTCACACCCAGATCGTTCTTTGCCCGGGATTCAATGACGGCGACCAGCTCGAACGGACGATCGAAGACCTGTATTCGCTCTATCCCCGGGTCGCCTCCCTGGCCGTCGTTCCGGTCGGCCTGACCGGCTATCGCCGTCGACTGCCGGAGTTGCGCCCGCCCACCGGCGACGAGGCGCGGCAGACACTGGATCTGATCCACCGTTACCAGACACGGTTTCTCGCGGCCGGAGGCAGCCGCTTCGTCTTCGCCGCCGACGAGTTCTTCCTCAAGGCCGGCGTCGATTTCCCCCCGCTGGACCATTACGAGGACTTGGCCCAGATCGAAAACGGAGTCGGCATGGTATCTCTTTTTCGCAGTCAGGCGCGCGAGGCCCTGCAGGAGGCCGAGCCTCTCGATGTCCCACCGGTCTCGACCTTCACCGGCATGTCCTCCCTCGGCGAACTGCGGGCCTTCGTCGATCGCCTTTCGGACAGGATCGGTGCGCCGATTTTTCTTCACGGCATCGAGAACCGCTTTTTCGGCGGACATGTATCGGTGACAGGGCTTCTCACCGGCAGGGACATCGTCGATCAGTTGCGGGGCCGCGACCTGGGACGGCTCCTGCTCGTTCCCGATGTCGTACTCAAGGAAGGCGAGGAACTCTTTCTCGACGACATGTCCCCGGCCGATCTGGAGGAGGAACTCGGCGTCGAGGTGCAGGTCATCCCGAGTACCCCCTGGGGGTTGCTCGAAGCGATCGAGATGCTGGAGGATTGAAGAGGCGGCAGACCCATCGCCGATTAAGGAATTATGCTGCCGACGGCCGTTTTCCCGGAACGCCCGAGCTGCCCGGTCTGGCCGGCGGGGAAGAAAGGATAGAGACATCATGCAGGAAATCGAAATGAAGCTTGAGCGCGGACGACAGGCGATGGAGGCGGGCGACCAGATCGAGTCGATCCGGATTTTCCGGGACGCCGCGCGGGAAGATCCGCAAAGCGCCGAAGTCCATCTGCTGCTTGGCGAGGCCCTGGCCGAGGCCGGCCGGACGAAGGAGGCCCTGAAGGCCCTGGCGCGGGCGCGGGAGCTCGATCCCGATAACCTCGAGGTCCTCTACGCCCTCGGCGATGCGTATTTCGAGGTCCCGGAGCCCGACCGGGCCATGGCGGTCTACCAGGAGATCACCGATCTGGACGGGGCGGAGAGTGATGCCTGGGTCAGCCTGGGGCTGGTCCATTTCAGCCAGGAGCGCATCGAGCAGGCCGTGGAGTGCTACCGCCGGGCCCTTCGCCTGGAACCCGACTCCATCTTCGCTCTCAACTCCCTGGGTGACGCCTGTTTCGCGCAGGGACTGAACGAGGAAGCCCTCGGCCATTACCGGAGGGTCATCGAACTCGATCCGGAAGACGCCCAGGCTCATTTCAACCTGGCGGAGATGCACTACGACCTCGGCGAACTCGATTCGGCGGAGGAGGAATGCCGCAAGACGCTGCAGCTCGACCCCGGTTTCGCCTTCGCCTACCTGACTCTCGGCAATCTCTGTCTGGATCGCGAAAAGGCCCGGGAGGCCCTTCGCAACTTCCAGGAGTTTCTCCGTCATGAACGCTCCGCAGGCGCCAGGGAGATCCGCGAGGAGGTGGCCGCCGTGGTCGACGGTCTGAAGGCGGAATTGCAGGAGTAAACACCAGCAGGAGTTGTCATGGTACGTGGGTTCGCTATTTTGCTGGCATTGCAGTTTTTGGGGGAGACGATTTCGAAGAAGCTGGCCCTGCCCATCCCCGGCAACGTTCTCGGAATGGGTCTGCTGCTGCTTTTTCTGCTGCTCGGTCTGGTCCGAATCGAATGGGTTGAGGAGGCGGCCGAGCTGCTCCTTTCGCATCTGGCTCTCTTTTTCGTCCCCGCCGGCGTCGGGGTCATGGTCTACTTCGGGCTGATCGCCAGGGAATGGCTGCCGATCGTCGTGGCGACCTTCGTCAGTACCTTTGTCGTGATGGCGGTGACCGGCTGGGTGGCGGTCCGACTGGAAGGAAAGGGTGGGCGCGATGGCGAATGAATTGCTGCAAACGCCCCTTTTCGGGGTCGGCCTGACCCTGGCCGTCTATGCCCTGGCGCAGAAACTCTATCTGCGAACGGGAAAGATTCTTTTGAACCCGGTGGCCATTTCGATCGCGGCGATCATCCTGCTGTTGATCCTCTGCGGAATTCCCTACGAGGTCTATGCGCAAGGGGGGCGCTACGTTCTCTTTCTCCTTGGGCCTTCGGTGGTCGCCCTGGGGGTTCCCCTTTACCGGCGGCGCCAGGAGATCCTCGCCCGGCGGGCCCCCATTCTTATCGGCATCTTCGCCGGCGCCCTGACCTCCATCGTGGTCGCTTCCGGGCTGGCCTGGCTGCTCGGCGGCAGCCGGGAGGTGGTGCTTTCCCTGGCGCCCAAGTCGGTCACAACCCCCATCGCCATCAGCATCGTCGAGAAAATCGGAGGAATCGCGCCCTTGACCGCCGCTCTCGTGGTGCTCACCGGTTGCCAGGGGGCGATCTGCGGACCGGAGTTCTGCCGCTGGATCGGCATCCGCGACCCGGCGGCCATCGGCCTCGCGGTCGGCACCGCTTCCCACGGCATCGGCACCGCCCGGATGCTGGAGATCGACCGGCTCGGCGGCGCCGTCGCCGGACTGGCGATCGGCCTCAACGGCCTGGTCACAGCATTTCTGCTGCCGCTGCTTTTCTACTCTTTTCGTTGATCGGGCAGGGTGGGATTTCTTCAGTATTCCCTGATAGGACAAAAAAAGGGCAGGCGCCCTGGCGCCTGCCCTTGATTCTTGTCGATCGGGGAATCCCCTTTACTTCTTGGCCGCCTTCTTGGAAGCCTTGAGGGGGTTGACCCGGATCTCTTCGGTCTTGACCTCGACCTTCTGGTGGGTGGCGAAGTTGCAGAGACCGGCGCTCCACTTCTTCTCGGGAGCCGGCGCCACCGAGCAGACGGGGCCGATGGTGCCCTCGACGATGCGGTCGCAACCTTCGCACTGTTCGATCACCTGGTGACAGGAATTATCGACGAAGGAGCAGCCCTTTTTTTTCCAGAAGGTACACTCGGTACCGGGAAGAACGGTTTGACACTGCATGAGAGAAGCCTCCTTGCTTTTGGCTGGTTTTCCATTTCCTGAACAGAACTGACATTATTAAACCCCTGCCCGGAATTTGTCAATCCCTATTTTCTACCCGCGGAGCAGAATGTCTTGTGGTCAGGCCCGATTCTCAGCTTGCCTTGAGTTCTCCCCTCAGCGAAGGGGGATTTGGCCTCTAGCTGAGATTCAGCACTGATCAGGTAATATCTTGACCCTTCGCCCCCTCCTCCGGTAGTCTGGTCTCCGTCCGAAACGCCGCCAAACAGGCGCAAGGGACCACGGCACGAAAAGGGGTCGGAAGATGCAAAGGGCGGAAGAATGGGAGGCACGCTGCCGGCGTTGCGGTCGCTGCTGCTACGAGAAGATCGAGTACCGCGGAGAAGTCTATTACACCGACACTCCCTGCGAAAATCTCGATCCGAAGACCCGGGCCTGCCGGGTTTACGAACGTCGCCACCAGGTCAGGCCGGATTGCGTCCCTCTCACGCCGGAGGTTGTCCGCCGCGGCCTCCTGCCCGCCGACTGTCCCTACGTGTCGCGCTGCGAGGACTACGCCGCGCCCCATCTCTGGGAGGAGGATGATTCGTGACCCTTGTCACCATCGCCGGCACCTCTTTTGTGCTGGGTCTCTCCGGGGCCATGATGCCGGGTCCTCTGCTGACCGTCACCATCGCCGAGTCGATGCGCCGCGGCCTGCGGGCCGGCCCATTGCTGGTCGCCGGTCATGCGCTGTTGGAAGGGGCCCTGGTGCTGCTGCTTTTCTTCGGCCTGGACGATCTCGTCCGGCAGCCGGGCGTCTTCTCCTGCGTCGCCCTGCTCGGCGGCGTCATGCTGCTCTGGATGGGCTGCGGCATGCTGCGTTCCCTGCCCGAGCTGCGGCTCGACCTGGAGAGCGGCTGCTCGACCGGTCTTCCTCCCCTGGTGGCCGGCGGCGCCGTCAGCATCGTCAACCCCTACTTCAGTCTGTGGTGGGCCACCGTCGGCCTCGGCTACCTGGCGGTGGCCCACGAAGCGGGCCTTGCCGGCATCCTCACCTTCTATCTCTTCCATATTCTTTCCGATTTTGTATGGTATGCTTTCGTATCGGGGGCGGTGGTCTTCGGCCGCCAGTATCTGGGCGACCGGGGGTACCGGAGCCTGGTCGGCGGGTGCGCCCTCTTCATCCTGTCTTTTGGGTTTTATTTCGGCTATCGGGGCCTGGAGCGCCTGCTCGGTTGAGAGTGCCCCGCTTCATCACGTTGCACGGGAGGGCATGTACATGTCGCGTATCACCTTCGGAACCTCCGGCTGGCGGGGGATCTTCTGCGAGGACTTCACCTTTGAAAACGTCAAGATCGTCACCCAGGCCATCGCCGATCATCTGCGGGCGGCCGGAAAGGACGACAAGGGTCTGGTCATCGGCTACGACAGCCGTTTCATGGGCGATCGCTTCGCCCGCGAGGCCGCGCGCGTGCTTGCCGGTTCGGGCATCCGGTCTTTCATCTGCGACCGCGACACCCCGACACCGGTGATCGCATTCGAGATTCTCAGGCGCAAGACCGCCGGCGGCATCAATTTCACCGCCAGCCACAATCCCTACCAGTACAACGGACTCAAGTTCTCACCCGAGTGGGGCGGGCCTGCGCTGCCGGAGACCACCGGTGATATTGAAGAGCGCGCCAACGCCATGCTCGGCGAACTCTGTTACCGCGAGATGGGGCTGGACCAGGCGGTGCGTTCGGGCCTGGTCGAGGAGATCGATCCGCGCGAAACTTATTTCGAGGCCCTGCAACAACTGATCGACGTCGAGGCGATCGCCGCTGCCGGAATGACGATCGCGGTCAATCCCCTCTACGGCGCCGGGCGCGGCTATCTCGACGAACTTCTGCGCCGGGCCGGCGTCACCGTCGTCGCCGTCAACGATCACCGCGACCCCTACTTCGGCGGCCTGCCGCCGGAACCCTCGAAAAACCACATTGCCGACTTCATCCAGATGGTGCGCCAGGACCCCGCCGTCGGCCTCGGGCTGGCCACCGACGGCGACGCCGACCGTTACGGTATTCTCGACGGCGACGGAACCTATATCGAGCCGAACTACATCCTCGCCCTGCTGGCCGACTACCTGATCCGCAAGAAAGGCCTGCGCGGCGATCTCGCCCGCTCGGTCGCCACCTCCCATTTTCTCGACGCCGTGGCCGAGTATCACGGCGTCGGTCTGCGAGAGACGCCGGTCGGCTTCAAGTATATCGGCGAATTCATCCGCGACGGGCAGATCCTGATCGGCGGCGAGGAAAGTGCCGGCCTCTCGGTGCGGGGTCATGTCCCGGACAAGGACGGCATTCTCGCCTGCCTGCTGGTGGCCGAGATGGTCGCCGTCGAGGGCAAGCCCCTCACGACCCTGCTGGCCGACCTCTATCGCCGGGTGGGGGAATTCCACGCCCGGCGCGAAAATATTCAGCTCTCGCCCGAGCTGGAGGAGCGCTTTGCGGAAAAGGTGGCCGGACGGCCGGGAGAATTGGCAGGGAGAAAAGTAGAGAAGGTGGTCACCATCGACGGTGTCAAGTGGCTCTTCGCCGACGGTTCCTGGGTCCTCTTCCGCAAGTCGGGTACCGAACCGGTGGTGCGGGTTTATGCCGAGGCGCCCACCGAGAGCGGGCTCGACCGCCTTCTGACGGCGGCGGCGGACTTCATTCGAGGCTGAAGGCCGAAGCTCCCCGACAGACGCTTCATCGGCGGGCAGCTCCTTGGGGCTGCCCGTTTTTTCGTAAAAGAACCGTGCTGAATTCCTCCAGCATCCGGTTTTTCACTACCGCGCAGTCCCGCTCTTCGTAGAGCTTGCGCACCTCGTAATTGTATTCCCAGAGCATCCCCGAGAGCAGCATCAGTCCTCCCGGCGCCACCCGGGCCACCAGGTCGTCGGCCAGGTCGACCAGGAGGTCGCCGTAAATGTTGGCCAGTACCAGGTCGAAGGTCTCCTGAGCCGGGAGGCTGTCGAGGGAGCCGGTGTGGTGACGCAGTCTGCCGGCCAGACCGTTGAGCTCGCCGTTGCGGCGGCAGGTCTTGACGGCATCGGGGCTGATGTCGATGCACAACGCCCGGCTCGCGCCGAGCTTGAGGGCGGCGAGGGCGAGAATGCCGGTGCCGCTGCCGAGGTCGAGCACGCTTGCTCCGTCGACCTCGGGGAGTTCCTCCAGGGCCTCCAGACAACTGGCCGTCGTCTCGTGTTCCCCCGAGCCGAAGGCCCCTTTGGCGATGACAAGGTCGATGCGGCCGTTGGTCGCCGGCGGGGTGTCGGGGGGGACGATGCGAAAGCGGCTGCCGATGGCAAAGGGTTGGTACATGAATCCTCCCGGAATTCAGTTTTAAGCTGAAAGCTGTAAGCTGTAAGTTTTAAGTTTTAAGTTTTAAGTTTTAAGTTTTAAGTTCCCAATCTGATTTCTGTATTCTACGTTTATCCTGACAACTGACAACTGACAACTGACAACTGACAACTGACAACTTGTTTTCAAGTGACGCAGAGAAAATCCTCTTCCTCGGTCAGTCCGCGGCGGCGGGCCCAGTCGCGGATCTGGCGGCGGGCTCCGCGGGCGCCGACGGTGATCAGGGTCGGGCCCTGGTCCGGGCCGAGCTCCGCGATCGGCACGACGGGCGCGCCGTGGATTCTCTGGCCGATCTTGCGCCGGTCGACCTCCACCCAGCGCGCCACCTTCACCCCCTCTGCGAGCAAGGCCCGTCGCCAGGCCTTGCCCTCGATGCCGGCCCCCCACAAGGTGACCTCCCCGACACCGCGCAGAAAGCCGCGGCGCAGGTGGTGGGCCTTGCAGGCGCGGAAGGCCTCCAGCGAGCAGTGGGCGGCGGTGCGGGTCAGGCGTTCGGGCCGGTCGCGCCAGAAGAGCAGGGTTTGCGGCAGGCGGGCGAAGCGGGCCCCGTGCCGGGCCAGGCGCAGCCAGAGGTCGTAATCCTCGGCCCAGCCCATCTCCCGGTAGCCGCCGAGGTCGAGCACTTTCTCCCGCCGAAAGAGGACGCTGGGGTGGGCGAAGGGCGATTCGACGAAGAGGTCCCGGCAGATGTCGTCGTGGTGCAGCAGGGCGTTCTGCCATCGTTCGTAGGCCGCCATGCCGCCGCGCAGGGAGACGCGGGGAAAATGCCGGATGGAGCAGGCCACCAGGTCGACGCCGGGCATTTTGCCGAGCAGGCGCAGCTGGCAGGCGAGGCGCTCGGGGTGGCAAATATCGTCGCCGTCCATGCGGGCCACCAGGGGACTGCGGCAGGCGGCGAGGCCGGCGTTGAGGGCCGGCACCAGGCCCTCGCCCGGGCGGGCGAGGACGCGCACCCGGGCGTCGCTTCGGGCAGCGAGGTCGAGAAGCACCGGGGTGGCGTCGGTCGAGCCGTCGTCGACCGCCACCAGTTCCCAGTTCCGGAAGCTCTGCCGGAAGAGGGAGGTCAGGGCCGCCGGCAGGTGACGCGCCTCGTTGCGTACGGGCATCAGGACGGAGACGGCTGGCATGGTCAGATCCCCTGGCTGCGCAGGATCAGCAGGGCGACGGTATAGGTGAGGGCGGAAAGGGCGGTGGACATCATGACGATGGAGGCAGCGAGCTCGGCGTCGCCCTTGAGCTGGTGGGCCATGATATAGTTCGCGGTGGCCGACGGGGTGCCGGCGAGCAGCACGCCGATACCGAGGTCCATGCCGCGCACCCCAAGCAACAACAGCAGGCCGGCGGCCAGCAGGGGCAGGCCGGCGATCTTGGTCGCGGTGGCCAGGCCGGCCCGCACCAGGTCGCCCTTGAGTTTGTCCAGGGAAAAGGAGCCGCCGATGGCGATCAGGGCCAGGGGCAACGTCATGCCGGTGGCGATGCCGAGGCTGCGCTCGAGGATGACCGGAATGGGCAGGTCGAAAAAGCTCCAGAGGATGCCGACGAAGGAGGCCAGGATCAGGGGATTCAGGGCGATCTGCCGCACCCAGAACATCCCCCCCCGCTCGTCGCTTCCCCCCCGGTGGGGCAGGACCAGCGCCAGGATGGCGAAGAGGTTGAGAAAGGGCACCAGAAAGCCCATGAGGATGCCGGCCCGGGTCAGGCCGGTCTCGCCGTAGGCGTTCAGGGCGATGGCCAGGCCGACGTAGGCGATGTTGCCGCGAAAGGCCCCCTGGCTGAAGGCCCCGCGGGCGGGCGGCTCGTAGCGCCGCAGGCCGGCATAGCCGTAGGAAAGGACGAAGCCGGCGGCCACCGCCCCGATCGATCCGATCACCAGGGCGCCGTTGAAATTGGCGAAAAAATCGGCGGTGCCGATCTTGTAGAAAAGAAGCAGGGGAAGGGCGACGTAGTAGACCAGGCGGTTGGTCTGGAAGAGAAACTCGTGGTCGATCAGGGCCAGGCGCCGCAGCAGGTAACCGAGGCCGATGACGAGGAAGACCGGCAGTACGATGGTGATGATGTCGAGGAAAAGGGGCATCTGATGTCTCCTGCCCGGCGAGGATACTCCAGACGACTTGGAGGTGTCCAACATTAATTTCCCCGTCGGCCTACCAATTTCATCCCTGGATGTTAAAGTTAACCCAAAGCAAAAGAGGGTTGCTCCACTTTTGCCTCCTGAATTCCCTCTCCCGCCCGGGAGAGGGTTCTTTTTGTCCCGATAGCGAGGAAAGGACTTGAATCGCCGGGGATCATGGTTTAAAAATCGTTCTATGCGCAGAAACGAGATGATCCGCCTGGCCGTCCTGGTCCTGTTCGTTCTTGGAATAACGGCCCTGCACTACACGACCAATGTCCAGCAACCCCGATTCCACGATATCTACCGCCGTCTCTACTATATTCCCATCGTCCTGGGCGGCCTGTGGTTCTCCCTTCGCGGCGGGCTGGCGGTCTCGATCGCCGTCTCCATCCTCTATGCCCCCCATGTGGTTTTTCAGTGGGGACAGCACCCCACTGCCGAGCCGGAGAAATACCTGGAGATATTTCTCTATAACGTGATCGGTTTTCTGACCGGTTTTCTGAGCCAGCGCGAGCAGGAGCAGAAGGCCCGCTACCGCAAGGCGGCCCAGCGCCTGGAGGACAGTTATGCCAAGCTCCGGAAACAGGCCGATCTCATCCTGGAGATCGAGGAGCAGCTGCGACGGGCCGACCGTCTGACCGCCCTGGGCGAGCTTTCGGCCGGCATGGCCCATGAAATTCGCAACCCCCTCGGCTCGATCCGCGGCACGGCGGAGATCATCCAGGACGGCATCGACCCGTCCGACAGGCGTTACGAATTCACCCGTATCCTGATCAAGGAAGTGGACCGGCTCAACAAGGTGGTCAAGGATTTTCTCGATTTCGCCCGCCCGGCCGCCGCCGAGAAGACGTGGGTGGACCTCAACGGCCTGCTCGAAGAGGTTCTCCTGCTGACCCGGCAACAGGCCAGGAAGACCGGGGTGCGAGCCGAACTGGAGGCGGGAGAGCTGCCCGAGGTCCCCGGCAACCAGGAGCAGCTCAAGCAGGCCTTCCTCAACCTGGTGCTCAACGCCCTGCAGGCGATGGCCGACGGCGGGCGACTGACCGTTTCGACCGGGTGTGAAAACGACGAAGTCACGGTCCGCATCGCCGACACCGGCCAGGGAATCCCGGCGGAGAACCTGGCGCGCATCTTCAACCCCTTCTTCACCACCCGCCAGGAAGGCACGGGGTTGGGGCTGGCCATCACCCATCGCATCATCCAGAGCCACGGCGGCCGCATCGAAGCGACCAGCGAGGCCGGCAAGGGCACGACCTTTATCCTGACCCTGCCCGTCAGCTGAGTACCCGAGTATCTCATGCAAAGGAGTCTTCCTTGTCCCGCAAGACCATTCTGCTCATCGACGACGACCCCTCCCTGCGCCGGGTGACCGAGTTCACCCTCGACGAAGCCGGCTACCGGGTTCTGGCGGCCGTCGACGGAAAAGCCGGCTTGAGCCTCTTTCGGCAGGAAAAACCGCCGGTGGTGGTCACCGACATCCAGATGCCCGACATCTCCGGTTACGAGGTCCTCAAGCAGGTCAAGGCGCAGAGTCCCGAGACCCTGGTCATCATCATCACCGCCTTCGGTTCGGTGGAAAAGGCGGTCGAGGCGATGAAGCTCGGGGCCTACGACTACATCACCAAGCCCTTCAGCCGGGACGAGCTGCGCCTGGTCGTCGACAAGGCCTTTTCCTTCAGCGGGCTGCGCAAGGAGAACGTCCTGCTGCGGGAGCAGTTGGCGGAAAAGGCCGATTTTTCCCGCATCGTCGGCAACTCCGACGAGATGCAGCGGGTCTTCGATATCGTCCGGCGGGTGGCGGCCAGCGAGGCGACGGTCCTGATCTCCGGCGAGTCCGGCACCGGCAAGGAGCTTATCGCCCGGGCCATCCATCACGGCAGCGACCGCAAGGACGAAGCCTTCGTGGCGGTCAACTGCGCGGCGATTCCCGCCGACCTTCTCGAAAGCGAGCTTTTCGGCCACGTCAAGGGCGCCTTTACCGGCGCGGTCAAGGACCGCCGGGGCAAGTTCGAGATGGCCGATGGCGGCACCCTCTTTCTCGACGAGGTGGGGGAGCTGCCGGTCGAGCTGCAGCCCAAGCTCCTGCGCGCGCTGCAGGAGCGGGAGATCGAGCCGGTGGGCGGAGTGCCGCGCAAGGTCGATGTGCGACTCGTCGCGGCCACCAACCGCGACCTGGAGGCCGACATGGCCGGCGGCACCTTCCGCGAGGACCTCTATTACCGGCTGGCGGTCATCCCCGTCCACCTGCCGCCCCTGCGCCAGCGTCCCGGCGACATTCCCCTGCTGGTACGGTATTTCATCGACAAGCATGGCGGCGGGCAGCGGATTGCTGTATCGGAAGGGGCCATGGCCCGCCTGGCCGGGTACGACTGGCCGGGCAACGTGCGGGAGCTGGAGAACGCCGTCGAGCGGATGATCATCCTGCGCCGCGGCGAGCGCATCGAGGAGCGCGACCTGCCGCCCAAGATCGCCGGCCATCGCCGGCCGGAAGGCGGGGTGCTGAACCTGCCCGACGAGGGCTACCCGCTCGAAGCCCTGGAGCAGGAGGCCGTCCTGGAGGCCTTGCGCCGCAACGACTGGAACCAGACCCGCGCCGCCCGATTCCTGAGCATCCCCCGCCACACCCTGATCTACCGCATGGAGAAGTACGGGATCGGGAAGGGGAAAGGTTGAAGGTGAAAGGTGAAAGGTGAAAGGTGAAAGGTGAAAGGTGAAAGGTGAAAGGTGAAAGGTGAAAGGTGAAAGGTGAAAGGTGAAAGGTGAAAGGTGAAAGGTGAAAGGTGAAAGGTG